>ENA-OQEX01000830-OQEX01000830.1-human-gut-metagenome-genome-assembly--contig:-NODE-830-length-13965-cov-2.515465_pt1 | contig 13965 bp, 13 predicted proteins | sample MGYA00242802_ERZ504649 | MGnify/ENA primary metagenome ERZ504649 (study PRJEB26092, sample SAMD00036194) | human gut metagenome | host: Homo sapiens | study: EMG produced TPA metagenomics assembly of... | reverse complement strand
CTGCGAACGCCATCTCTGACGTGGTGCGCAAATGCGATTGGGAACAGCGGCCAACTACTCCGGGACGACCAGGCGGCTATGTATGGCACACTACCGGTTCCGGAAAAACCATGACCAGCTTCAAATCGGCACAACTCATAGCTGATTCGCATGACGCCGATAAAGTCGTGTTCCTTATGGACGCATCGAGCTAGGCACCCAATCACTGAAGGAATACCGCAGTTTTGCTGACAGTGAGACGGAAGTACAAGGTACTGAGAACACCGGCGTTTTGCGGGACAAACTCAACAGCACCAATGTCAACGACACCCTGATCGTCACCTCAATCCAGAAGATGAGCAACGTGAAAGCAGGGGAGCGGGGCGTCACCCAGGCGTGGCTGGATCAGCTGGCTGCACGACGTATCGTTTTTATTGTGGACGAATGCCATCGTTCCACATTCGGCGACATGTTGCAGGACATCCGTCGTTCCTTCCCGAATGCGCTGTTCTTCGGCTTCACCGGCACACCCATTCTGGATGAGAACCAAAAGAAGAATTCCACCACTGCCATGGTATTCGGCCGCTGTTTGCACCGATACAGCATTGCCGACGGCATTCGCGACCATAATGTGCTCGGGTTCGACCCGTACATGGTGACCACGTACAAGGATTCTGAAGTCAGACGTGCCGTGGCTCTCGACAAGGCGAAGGCGGAGAGTGCGGAAGATGCGCTCGCCGACTCGGTCAAGGCCAAAGTATTCCAGCATTACATGGATAAGTCTGAGGTCCCCATGGGTCCGATGGTTGATGGTGCCGGGAACCGCATCAGTGGCATCGAGGATTTCCTGGGACGAGACCAATATGGTATCGACTCTCCGCACCCGAGTATGGTGGTCTCGGACATTCTTGAACAGTTCCCGGTGCTCAGCCATGCGGGCAAATTCCATGCGATGCTCGCTGCCAGTTCCATTCCTGAAGCTGTCAACTATTATCACTTGTTCAAGCAGCAGGCACCCAAGTTGCATGTGACGGCGTTGTTCGATCCCAATATCGACAACAACGAAGGAGCGACAGACAAAGAGGATGCGCTGACCGAAATCATCACCGATTACAACGAGGCGTTCGGCAAAGAATTCGTCATTCCTACATGGCCGGCGATGAAGAAGGATATTTCTTCGCGACTGTCGCACAAGAGTCCGTATGGTGGTATAGCAACGAACCGCAGCCAGCAGCTTGATTTGCTCATTGTCGTAGACCAGATGCTCACTGGGTTCGACTCGAAATGGGTGAATACGCTGTATCTCGATAAGATTATCGACTACGAAAGCATCATTCAGGCGTTCAGTCGTACGAATCGTCTGTTTGGCCCAGATAAGCCGTTTGGCGTCATCCGCTATTACCGTAAGCCGTACACCATGCATGGTTTCATCGAGGCAGCTGTGAAACTGTATTCGGGTGATCGACCGCTCGACCTGTTCGTACAGAAATTGCCAGCGAATGTGAAATCCATGGATACTCGGTACCGTGAGATTCTCGACGTATTCTCAGACAGCGGAGAATCGGACCTTATGCAGCTGCCGGAGTCGGTAGAGGCTAGACGTAAGTTTGCCAAGGAGTTCGTGGAACTGAATCGGTACCTTGAAGCGGCGAAAGTGCAGGGCTTTGACTGGAGCACCACGGAATACAAGGTCGATAGCACGGATACTGACGATACGAATGAGGACAATGATGAGCATGGCGAGTCTGAAGTGGTGCGTCCTCAAATTGACGAACGTACGTACCTCATTCTTGCGCAACGCTATAAAGAACTGTTCGATGGCAATAGCGATCGCGGTAGTGACCCAGATGATGATGTGAACGATAATCCTGAAGCGCCATATGAACTGGATGGTTACCTCACCGAAATTGATACCGGACTCATCGATACCGATTACATGAATGCCAACTTCGATAAATGGCTGAAGGCGCTCAAGGAGAATAGCCCGGAGTTGGCAGAGATGTCTGCGCAGCTGCACCGGTCCTTTGCCGCGCTCTCGCGGGATGAACAACGACTCGCTGAACTGTTCCTGCATGACGTGGAGCGTGGCGACGTGGAGGTCGAAGCCGGTATGACGCTACGTGATTACATCACGCGCTATGCTGCACGCGAGAAGAATGAGCAAGTCGACAAACTGGTCGATCGATTGGGTGTCAACAGATCGGTGGTCGAGGAATTCCTTGCCAAACGTATAGACGAGGCGAACATCAACGAGTTCGGACGTTTCGATGCACTGCGTTCCTCGCTTGACGTGCAACGGGCAAAAGCCTTCTTTGAGCAGCATGATCACAAGGCATTGCCGGTGTTCAAGGTGCGTATGCGCGCCACCAATATGTTGAAGCGTTTCGTACTCATGGGCGGATTCGACATCGATGATACCGACAATACGGATGGACAAAGCGAGACGAAGAACGAGCACTAGACTCATATACAAGAAGGGGTGTTTCCGCTGGCATCAGCGGAACACCTTCTTGGACTAGTCGATATCACTCCCCAGCAATCGCGGCCTTGAGCTCCTCGACCTTGTCGGTCTTCTCCCACGGGAACTCAACGTCCGTGCGGCCGAAGTGACCATACGCGGCGGTCTTCAGATAAATCGGACGTTTCAGATCCAGCTCGTCGATAATCGCAGCGGGGCGCAGATCGAAGACCTTGCGCACGGCGGCGGCGATCTGGCTGCGCGTCACACCCTGCTCGGTGCCGAAGGTTTCCACGTTGACGGACACCGGATCGGCAACACCAATAGCGTAGGCGATCTGGATCTCAACCTTGTGGGCCAGACCGGCGGCCACGATGTTCTTGGCAACCCAGCGAGTCGCGTATGCGGCAGAACGGTCGACCTTGGACGGGTCCTTGCCGGAGAACGCGCCGCCACCATGATGGCTGCGCCACCGTAGGTGTCCACGATGATCTTGCGGCCGGTCAGACCGGCGTCGGCCGCCGGGCCGCCCAGGATGAACGAACCGGTCGGGTTGACCAGCTGGCGGTAGTTGTCATGCGGCACCTTGGAACCCAGCACCTCATCAAGCACCGGGTCAATCACGTGCTTCTTCAGCTCAACCGCAAGCCAATCCTGCGTAACCTCAGGATCATGCTGGGTGGAGATCAGCACGGTGTCCAGACGAACGGGCTTATCGTTATCGTCATACTCAATGGTTACCTGGGTCTTGCCGTCCGGGCGCAGGTGCGGCACTTCACCGGACTTGCGGACCTCGGTCAGACGGAAGGCGAGGCGATGTGCCAAATAGATCGGAAGCGGCATCAGCGTCGGAGTCTCGTCGGTGGCGTAGCGAACATCACGCCTGATCGCCGGCACCCTGTGCCTCGTAACGTTCTTCGCGGCTGGCGGCGGTCTCCTGATCGCCAGTCAGACGGGCAACGCCCTGGTTGATTTCGGCGCTTTGCTCGGTGATGGCCACCACAACGCCGCAGGAATCGGCGTCAAGGCCGACTTCGGAGGAGGTGTAGCCGATGTTGCGCAGGGTCTCGCGGACCTTGGACTGCACGTCGCAATATCCCTCAGACGTGACTTCGCCGAAGACCAGGAACACGCCGGTGGCGGCGGAGGTCTCCACGGCCACATGGCTGGACGAATCCTGGGCCAGCAAATCATCAAGAATGGCGTCGGAGATTTGATCGCAGACCTTGTCAGGGTGGCCTTCGGTCACGGATTCGGCGGAAATAAGCCGATGTTCTTCTGTCATATCATCCCTTTCTTCAGGACTTATCGCCCCGCGGGATGCGAGGCACAATGATACGGTGTCAATTTTTACTTGTCACTGTGGAAGCGGGCATAAATAAAGGCTCGTGCCAACCAGCGCGGTGGCGCGAGCCTTGCGTCTTATTCGCTCCCGATGTTGAGTTATAGCCGATTGCGATAACTCAGGCAAGCGTGTCGCTCAAAATCAGTTGTGAGAGAACTCTCACACCATCATTCGGCGACGAACTGTCCAAACAATCCAAACGAATTGTCGGAATCGATCAGTTGCCCTCGTTGGCGTCGTCCTCGCCCAAGGTCTCCTCAAGCAGGCCCTCGTCGATTTCGCGGAAGGCGATGGACAGGGGCTTCTCATTGTTCTGGTATTCGACCAGCGGGCCGATGTTCTGCAGCAGGCCCTCGTTGAGCTGCGTGAAGTAGGAGTTGATCTGGCGTGCGCGCTTGGCGGCGAAAATGGCCAGCGCGTACTTGGAATCGGCGTGCTTCATCAGGTCGTCGATCGGCGGGTTCGCAAGACCGTCGGGTGTCGGGTCAGTACCAAAAGCCATTGTTCTTATCTCCAGACATTGGAAAATCTATCTCAACCGAAGCAAGTGTAGCCGTTTGGGGGGACTTCTGTCAGCCCTATACCGGACTCTCGCCAGAGGAATGTATTCCAAAAAAAACTGTGAGAAACGTTACGTTTTTGAAAATTCCACTATTCGACTCTTGACAAATGGCGTGTCCCTCGCAAAGGCTTGAATAGAACCATGACTGAAATGCGATCTGCAAAAATTATGTCAGGGCGCGTCTTTGCAGGCGCCCGAGCCCTCTACCGTGCTGCGGGCGTCAGCGGAGACGACATAGGCAAGAAGCCCATCATCGCCATCGCCAACTCGTTCGATGAGTTCCTGCCCGGCCATGTCCACCTCAACAAGGTCGGCCGCATCGTTTCCGAGGCTATCAAGGAAGCCGGCGGCATTCCGCGCGAGTTCAACACGATGGCCGTGGATGACGGCATCGCCATGGGCCACACTGGCATGCTCTACTCCCTGCCTTCCCGCGACATCATCGCCGACACCGTCGAATATCAGTGCAACGCGCACTGCGCCGACGCCTCATCTGCATCCCGAACTGCGACAAGGTCGTGCCGGGCATGCTGATGGCAGCCCTGCGCCTCAACATTCCGACCGTGTTCGTCTCCGGTGGCCCGATGGAGGCCGGCACCACGGTGCTCGCCGACGGCACAGTCAAGAGCACCGACCTTATCGACGTGATGTACGCCACCGCCGACGACAACGTCTCCGATGAGGAACTGCTCAATTACGAGAAGACCGTCTGCCCGACCTGCGGCTCCTGCGCCGGCATGTTCACCGCCAACTCGATGAACTGCCTGACCGAGGCCATCGGCCTGGCCCTGCCCGGCAACGGCACCATCCTCGCCTCCCACTCCTACCGCAAGGACCTGTTCAAGCGCGCCGCCCAGCAGGTCGTCAAGATCGCTCACCAGTACTACGACGATTCCGACGATTCCGTGCTGCCGCGCTCCATCGCCACCAAGGAAGCCTTCGAGAACGCCATGACCATGGATGTGGCCATGGGCGGTTCCACCAACACCGTGCTGCACATCCTCGCCATGGCCCAGTCCGCCGACGTGGACTTCACCCTGGACGACATCGAGCGTATTTCCCACACCGTGCCGTGCATCTGCAAGGCCTCGCCGTCCGGCAAGTGGGAGATTTCCGACGTGCATCGCGCCGGCGGCATCACCGGCATCCTCGGCGAGCTCGACCGCGCCGGCAAGCTGCACACCAACGTGCATTCCATCGACTACCCGACGCTGGAAGCCAAGCTGGCCGATTGGGACATCATGCGCCCGACCTGCACCGAGGAAGCCCAGCAGATGTACAAGGCCGCTCCTGGCCACATCATCTCCCCGGAGCCGTGGACGCACACCACCCTGTTCGACTCGCTCGACCGCGACCGCACCAACGGCGCCATCCACGACATCAACCACCCGGAGATTCACGAAGGCGGCCTCGCCGTGCTGCGCGGCAACCTGGCCCCCGACGGCTGCGTGGTCAAGACCGCCGGTGTTCCGCCGGAGATCTGGAAGTTCCGTGGACCGGCTCTGGTGGTCGACTCCCAGGAGCAGGCCATCGAGGTCATTCTGAACGACACCCTGAAGCCTGGCATGGCGCTTGTGATTCGTTACGAGGGTCCGAAGGGCGGCCCGGGTATGCAGGAAATGCTGTACCCGACCTCCTTCGTCAAGGGCAAGGGCATCGGCAAACAGGTCGCCATGCTCACCGACGGTCGCTACTCCGGCGGTTCCTCCGGTCTGGCCATCGGCACATGGCGCCTGAGGCTGCCAACAAGGGCCCGGTGGCGCTCATCAAGAACGGCGACATCATCGATATCGATATCGAAGCCCGTTCCGTGAACGTCGAACTGACTGACGAGCAGCTGGACGAGCGTCGTCGCGAGCTTGAGGCTGGCGACGGCTACGTGGCTCACCGCAACCGCCACGTCTCCCAGGCGCTGAAGGCGTACGCCGCCTTCGCCCGCTCGGCCGACAAGGGTGCGACGCGTGACCCGGAGCTGATCAACAAGCTCTCCGGTCTCAACTGATCGCCGATTGCATAGCTGAAAGGCCCGGCATCTTCTTTATGAAGATGCCGGGCCTTTACTGTGCTTCCGAAGGCGGGAGCGATATTGCTTGTTATCGCACGCAGGCGGCGGGGAAGAGGCGTGCGCCTCGGGCCCAGTCGGCGGCGCGCATGGCCTTCTTGCCTTGCGCCTTGACTTGGGTGAGTTCCAGCGGCGTGCTGCCGGTACCAACCCACACGTTCTTCTTGCCCACCTTCAGCTCGCCGGGCTGAAGCTCGGCGGAGTGTTGGGATTGGACTGGTCGGCCGGTTGTGCGGCGAGAATATGCAGGGCGAGGGATTTAGCGGTTGACTCGTCATTATCGGCGATTGGCCCTTCCGCAAACAGTTCGGTCCATGCCCCGGGATGTGGCGTGCAGGCGCGAATCTGGCGGTCGATGGCCTCGGCCTCGTCCGTCCAACTGATGCGGGCGTCCTCCACCGTGATTTTGTGCGCATATTCCAGGCTCTCGGCCGGCTGCGCGGTGAATGTGGCGGTGCCTTCGCCGACGGCGGCCAGAGCATCCACATACATGGGCGCGCCTTCTTCGGCCAGACGGTCAAGCAGTTCGCCGGAGGTCTCACGGCCGGTCAGTTCGATGGTCAGGGAAGCGACGATCGGGCCATCGTCCAAGCCCTCGCCGACCTTGAACACGTCGCGCCGGTGGTCGGGTCGCCTGCCCAAATCGCACGCTGGGCGGGAGCGGCGCCACGCCACTTCGGCAGGTTGGAGAAATGCAGGTTGTACCAGCATGGGCACCGCATCAAGCACGTTCTTGGGCAGGATATTGCCATAGGCGATGACAGCGGCGATATCCGCATGCAGGTCGTTCAACGCCTCCATGAATTCGGGGGAGCGGGGTTTGAGATCGATGACGGGCAACCCGAGCTCCAGAGCCGTCGCCTTGACCGGGCTGGGCGTGAGCTTGCGGCCGCGACCGGTAGGCGCATCGGGGCGGGTAATGACGCCGACCACATCAAAACGTGGGTCGGCGGCAAAGGCCTTGAGCGAGGCACCGCCACGTCGGGGGTGCCGGCGAACACGAGTTTGAGCATGGTCCTCCTTGAAATGTCGATGCTCACTGCACGGCCGGAATGTTCACGCCATTGGCGATGAGCAGTTCACGCAGCTTGACCGGATCCTGGAAACGTACGCCACGGATGCCGGCCGCATTCGAGCCGACGATGTTCATGGCCTTGTCGTCGATGAACAACGCGCCATCGGCTTGATGCCGAACTGGTTCAACGCGGCTCGTAGATTTCCTTGTGCGGCTTGCGCAGCTTGACAAAACCGGAGACGAGCTTGCCATCAAGCTGCTGCAGAATATCGCACTGTTCCTCGGCCACGTGGAACAGACTGGATTCCCAGTTGCTCAGGCCCCACACGCCGATGCCGGCGGCCTTCAGGTCATTGACCAGCACGCGCGCGCCCGGCACGATGCCGGTCAGGGAGTCGCGGAAGTTCTTGATGTAGTAGTCGAGGATGTCCGCCCACTTATCGCCCTTGTCACGGCGCATGATGGCGATGGCCTCGTCGGTGCTGGTGCCGCCGTCCATCAGGTCGTTGACATCGTAGAAGCCGGAGATGTCGTTGTCGAGGAATTCGTCGATGGTCTTCTGGCTGTAGCGGGGGATGAGCACGGCGACCGGATCCCAGTAAATCAGCACGTTGCCGAAATCGAAGATCACGTCGGTGATCGGCTTGCCGGCGTTCGCAGCGGCCTCGCCATCCGCGACCAGCACGTCGTAATCCATATCCGGCTCTCCAGGCCAACCCTTCATAGTGTCCTCCTTCTAGCGATGTTCGTTCTGTAATTATCGTTTCACGTGTTGAAGACGATTAGATCAGGTCCTTGGGATCTACTCGGAAGCGAAGCTCGCCGGGTTCGCGGGACGCCACATGACGAGCGGTTTCCCGGTGCAGTCGGGCCGCCAGCTCGGCTCGCCGACTCTGCGGCACACGGATTACTGCCTTCACCCGGTCGTCCGTGGCTTCGAGCTCCCGGGCGTCGACCGTGTCCGGTTGCGCGATCGGCACCGGGCCCAACATGCCGGGCAGCTCGCCGCAGGCCGTCCAATCGCCGCCCAGCGCGCCGATACGCTGCATCAGCGTCATCACCGCATCACGGCGTCCCCATACGCAGGCGGCGGCCACGGCCGGCGGCATACCGGTCTCCACACGCTCCTCAAGATCCTTGGCTGCAAGAATCCTCGAATCCCAGAGCATCAGCGATTGGGCGATGGCCGGGTCGGTTTCGCCGAGAATCAACGCCTGGCCGCCACGGGAACGCGGCGCGCACAACGACACCGCACGCATCCACGCGGTCAATGTATCCAAGCGAGCATCCACGCCCAACGCATACAAGCTGGTCCAAGCGTCGAGCACGGCCACGGCACGATACTCATGGCCAGCCGATCCCTGCTCGGCACTGACCGGACGCACGCGCGGTTCGAAACCGGGAGTGGCGATGACGATAATCGGCTGACAAGCCACATCGCGCACCAGGCCCTGCGTCTTGCTGGACAAAACTACTGGCACGCCGCGGAACAATCCGGCCAGTTCAGCCGCAGTGCCTGCAGCACCCACGCGCACCACGCGCATACGTTCATGCCCACAGCCCGGGCACTTCCAGTTGATGGCGGCAGCCCCACACCAGCGGCATCGCGGTGTAGAATCCCGGCGGTCGGCCGGCAGTTGCAACGGTCCGGAACACTTGGCACAACGCACCTGACGATGGCATTTCGCACAGCTCAAGGTCTCACTGACATTGTCTTGCGGAATGGATAGCAGCACGGGGCCACTTTCCAAAGCCTTAGATAGCACGCGGACGGCCGTATGCGGCACGCGCGCCCCGATGGACGGGTCAGCGAGACGCGCAAGCTCATCGCGATTGAGCCAACGCACCCAAGGCGTCGCATCCTTCAGTGGCGAGGCAAGCGGATGAATCGCGGTGGAATAGCCGCTCACCGGAGTTTCCACCGTACCTGGACCGGTGTTTTCCCACTGACTTTGCGGAGTGCGCGCATTGGCCATGGCCACGAATACGCCGCCATGGGACTTGGCGCGCAACCGCATCACGCCGCGAGCCTGTGGATACGGCATCATACCGTCCATGTTCTGATAGGCGGCATCCTCCAGAATGGCGAACAGTGCCGGGCCTTCAACCGGCGCATACATCACCGCGCGGGTGCCGATCACCACCTTCACCTGGCCCAACGCCACAGCCAGATACGTGCGGTACCGGTCGGCCGCAGGCATGGTCTTCGCATTGAGCACGGCCACATCGCCCATCCATCCGCCGGTTGGAACCGGGGCAAATGGTTTGAGTCCATAATTGCGTAGCATATGCATCAGGTCTTCGACCTCGCGCATGGTGGGCAATTCAACTACGGCAGCCTTACCGGCACTCAACGCAGTGGCCACCATCCATGCCATGTTTCGTTGCCACTCCTGTGCACCGGGCAACGAATCAAACACAAAAGATTGGAAACGTTGACCGGTAAGCGCGTCATGAAGCACATTGACATCGGCGTAATTGGCGGTCAGACGACGATACCCCTGCGCAGCTCCCTCCGAAACGGTGCTAGCAACGGCAAAGGTAGAGCCAGCAGGTTTGGTCCCATCGGGATTGGTGCCACGCCCGGCAAAACCGCCTTGCGTATTATCCGGCAATGAGCCGCCGACCGGCCGACGGAACGACGCGGCCAACCGCTGCTCGGTCTCCACCTTGGCCACGCGCGGTGGCACGGCGAAACGCAGAATATTGGCCCGTGTGCCGCCATAGGCTTTGGCAACCAGACCGATATCCTCGCGCATCGAAGCGGGAACCAGTACATCGGGGCTTAGCACTCGCTCGATATAGCGAATCGAAGAGCGCGGCGTATCACTGGTATCGGTGCGTGCCCAGATCACGCCGCTGACCCTCTGACCGCCAAACCGCACGCGCACCAGCACACCCGGTTGTGCGGCCTCGCTGTCTTTTTCATCAATGAAGTAATCGAATGTCTGACCGAGGTGGAGCGCCTGCACATTCAGCACGACTTGCGCTATGGGATGCTGCTCGGCCGGCGTATGCTCCGCAGGCGCACGTTTACGCCGCTTGCGGGGAGCCAGCCCCGCAAGCGTCAACTGTTCTGCGCCTGAAGTAGTCATGGCTCAACTATAAGTGCCGGAGCCGGGGTCGTAAAATTTTACCGGCGCAGGTAATCGAGTACGTGGGTTAGGTCGCGGTCGTTGATGGCTTTGTCGGCGGCGAGCTGGGTCTTTGGCTTGGCACAGAACGCGAGACCCAGACCGGCGGCCTGAATCATCGGAATATCGTTGGCGCCATCGCCCACAGCCACGGTCTGGCTCATCGGAATACCCAAACGGTCCGCCCATGTCTGCAAGGCGTGCAACTTCACGGTCTTGCATACGATCTCACCAAGCACTTTGCCGGTCAGATGACCGTCCTCAACCTCAAGCCGGTTGGCAATCCAATAGTCGATATGGCTCTCGGCCGCCAACATGTCAACCACTTCATGGAAGCCTCCGGACACCACGCCGATCTTCCAACCGTGTTCATGCAGCGTGTCGATAAGCTCCAGTGCACCCTTGGTGAAATGCAGCTTGTCATGCACCGTGTCGAACACGGAGATCGGCAGGCCCTCCAACAGGGCCACTCGTGCGCGCAGCGCATCGCAGAACTCCAGTTCGCCGCGCATGGCGCGTGCGGTCACTCCGGCAATCTCCTCACCGCAGCCAGCCACCACGCCCAACTCGTCGATAACCTCTTCGTCAATGAGCGTGGAGTCCACATCCATAACCAGCAGGCCGGGCTTGCTCAGCGTCGGCACAGAAACCGCAGAATCAGCCGGGCTCCCAACTTCGCTCTCGGCGGACTTGTCAACAAAATGCACATCTTCTTGCGTCATGCTTCTGATTCTGGGAAAACCTTGGGACAATGCCCTCTATGAGTTTTTCCATGGCAGCCGCCACTATTCTTGCAACCGACCCCACACCCATCTGCACCACCACCGAACCCGGCCTGATCGGCACCATCACCGACTGGCTGATCATGCTGATGGAAACCATCGGCGGTATCGGCGTGGCCTTGGCCATCGCCCTCGAATCCATCTTCCCGCCCATCCCGTCCGAAGTCATCCTTCCGCTCTCCGGCTTCACCGCCGCACGCGGCACCCTGAGTCTGCCGGGCGCAATCATCTGGGCCACCATCGGCTCCGTACTGGGTGCCTGGACCTTGTACGGCATCTCCCGCTGGGTGGGCCTGCATCGCATCAATCTCGCGGCAGACAAAATCCCCGGCGTCAGCCGCAAAGACGTGAGCAAAGCCAACGACTGGTTCACCAAATACGGCACATGGTCGGTGCTCATCGGCCGCGTGATTCCCGTGGTACGCTCGCTGATTTCGATTCCCGCCGGATTCAACCGCATGAACTTCCTGCACTTCACCGGCTGGACCCTGCTCGGCTCGGCCGTGTGGAACACCATCCTCGTTTCCGCCGGTTACCTGCTCGGCGACCAGTGGTGCTCGATTCAAGGCGCGCTCGGCGTGTTCGAGGACGTGGTCATCGCGGCGTGATTGTGGTCATCGTATGGTTCGTGGTGCGAAAGTGCGTACTGTTATACGTAACAGGAAATCCGCCGACGGCAACGAATAGGGTCTGCCGACTGCCATAAGTTGCCGAAAATCCCGGATAGAAGGGAAGCGAAGAACCCGCATGAGCGACACCGAAGATCTCGCCGCGCTGAACGATCGCCTGATGGCCAAGAACCATGCGCTCGCCGAAGCGCTGAGCCGCGCCGGCAAGGAACTGACCAAGGCGAAGTCACAGCTCGCCCAGCTCGCTCAGCCGCCGCTCACCTTCGCCACCATGGTCAAGGTCGATTCCACCCGCACCGATGAAGACGGCATCCAGCACGCGTCGGCCGAAGTCATTTCCGGCACCCGCCGCATGGTGGTGCCTGTGGCCTCCAACGTCAACGCCGCCCGCCTGACCGCCGGGGCCACCGTGATGCTCAACGAGAAGCTCGTGCTGGTCGAGCAGCGCGATGCTGACACCGTGGGCCAGATTCGCAGTGTCAAGCAGGTACTTGACGACGGTCGACTGATCGTTACCGACGCCTCCGGCAATCCCGTGCTCATCCGCCGTTCCGGCGCGCTCGCGTATGCGGGCATCAATCAGGGCGACCGTATTATCGTCGATCCGTCCGTCCGCCTCGCCATCGAAGCGCTGCCCGCCGAGGGCGGCAAGGATCTGGTGCTGGAGGAGACCCCGGATGTCACGTTCGCCGACATCGGCGGCCTGGATAGTGAGATCGGTCGTATCAGGGACGCCGTCCAACTGCCGTTCCAGCATCGTGCGCTGTTTGAGCGCTACGATTTGAAGCCGCCAAAGGGCGTGCTGCTGTACGGTCCGCCCGGCAACGGCAAGACGATGATCGCCAAGGCCGTGGCGAACGCCCTATGCGAGGGTGGTTACGATTCGAATGGCGACGGCGCAATCAGTCCGGCCGAAACCCATGTCAAGGGCGTGTTCCTGTCCGTCAAGGGCCCGGAACTGCTCAACAAATACGTCGGTGAATCCGAACGACTGATTCGCCTGATTTTCCAGCGCGCCCGTGAACGCGCCGCGAACGGCAATCCGGTGGTCGTGTTCATCGATGAGATGGATTCGCTGCTACGCACCCGCGGCTCCGGCGTCTCCTCCGATGTGGAGACCACGATTGTGCCCCAGTTCCTCTCCGAACTCGACGGCGTGGAATCACTCGACAATGTGATGGTAATCGGTGCTTCCAACCGCGTGGACATGATCGATCCGGCTGTGTTGCGACCGGGGCGTCTCGACGTCAAGATTCGCGTCGGCCGGCCCAAAACCAATCAGGCCATCGCATCGTGGACCATTACCTCACCGACGACCTGCCTCTGGAAGATGGCGTCGACGCGCACGCCTTGTCCGCCGTGCTGGTGCATGACATCTACGGAACCTCCGAACGCCGCCATCTATGCGACGTGCAGGAGGAGAACGGCCAGTGGCATGCGTTGTTCCTGGCCGACGTGGTCTCCGGCGCGATGCTCAAGAACATCGTGGACCGGGCCAAGACCCGAGCGGTCAAGGAATCCATCGAAACCGGCTTGGACGTGGCACTCACCGTGCCGCTGCTCGCTGCCGCCGTGGAAGACGAATACCGCGAGACCCGCGATTCCATGGCCGACGTGGACCCCGAACAATGGTCGCGCATCAACGGCATGGACCCGATCCGCCGCATCCGCACCGCCGAATAGCTCAAGCTCAAGGAGCACTACATGACCGTTAAACGAGTGATGGGCACCGAAACCGAATACGCGGTATCCCTGAACACCCCGGACCGCTACAATCCGGTGCAACTGTCCTTCGACGTGGTGAACGGCGCCGCGGACAGCCACAGCAAATCCATCCGCTGGGACTACCGGCAGGAGGACCCGGTCAACGACGCGCGCGGCACCCGTCTCGAACGCGCCGCCGCCCGCCCGGACATGCTCACCGACGCCCCGCAGCTCAACATCACCAACGTCGATCGCCCCAACGGCGGCCGCGTCCTATGTGGACCACGCCCACCCG
>ENA-OQEX01000827-OQEX01000827.1-human-gut-metagenome-genome-assembly--contig:-NODE-827-length-14056-cov-3.047886_pt1 | contig 14056 bp, 22 predicted proteins | sample MGYA00242802_ERZ504649 | MGnify/ENA primary metagenome ERZ504649 (study PRJEB26092, sample SAMD00036194) | human gut metagenome | host: Homo sapiens | study: EMG produced TPA metagenomics assembly of... | reverse complement strand
CCCCCCTATTATTATTTCTTTTGACTCAACAACATACAAGATATAGCCACAAATAAAGCTAATACAATCCAGAAAAATGCTCCATCCATAAAATCTACAATCATTTCCATTTTCCTCCTTGCCATCATTTCAACAAGAATCCTTATTATTCTAAAGTTCTCACTTTCTTCTTGAGATCTTTTCCAATCGTTAATAACATTGTTAAATAACAGCTCCCCCACCAATAAAATTACTAATAGCTTCAGCGATAAAAACACCCTGAATACCAATATATATAGGTAATATGAAAGTCAGTGGTACAACAATCATGACTTTTCTAAATATAGAAAAGAAACAGCCTGTTTGATTTTCCTAGTCCTACGGCTATAGATTGTCCACTCATTTGAAAAGCCATCATAAAGAAACCAAAGAAATATAAATGAATGGCTTGAACTCCTTCTTTTAAAATATCAGGGTTGTGACTAAAGATTTGAATATAGAGCTGAGGAAATAAGGTAATACTCAACCACAATACAAAACTCGTTAAAGAACAAGTCAATGTCGTAAAACGAATGCCTTTTAAAACTCTTTGATATTGTTTTGCTCCATAGTTATAACCAAGAATTGGCTGTGAAGCATTGGCTAAACCTTGACCGGGTAAAGACACAACCTCTCTAATAGAATTAATAATAGTCATAATGGCAATATAGAAATCTCCACCATAAGTCTGCAAAGTCACATTACAGACAATTGTCACAACTGAATTTGTAATCCCCATCATAAATCCAGCCATACCTAAAGCAAATATCTTTTGAACATGTTTGATTTCAAAATCATTTTTCTTTTTTTAATTTTAAAATTGTTTGATATTTTAAAATTAAAATATTCTGATATTAAAATGTTTTTAAATTGAACCGTCAGCATTCTTTTGAAAAAAAGAATATCCATTGATTTTCCACATAAGATCAAGTGTGGGTTACAGAATTAGGTGTCTGATATTTTTAATGATAATATAACATGTATGGGTAAATAAATATCATAAAACAACACCTGCATGACTTCATGTACAGGTATTTATGACTATGACTAAAGTTTTAATATTTCAACATTTTGATATTTTAATGTTTTAATATTAAAACACTTTAATGTATTGACATTAAGTATTGGATGGATATATTGAATGGCTATTTTTTTTTAAAAGTGACACGGCAATTTAGAATGTATACCTATCGGATTCGTGGAAAAAGAGGACCATTCAAAATAATCCTGCCCGCTTCTTTTTGTTCCTTCTTGACGCTACCAGGCATGTCCGGTTCTCCGCCATCTCAGATTACCAATATTTTTATTCGTTCATGGACAGGAATGTTCATGCGCATTTCTATCGGCAATCTGATCATTACTGGCGGTATCCGCTTAATGAAAGAATACTGTCAGGTATTGTTCATTTTCTTTTTTTCGGGAAGATTATGCAGAAACAGGTGTTGTACTTTTCTTGATTTTCAGAATCGGTTTGATAAAGTCTGCCGTATTGTCTTCCGGTTTGTCCACCGGCCACTTGCCGATAGCTTCCGAAGGAATCTCTTACAAAATGGCAATGCCAGTGCCTTTCCGGATTTCTCCGTGTCTTTCAAGACCTGAAATCCGGTGCACATCCGTATCTGCCATATAACCTTGCAGTTTGTTCCTGTATAGACATAATATATATCCGTTTTTCTGTCACATATTTTTTATATTCATTTCATTTCGCATGGTCTTTTCTCTTTTCTTGGGAAAGGGCTCTGCCCGAGAAATTCCATTTTTTTCCTTAAAAAATAATAAAGAAGAGCAAGCAGGGGTAAGCGTCTTCGCGATTCTATCTTGTCGCCCTTTTTCATTCTTATATTTTTGCTATGTATAAAAATGAAGCATTATGGATTTAGCAGCAAATCGATTTGGAAAAACTTGGAAACATTTCCTTGAAGTATTGAAAGTAGACTACAATTGTTCTTTAGCCGATGTTTGCCGCGATCAGCATACCACTTTTGGTGGTATGAGTTCCTGGATGTCCAGACGGGGCTATAGCGTTAAACAAGCCAAGGCAGATGTAGTCCGTGATTATTATGGCGGCGTTGCCCCTCCCAACCGACAACTTCCTTTCCTTCATTCACTCAAATAGCACCCGCCATGTTGTCGGAAGAAGAGTTTAGTCTTGCCGGGATCACAATCACCTTTAACAGTGGAACCACCATTTCGTTCAAACGGGCCACACCCAGTGGTGTTATTAAAATGTTGCGCGATTACGAAAGAAAGGAGGGAGATCCATGTATTCTCTAACATCAGCCAATCGCTACTATCTGTACCAGGGCTTTGTTCGTATGAACCTTGGCATTGACGGTTTATTCAAAATTATACGATCGGAAATGAAGGACTTGTCTCCCGTTTCCGGAGATATCTTTTTATTCTTTGGTAAAAACCGACAAAGTGTAAAAATACTGCGTTGGGATGGCGATGGCTTTCTTCTGTACTACAAGCGCCTCGAAGGTGGAAGTTTTGAGTTACCGACATTTAACCCCAACACAGGTAATTACGAGATTTCTTATCAGGTTTTGTCTTTTATCTTAAATGGAGTTCATTAAAGTCTGTACGGTTGAGAAAACGTTTTACGATCTAATACAACATTCTGATTATTAGTTGTTTGTTCTAAGGATATCATCCGGTTTATTTGGCTAATTTGTTGATTTTTTATATCTTTATGCCATGAAAAAGGATGAGATCATAGAGTTATTGAAGGAACAAATCAAGGGATTACGAGATGACAACAACAGACTCTTGGACCAAATAGATGCTTTGATAAAGGAGGTTTCTTCCCTTAAAGAGGCACTCCTTCAAAAAGGCGAATCTCTTAGCAAGCAACAGCGCCTTACTAAGGGACTCGCCAAACTTGTATCCAACACATCCGAACAGCAACAGGCTCCCCAATCTGCCATATCCGAAGAAGAGCGGCAGAAGATAGAAGCGGAAAAAGCAGATAAGCGTAAAGCAAGAAAGAACAATGGGGCCAAACGTGATATGCATTATGAGATGGAGGAAGAAGAACATGTCGTTTATCCCGATGATCCCGATTTTGACATCAATAAGGCCCGGTTGTTTACCACTGTTCCCAGGATATGCGTCCGCTATGAATGTATACCCATGCGCTTCATCAAGCATGTCTACAAGATACACACCTATAGGCAAGAAGGTCGCCTGTTTGAGGGAAAAACACCGGCTTCGGCCTTCTTGAATTCCAGCTATGACGGTTCATTTATTGCCGGATTGATGGAATTACGTTATATACAATCGCTACCTGTTGAAAGAATCATCAACTACTTCGAGGGTTATGGTTTTACGCTGAAGAAACCTACGGCTCATAAGTTGATAGAAAAAGCCTCAAGCCTCTTCGAAAATCTTTATAAGTGCATCCGGCAGACAGCTTTGAGTGATCCTTATAAGGCAGCCGATGAAACCTATTACAAAATACTCGTCCCGGAAAAGAACAGTAAGGGAAAAGGAGTCCGCAAGGGATACCTCTGGGTGGTTGTGGGTATAAACACCGGGATGATATATCTGCTCTACGATGACGGTTCCCGCTCTGAAAGAGTTATTCTTAACGAATTAGGCAGTTGCAAGGGCATCATAAAAGTGACGGCTACTCACCTTACCGGAAACTCGAAAGCGATGCTTATCCCCATATCACACGCATCCCGTGCCTGCAACATATAAAACGGAAATTTATAGATAGCGGTGAGAACGACCCGGATGTAAAAAGAAGCGTGGAACTGATAAACAAACTTTATCAAAACGAGCATAAGCATAAAGTCGGGGTGGACGGATGGACGGCGGAACAGCATCTTGCACACCGCAAAAATATGCTCTGGACATACTCGGGGAAATAAAAGATGTGCTTGATGAAATAGAAGAACGGGGGGACTTGTTACCCAAGAGCGAACTAAGGGAGCCATTACCTATCTTCGCAATGAGTGGAATGCCGTAGTGGACATCTTCAACTATGGTGACACTTTCCTGGACAACAATATAGTTGAACGGATGAACCGGTACATATTCCTGTCAAGAAAAAACTCATTGTTCTTCGGCAGCCATAAGGGTGCCGAACGGGGCGCCATACTCTACACGATAGCACTCACTTGCAGGATGCATAAAGTAAATCTGTTTAAGTATCTCACGGATGTGATAAACAGAACCGCAGAATGGCAACCGAACACGCCACTGGAAAAATATAGGGAACTCCTGCCTGACAAATGAGAAAAGGAGAATAGCTAAACAAGGCTTATTAAACTTTTTATTCTACCACACTATATAGAACCGCGGAGACGCTTACATAGTGACTGACAAGGTATGGGATTACATCAACCAGCCTGCCAGCAATTCGCTTCTGCATTACAATGACGGCTCTTATATATTCGATATACCATCTTTCAACAAGGGGGCAATCAGAGAGGCGATATTGAATGCTTGTTGCCACCGCTCAATGTTGATTCAGAGCGATGTTGTCATCAAGCAATATCCCGATAGTATAACCATTACCAATGCTGGTGGTTTTCCGTCCGGAGTGGATATGAACAACATTTTGACAGTGAACAGCGTTCCGCGCAGTAAACTGATGAGCGAGATATTGCAGAAGACAGGATTGGTGGAGCGTTCCGGTCAGGGAGTGGATAAAATGTTCTACAACTGTATTACTGTGACGTGCTAAGTTGTGTATGTGATTGTTTTACTGACTATTACAAAAAAAGTAATAATCTGATTGAACCTGCTGTTTCGTCAGCAGTAGCCTACGGCAGGTGCATAACCAGTAATGGTCTTGTACTAAGCTGCTCGGACAATGAAGCCCTTCCGAAAGGAGAAGTTTGAACCGTGAGGGGAAAGCAACTGCTATTAGTGTCATATAGTAGGGGAGCTAGGCTGGATGGTATGAATAACAAATGTGAACTGTTGCTTAAACATCGTGATTGTAGAAAAGCCAAAGACTACTGACAGGCTTTACCAAAAGGTATGCAGTCGGTTAATCCTTTGCCGAGCAACTGAATGTCTTTGAATTGCTGGCTTTGTACAAAATGGCAATGAGGGATTGCGAGGGCTTGATGAAAAGATTTTATGAAAATTGTCGGAAGAAAACCTTATCGGTTACGAAAACAGCTCTCATCGCTTGTCCGAGGAGTATCGGAATGAGTCTGCTGAAAGATTGAAAGGAATGAATATGAATTACCTCAAGTTGGTTTCAGGCTGTTTTCATAAAAATGGTTATATAAATCGTTCTTTTCTCAAAAAGGTATTTCAAGACATGTTGTCCGAAAAACAAATTAGAGGCTTGATTTCAAAGATGAAAAATGCAGGGATTATACAGAAAGATGGTGCAGGCAAATATACCCGTTATGTAAAAGCACCGGATTTTCCATCGTTTGTCTAGGGTCGCAAGAATCAATTTTAGGGCCGTAAGATTTCAACTGTCTGTTTATCAGCTTATTTGATTAGGGAAACAAGGGGCTTGATAAGGCAAAGATTCAGCAAATGATAATACAATATTTGCAGAATGCAGGTTCCTCAGGAGCAAAGCGTGATGCCATTTTTGAATATTTGAAAGAGGCATTACCCCAGAATAAGACCCAAGAGCAACAAGAGCGTATGATTGGCAATATTCTTTCTGAGATGAAAGAGATTGGATTGATTCATCCCGAAGGTCGGACATGGTTTTTGGGGTCGTAATTCATCAATTATAGCTGAAATATGACTATTTATAACTGTCAAATGAGATTATAACTTAAAAGTAGTCAAATCCTTGGTTTAATCAAGAAATTGGCTACTTTTATATCAGAGTTGTTTGACAAAGCATAATGCAGAAGATTAGTGCAACACCGCTGTCGCCAAATCGTTACTAACAACTTTCTACCATAGTATTTGCTATTTGTGTATCAATCAGATACGGAATAATTGATTATCCGTTGCAATGATAAACAATTTTTGCGAACGAGAGATTATAAGTCATAAGATAATGTTTGTATAGCCCACTTATATACAACTCTACCGTTTTGATGCAGTTTGTTATTGGAAATAACTTCTTCATCATTGATAGAATTTTTTTGACTGGTTAGATAGAGGTCTTTTCCAAATTCTCCATTCGTTTCTGTTATTGTTTCCAATAATCTTGCTGTCCACTAAAAATGTGGATAATATTGAAAAGTTCCACAATAAAATAAAGTTGGTTCAGAACCAGCAAGTCCATGACAATATTGTAGGTACCAACCAGTAGGAATTCTAAGATTAATATTTCAATAGAATGTTATTTGTATTTACATCAGAATATCATCTGTAGTAATTCTTATTCCGAATATATCAATGTATATAACTGTTTATCAATGCTGTACAATTCAAATATATTTGAGACAGAGAAATAAAAAACATTATTCAGACATCAAATATCTGCTATTTTGACAGATTTTATAGAGAAAAGCCTCAAAATTACATCAAGGGACAAAATTGTCCCTTGATGCCACGCTGAAGGACAAACGAGGGACAAAAGTTGAAAAAATCAGAGATATTACATTTTCTGACTTAGTATTTGCTTCTATTATGTATATATCTATCAGTTGGTTATATAGATAATTGATAATCAGTAGGTTAAGCTATTTGCCGATGCAGAAAATATAAATATGTTTGTATTTAGTTGATAATTAATATATTATATATTGTATTTCTTTTGATGGGGACAAAATGGGGACGGAAATGTGGCAAGAAAAATAGTAAGAAAAGAAGAAGCGAGCTGAAAAATTGCATTGCCAATTAAAATTGTTGTTTTGATCTTCTTGTTTGTTGGACAAAGATAATAATGTATTTTAGGTATTCTATATTTATAATGGGAAATATTAATTCTTTTAGAAATGATATTTTGCTGTCCAAAAAATAAATAGTTAATTGCTTGATATTTAATTGGTATTGTTCTAATTTATTCCTTGTTTTTTATCTATGATGTTTTGTCCCTCATTTTTTACTTCTATGTAACCTTTCCTCATGTTATTAACAACTATTTGGTGAATCATATTTTAGATGCTTTGGATAGTTTAGTTTGGTTTTTGTATATTTAATCAAGTTCTAATCTAAACTTAATGATTTTTTTGGCCAGCAGAGCTTTATACTAAACCAAGTATGATTACCGTTTCATTAAGTTTTTGTAAATCGACATTCGGGCTTTATGAATAAAATTGTGGTGCAAAGGTATTTGTTGTGACATTATTGCATCGCAAGTTCAGGTCTTTTTGATTCGTGAACAAATCTCCACACTCCATTGGGGGTAGTATTTGTTCACGAAAACTTGCATGAATAGTCAAAACACCTTTCAAGCACCCGAATTTTAATTAACCCCGAAGTAGTTGATACTACAAAAGGGAAACAATAACAATCAATAACTAGAAAATTATGTTTGAATACGAAGAACAGACTGAAATCATTGGTGCAAGATGCACTCTACACGAAGCGTACAAAGGTTATACAGAGGGAACAATTGTGGGCGATTTTGGGCTCAGAGTCGTTGTCCAGCTTGACAACGGTAAGGAGATTGTTGAATACCGTGATGAAGTAACGATTTACGATTGATGACTGATTAAATATATTATGATATGGATAATTTTAGATTCTATCAAGATTGTAAAGTTACGTGCTGGGAGCGCGATTACTTTACTGTTGAAGCGGAAAACTATGAAGAAGCAGTAGCTATCGTACGTTCCTGGAAATGTGAAGATGTAACCAATATAATAGATTCACGCCTTCATTTGGAGAGAAACGAAGTTCTTCGTGATACTTCCGAACGTATATTTCCTAATGAGAATGGCGGTTGTCCCACTATGGAGATATATAATGTTGATGGCTTGGCAGTTATAAATGACGCTCCGGATTTGGAGCAAAATCTTGAACATAAATCAATAGTTTAAATGAATGTGATAATAGAACATATATTTTGCCAGTATAGCGATGAAGCTACGGCATTATATTTAAGGATTATTAATGTGATACTTATGTCTTCCAATGAAGCGGAACTTCGTGCGAGTATGGAAAATTGAAGCATACATCTAAACTTGACGAATATTTCATATATGGATTTGGCAAGCATCATATTTGGGTATGTTTGCGTAAACCAAGTGATAGAAATAAGATCTTTGAGCATCGGGTCCTGATGGCCCAGTTCTGAATTGGTTTGTTTGGTCTGGAGGAGTATGAATCCAATTGCCAGACCAACTCTCCCAAGAAGACATCCAGGCAAATCCTTTTTTAATACTTCCATTCCTTTTCTACTTTTAGTGTGGTTGCACTTTGCACTTTTGCATTTTGGACTGTTTTAACAATCCTATTCCTCTTGTACTCTTATTTCTTTTGGTTGTGTCCCCTTTTTATTTCAATTTTGTAGTTGTGGTTAGGCTGTGACTTTGTAAGGAGTATGCATGTCCTGTTTCCTTTCTCCCCTCTGATCATTTCTTTATGTCACAGTTGATTTTGTGTCCACCAATTGCGTTCCGTCGCTGCCCTTCTGTCCATATTCCAATTATGGGCTTCTATCCACTGTAGCATTTTCCGCTTGTCTGATCCTTTGGGTGTTCTTCTTTGTTTCTTGTGCTCATATACTATATGGCCGTATGCTTGCTGCCATGCCATCCTTTCCGTCTGCCGCTTATCGGTCTTATGTCTCTTGCAGGTGGTTTTGGATTTTGTACCATTCATTCCCTTACCTGTCTTCGTTGTCTAGACTCGATTTTTCATTATTGCTTTTGGGCGAAGTAGTCATCATTTTCCGATGCAAAGATAGTGTGCAGCCGGGAGCGGCCTATGGCCTCTGCCAATGGCGTGTTTGCACAAATCTTCCTTTATCAAGCCCAGGTTTGTCGTAAAGCCAAAATAAAGAGTATTTGCGCTCCATCCTTGGCCTGTCCCTAAATCAGCACCTACTTTTTGATGCAACGTAAAATTGATGTTTAACTTCTAAAAGCAATTAATCATGAAAAAGATCGAGAACAACTTCATCGTAACAGGTTATGTAGGAAAGGATGCAGAAATCCGTCAGTTTACCACCGCAAGTGTCGCCCGCTTTTCCATAGCGGTCAGCCGTCAGGAAAAGTCTGGCGATGACAGCAGCTATGTGTCGGCCTTTATGAATATCGAGGCCTGGAGAAAGAACGAGAACACCTCTTCTTTTGAGCATCTTACCAAGGGAACACTGCTCACAGTTGAGGGCTATTTTAAGCCTGAGGAATGGACAGACAAGGATGGCGTCAAGAGAAATCGCATTATAATGGTGGCCACTAAGTTCTATCCAGCTGTTGACAAGGAAGAAGAAGCTCCTACGGAAGCTCCAAAAGGGAAAAAAGGCAGGAAATAATATCCTGCCTCCCACAGGGAAGCGGCCTCGGGTCGCTTTTTTTAACTTGATTTGTTTCTTCCTTTTTATCTGTTGTTCCTACTAGAAGTCAGACCGTCACCCATTGAATTTCTACGTGCGAATTTAAGGAGTAAGTGAACCGTCAAGGCGCTTCTTCATTTGTATTAAGAAACATCAACTTATTTTTTCGCTGACATTTCTTAACGCAAATGATACAGTAATATACTTTTTCGCTTCCTCCTTGCTTGTTCACTTCTTTTTCTCCTTTCTCTTGGCACGTAAATTCAATCTCCTGCCGGTCAAGATTAGACCTCAAAAGCAGGGAAATGAACAACAATCTTAAACTTTTAAATTATTGTAAGATGAAACAGATGTTTATTTGGTCAAGCGAAAGAGAATTTGACGAGCAGGCTAAAACAGAAATGCAGCAATGGAAACGTGATTTATTAGGCGATGATTCCTATGTCCTTACCGATGAGGATATAGCAGATGAACTACAGCGAGAGCTTGAAGACGAACGCTGTAATCTCAACAAATCAGTTGAAGGTGTTATTGTTGTATTTGGTGACCTCGGACTTTGGTATGGACGGCGACAAGGTTATCAGATTTTAGGAAATAATATCGCCAATATCCTGTATAGTCAGTGTGAGATTGCGGAATGGTACGGAGACGGTTATAATATCAGAGGACGCATGTCGCACCATGATGGCACGAACTATACTCTTTATCGCATCGCTAAGGACGAAGACGATGCAGAACGGATTGCAGAAATGATTTATAACAACGAGATTGACGAAGCAGGCTTCAGACGCAGAACACGTTCACTTTACCCACATGTGGCAAAAGTGTACGGATGGAAGATAAGAGGGCGCAAGAAAGTTTGATCACAGTAGACGAATGAACGTCGCCACTATATTTTGAATATATATTGCGGCGTTCGTTGGGTTTTACGGATAACTCCGTATGTACCTTTTTAGCCAACATCCCTTAGAAATGGTTCTTTTACATAGTCATTGTTTTTGTTTATTTTCTTCTTTTTCTATGATTTTGCATACCTTATCTACCTCTTTTAGTGAAGGCATAATCTCAGGGTCTATCCATGTAAGAAAATCACTGATTATCGTATACATACCCTTCACATAAGAAAAATCACATTTTCTGTTTACAAAACATATCGGCTCATTATGATTGATGCGGTTACGCAGTTCACGAACTTGTACTATAATATCGTTAATCTCCTTGCGACCGAATCCGGGAGGCAGTTTCTTGAAAATCCGGCAGGGTACACCAGCCAAAAGCGCATAGTGGTGTGTTTCATAAAAGCTATTCCAGAAGCCCAGGGTCTGTTCAGCTATTACTCTCCCAGTCGTAACCCTGACACCCCTATCGGCAATTTTCTTTTCTGCTTTCAGAACCTCTTTCAATATATAGTCATTGGTAACTTTTTTCTTTGTCCGCTTGTTCGTATATGTCAGAGACGGAGCAATCATGAATCCGGTTTTCTGGTTGATAATCCAGTTACCATCGGAAAAATGGTGTGCCAGCGCATAATGCAGTTGGTTACGTAATATAACTTCAAATGAAGACAGTAACGGATGAAACGCTTGTGCTATCTTCATGTTGGCAAAATAGAGCATGACTGCCTTGTTTTTGTTGCGGTTGTCGCCCTATAATATTTGGCGACCCTCGAATTGGAATATAATCTGACTACTTTTTTATATTTCATTTTGCATATTCAAATAAAAGTCGTATCTTTGTATCGTAATGCTTGGTAAAGCCTCTGTTGTCAAAACACGTAACCAAGTTAAGGATATACCCGTTCATCAAGAACGGGTTTTTTCATTTGTGGCCATCCTTTTGTTTTCTGCAACAAAAATACAAAAAGGAAGGCTGTTAAAAAATACTTCAAGCCATTTTTAATATCATAAGAGCATAAAATCTCTTTTAGGAGGCAATAAACATTTACAGTAGATGTTGTTTTGATATAAGTGTTGGCTTATGTTAAACAGTAGCATCCGTAGTAAATGTTGGTGGTACTCCTTTTATAACTCCTATAGTACAAGAACAACCAGTTTTGATATTTATAGTTCCTCTTCCTCGATGTGTGTCCTTTCCGAACTCTGGTTATTTTCTCTGCAAAGTTCGATTGCCTTCTCTTCGTCCTGTCAAGGTTTGCTTTTAGCGTGTTGCTGAAAAATCTTCCTTTCCACTTCGCTGAAAGTGTATTTTTCGCATCATCCTTGACCGGACTGCTTGCCAATCTTTGGGCAGAAAAATAATCAGCCTTCGGTCCAGAATGCGACCAGAGGGCAGAAAAAGCAAAATGTAAAGATTGGTAAACTATGGTACAACAAATTTTAGATGACTTGCGGACGTATTTCGAGGCAAAGACCACGATAACACCAGAAGAGCAGGCTCTCCTGCAGCGGTTGAAAGATGATTTCTTTCCTATTACCTCCGTCAGCAGGGAGGATTTGCAGACCTACGGCTTCGATACGCGTTCCGTTACAGATGCTCAGATGCGTAGATTGGCTCAAAAAATGGCAAATGATTACTGCGAGCAGCTTTTTTGGTCAAGCATGGAAATTATCGCCGAAGGGTTGGAGTTTCCGCGTTACCCCGAATGTCCGGTTTGCGCCAGCCGGCATGTTTGTCTCGATGGGCAGAAAGGTACTTTTCGTTGTGAAGGTTGCGGGCAGGAGTGGCATGAACATTTGTATGTTCTGGTTGAGTTTCCTGACGACACGTCTTTCTTCGAAGAAGAATATATCGGTTATCCTTCGTTTGGTAGCAGTGACAATGGTGCACGTTATGTTTCCGAATACGATTATATTGCCCATTTTAAGAAACAACCGGAGTCGAACAGATATTTCAAACCGCTTGGCTGGCCGGAATCACAACTATACCTTTTTCAAGACGAATCTAACGATGATCTCTATAGTTTGAACGAGCCAATTCAAGATGAGAGCGGTATCGAGGATTTTGGGGAGAATGCGGTATGGGTTCCACTCTGCAACCTCAAGCAATGATTACTCGGAACAGATTCAGAAAGGTGTCGTATGAACGGGAAGAGGGCGGAGAATCCGTCCTCTCTCTTTATGTCGTGTACCTTTGGTTGGCTTGTTTCACCATGTATAACATCTTGTTTGCATTTCACTTGTTGACGCAGTATTTCCCAAATGTTTTGGCAGTGAGCTGGCGATAAACGACGGTATCTCACCGAGAAGCCGTTACTTATCGGCGAGATACCGGTAGTCACGTTGTTCAGAAACCACTCTTACCGGTTCACGAAGTGATGCCGTAGTCTCCGCAGATTGATGTAGAAGCAGGCTTTGCTGTAGTGTACTTATCGACTTGCAATGATCGTTCCTACATTTTTATCCTATAGTATCACATAGGGACTTCATGTCATTTCTTACCCTCTTTTACTCGTTTCGTACCATACAGTACCATATATAGATGAATCCCTTTTTAGCTTCCATCGTCCTTTTTTATCGTTCCCCGGTATCAGTATTCTTTTCCGTCAGACTTTCTTGTCCGTTATCGCATCGGTTTTATCGGTGCAAATATGGGCTGCCGCGCCTGATTCCGTCGTTTTGAAGTGCATTTCTTGCAAATTCTTCCTTCTGCGAAGTGTAATTGACAAGAAAAAACGTCGGAAAGGGCTTCATCGTCAGCCCCGGAAAGCACCATAAAACCCGAAGCGGATTCCGTTACAAGGAAGCCGACCAGAGGGAAATGAAACAACTTAAAAAATATAGTTATGACATTCAAAGAATTTATGCAAGAGAACGGTTATGAGTTGCAGACAACATTTTGGGAAGACTTTTCAATAGCTGATAGGTTTGGTTTGACAGCTATCCAAGACACATTCAACCGTGCTTTTGAAGAGTGGAAAGAGCATTACAAGTATCTAACAGAGTTGATATTGGTACTTAATCATAAGATATGGCAATATCATGATACATACCCTGAGTTTGCAGCACTGTATAATAGCCTATGGGAAAAGGCAGACTTATATGCTGTTGAAAACCTTAAAGGGGAGGCGTTGGACTATTTTTATGAAGTAACAGATTAATTTACAAGAATATGAGTACGTGTACAATACCTACAGAGGAAAACGGTCGGGTGACACTTGCTGATGTTGTCAATCGTGACAAGCGATTCCGATATATGCTATTATCCCGTCTGCAGTCAGATTGTGATTATTATCTTCATTATGGGGAGCGGCATCCCAAAGGGTTGTGGGCTGGCGACGAAGCTCTTCAGATTGAGTTTATGACCAAGCTATACGAGAGTTTTAAAGCCGATGAAAAGCCGGAGTGGCTGACAATGGAACAGATTCGACGCTATGCGGCTGAGATGTTGGGAACAGGTTCATAATGCTTTGGACAGCTGCATACGTGCAACCGTCATTTTCTATCAATGCTGCAGAGGACAAATATAGTTTAGCAGCATTGATTTTTCAATGTTGTACAGTTTTAACGCAGGTTTTTATCGTGCCTAGAAGTCTCTTATTCCATTTATATTATTTCATCTGTCGTCCCTGAAGTTGCTTTTCCCATAGCCTCTTAGCAGGGCTTTTACTATCTTGGCAAATATCCATACTGCTGCTACTACTATTATAACTTCCATGGTTTAATTATTTAATTATACATTTATATTATTATATAATTA
>ENA-OQEX01000824-OQEX01000824.1-human-gut-metagenome-genome-assembly--contig:-NODE-824-length-14074-cov-2.113358_pt1 | contig 14074 bp, 13 predicted proteins | sample MGYA00242802_ERZ504649 | MGnify/ENA primary metagenome ERZ504649 (study PRJEB26092, sample SAMD00036194) | human gut metagenome | host: Homo sapiens | study: EMG produced TPA metagenomics assembly of... | reverse complement strand
CAGCCATATTATCAAAAAATGTAATGACTTTGGTGCAGGCGGCGTTTCCGTTGCCATCGGTGAGCTGGCAGCAGGTCTGAGGGTAGATCTTGACAAGGTTCCGAAGAAATATGCAGGTCTTGACGGAACTGAGATCGCAATCTCCGAATCTCAGGAACGTATGGCTGTAGTAGTTGACCCGAAAGATGTAGATACTTTCCTTGGCTATGCAAATGAAGAGAACCTGGAGGCAATTCCTGTTGCAGTTGTAACAGAGGATCCTCGTCTGGTACTTGTATGGAGAGGAAAAGAAATCGTAAATATTTCCCGTGCATTCCTGGATACTAACGGTGCACATCAGGAAACAACTGTAGAAGTAGAAATCCCGAATAAAGAAGGTAATCTCTTTGAAGAGCGCCCGGATGTAGCTGATGTAAAAGCTAAATGGATGGAAACTCTGGCAGACTTAAATGTATGCTCTCAGAAGGGACTTGTGGAAATGTTCGATGGTTCTATCGGAGCAGGCAGCGTATTTATGCCATACGGTGGTAAATATCAGCTTACAGAGACTCAGTCCATGGTAGCAAAGGTTCCGGTACAGAATGGTAAAACAGATACTGTAACTATGATGAGCTATGGCTTTGATCCGTATTTATCCTCCTGGAGCCCATATCACGGAGCTGCTTATGCAGTGACAGAGTCCGTTGCAAGAATCGTGGCTACAGGTGGTGACTATAAGAAAATCCGTTTCACATTCCAGGAATACTTCCGCCGTATGACAGAAGATCCTAAGAGATGGAGCCAGCCTTTCGCAGCACTTCTCGGTGCTTATGCAGCACAGATGGGATTTGGACTTCCATCTATCGGTGGTAAGGACAGTATGTCCGGTACATTCAATGATATTGATGTACCTCCGACACTGGTATCTTTCGCAGTTGACGTTGCGAAGATCCAGGATGTGATCACACCGGAATTAAAGAAAGCAGGAAACAAACTGGTATGGCTCCGTGCACCGAAGGATCAGTATGATCTGCCGGATTATGCAGGAATCATGGATCAGTATGAAAAACTTCACAAAGATATGCAGGACGGCAAAGTTGTTTCTGCTTATGCACTTGACCGCCATGGTATTGCAGCAGCAGTTGCAAAGATGGCATTTGGTAATGGCATGGGCGTAAAGATTGAGCATAACCTTGATCCGAGAGATTTCTTTGCACCTGGATTTGGCGATATTATCCTGGAAGTTCCGGATGGTAAGGTTGGAGAGCTTTCCATTACTTATACAGTGATCGGTGAAGTAACTGCTGACGGTAACTTCTCCTATGGAAATACAGTGATCACTGTAGACGAAGCTGAAAATGCATGGAAAGGTACTCTGGAAAAAGTATTTAAGACAGTTTCTTCTGAGAATGATAAAGAGGCAGCTGACAGAGATGAGAAGCTTTATCGTGCAGACAGCATCTATGTATGCAAGAACAAAGTTGCAAAACCTCGTGTATTTATTCCTGTATTCCCTGGAACAAACTGCGAGTATGACAGCACACGTGCATTCGAGCGTGCAGGTGCAGAGGTGGATGTAAAAGTATTCAAGAACCTGACTGCTGAAGATATCCATGACTCTGTAGAGCTCTTTGAGAAAGCAATCGATCAGGCACAGATCATCATGTTCCCGGGCGGATTCTCCGCAGGTGACGAACCGGATGGTTCCGCGAAATTCTTTGCAACTGCATTCCAGAATGCGAAGATCAAAGAAGCTGTTATGAAGCTGATTAATGAAAGAGACGGTCTGGCACTTGGTATCTGTAACGGATTCCAGGCTCTGATCAAGCTTGGTCTTGTACCTTACGGTGAAATCTGCGGACAGAAAGCAGATTCTCCTACACTGACATTTAATACTATCGGACGCCATATTTCCAAGATGGTTTATACGAAGGTTGTTAGTAATAAATCTCCTTGGCTGCAGAAGGCACAGCTTGGCGGTGTATACTGTAACCCGGCTTCACATGGTGAAGGACGTTTCGTTGCAAATGAAGAATGGCTGCAGAAGCTGTTTGCAAACGGACAGGTTGCAACTCAGTATGTAACTCCGGATGGACAGCTCAGTGTTGATGAAGAATGGAATGTCAATGGTTCTTATATGAACATTGAAGGTATTACCAGCCGGATGGACGTATCTTGGTAAGATGGCACATAGCGAACGTCGCGGGATGGTGTTGCAATCAACATCTATGGCCAGCAGGATATTAAGATCTTTGAGTCTGGAGTGGAATATTTTAAATAAACTCTTTCCGGGACGGAAGGTTCCCAGAGGAAGGACAGAAAGCGCTGTCCCTCCTCTGGACTCCACCCTTGCGCTTCTTTTAAGGGCAGCGCCGGGATTGTGGTGTGGAGGAGTGTATTAACTTTGCGTATTCGCCTGGTTGGGCAGCGCCCTTTTTTGATGATGAAAATAATAAAAACTATTGCAATTTCGTGGCTTTTTGAATATACTATATGTAACAGAGTTGCCCGAAGCCTTTTTGGCATTGGGGACCAAGCTGAGACTTGTGCTCAGCTTTTTACGTTAAGGAGTGATTTTATGGATTTGAAAAAGCCATTGACTTTTGATGAGCAATTGGATAAGTTAGCTGCCCATGGGATGATTATCAGAGACAGAGAAAAAGCAAAAGATATTTTGAATTTGTGACATAAACATATTTGCAGCAGTCAAAAGAAGAAGCAACATGTTTGAAAGAAAAATTAAGTCAAAAATGCCGCAGCCTTTGAAAATATTGGCTGCGGCATTTAAAATATATGATATGTTTGATGTAAAAAACATCAGGTTCTCAACCAGACATTTGGGTAAGTCAAGACGATGCTTCTGATATAAGATATGCAACATTAAAATCATCATATACTTGAGAATTTAAATGCATATCTTCATATAACTTGATATAGTCGCCGATTGTTTTGCCAAAAACAGAACTATTACAATTATTGCATGTGTTATCCTCTGCATATATATGAGTGTTTCCATCGTTGTCCTCAACAAATAAGAGAGTAACATCTATTTTATCTTCTGTTAACCAGAAAGAGATATATTTTGAAAGAGTCCCATCAATTTCTGTGGCACCATCCGGAATTTGCTCATCTGATTCCAGCTCATTAATATGTTCCCAAAAAATTTGAGGAGAGAACACAAGTAATTTTAAGTTTTTTTGAGAGTCTTCTGAGTACCATATATGTGCTTCTGTGTTGAGATAGTCGGTTATATTAATATCCGTATCTGCCGGTAACTCATAAGTTTCACCGACGTCGGAAGTCAGTGAAAAGGTTTTTGTATGATTAGAATAAGAAGTGACAATCCCCTTGACAAAATAGTAAGTTGTATCTGACTCACTGTCATAATAAGAGCCGGAACCATCTATATCATAAGATACATGTTGCCCCTCAGGCTCCTTAGGGGCGGAAAGGGTGATTAGATCTGAGGGGCTTTGCCAAAAGCTTGTCCGGATAGCAATATACTACCGAGTACGATACTGCCTGCGATACATAGAATTTTTACATTATTCATGGTTAAATGGCCTCCTTGTTTAGTTGTTGAATATTATATCAATTAAAGTGTGAAAATTGTAATTTTGACTTATCGAAATATGTTTTAGAAATGAGTAGGATTTCGGTTATTTTTGAATATGATAAAGAATAAAGACACAAGTATTGTTCGGTTTATTAGTCGTGTTCCAATGGTTACTGGAAAATAATTGATGATTACAAATACAACGTAATATTATCAATAGCAAAGCTATAGGATTTCAAAAATGAAGTCTTATAGCTATTTTTGTGTAGCAGTAAAAATTGTGAAGGGTATGTTTGGGAAAATATTTTTGATTACTTGATTTGAATCAAGCGGTGAAATTGCTATTTGTCAGACAATAAGATATAATTAGAGAAAATCTTGTTTGCAAAAGAACAGGATAAACAGTAACTTTAAGCAAGATGGTTTTGTCTGGTGATTTTGAGAGTGTAAAAAGGAAAAAGTATGAGTGATGAAAGAAAAAGGGAAAATGAAGAGGAAAAACTGAAAGATTTTTTTCATAATGTGATAGGAATAAAATCGGAAGCTGTGCTGGAGGTGTTGGCGGAGAACTCGGAAATCTGTAAGTTGAAAGCAAAAACTTTGCTGATGAAAGAGAACGAGAAGGTAAAGCTTTGGTAGGGATCATGAATTTGGACAAGCAGATAACCTCTTCCTGACAGTGGAGTTGATAACGGATTGTGAAATTGTAAGGATATCAGCGGATGTTCTTCGAAAGCTGGCTATGGAGAATATAGAAATTGCTCTGGTCTGTAATCGAATGCAGAGTGTGGCATCTATGAGGGAATATGAATACAGAAAAATGATTCTTACCTGTAATCCGGTACAGAGATATGAATATTTCCTGGAAACCTATCCGGGGCTGGAAAAATATGATGGGGCTTGACAGAGCTGGAAAGTAACCTGGGCCAAGACAAAAGGTGCATCTGGTTATGAAGTATACAAACTGACTGGAAAGACATGGAAAAAAGTCAGTGACACAAGATCCACTTCTTTTACAGATAAGGGATTAAAAAAGAATACTACTTATCAGTATAAAATCCGCGCATATCAGACAGTGAAAGGAAAGAAAGTTTACAGTGCGTTCTCATCTGTGAAAAAAATTAAAAGATAAGGAGCTAAGAGGAAGAAAAAGTTCTCAGCGATTTTGACAGGTGTTTTTTGATACTGTTTTGTATGGTAATGTCAGTAACTGTAAATGCTGCGCAAAAAATACCTGGAAGAGTAAAAATGGTAAGTGCGTATTCTGGATCCGGATTGCGAATATCCGCTTGACTCAGGTTCATGTTACATGGGACAAAACGACAAATTATTCTCAGATGGATTATCCAAGTCAAAATGAATATAGCAGAGGATGACCTGTAATGGATGCAAAAGTGCAAATCCCAAAGAACCGGATGTGATGATGGAATTTAATGAATATTACGTTTTCAAAGCAGTAGGATGAAAGGAATATGACCTTTCTCCTGCTGTTTTTCTTTCTGAATAAATCCAGGAGATATAGAATTTGATGTGGTAAAGCGATAAAATATAGTTTTAAACTATAACTGGTGCTAGATATTATGAATTGGCATATTTGGAAGTGTAGTGGTATAGTATGTTCATGCTCAACGGAGCGGGGAATAAGAGAAAGGGAGAATGAGATGTCTGGGATTGTGATTGAGAAGGTCCGGAAGTCTTTTGACACGAAGGATGGCGTGGTCGAGGCTTTGAAGGATGTGAACCTGAATATCGATTCCGGTGATATATATGGAATTATCGGTATGTCGGGGGCAGGTAAGAGTACATTGGTACGATGTATGAATTTTCTGGAGGTTCCTACAGAGGGACAGGTTCTGATAGATGGGAAGGCTCTTGGAGATTTGACAGAGAAGGAATTGAGAAAACAGAGGGAAGAGATTGGTATGATCTTCCAGCATTTCAATCTGCTGATGCAGAAGTCAGTGATCGATAATGTCTGTTTTCCACTTTATATAAAAGGAAAGAAGAAGCAGAGGCCAGAAAGAGGGCAGCAGAGCTTTGGAGATCGTTGGTCTGGGGACAGACAGAATGCTTATCCTGCACAGCTCTCCGGTGGTCAGAAGCAGAGGGTTGCCATTGCAAGAGCACTTGCATCGGATCCGAAGATCTTACTTTGTGATGAGGCTACCAGTGCACTGGATCCGCAGACTACTTCTTCCATTCTGGAATTGCTGAAAAAGATTAATAAGCAGTTTGGAATCACCATAGTGATCATTACTCATCAGATGTCGGTTGTGCGTGAAATTTGTACACATGTGGCGATCATGTATGAGGGTGAAGTGGTTGAGAAAGGACTGGTTGCAGATATTTTTGCAAATCCTCAGTCGGAGGTTGCCAAAGAACTGATCCGAAAGGATACAGGCTCTGATATCGACGCAGACAGCAGACCGGATGCCGGCAGAGAAAAGGGACAGGCAGAGATTAAAAGCGGTGAGAAGATACGAATCGTATTCTCCGAGAATTCAGCTTTTGAGCCTGTGATCGCAAATCTGATCCTTACCTTCGGAGAACCGGTAAATATCCTGAAGGCAGATACCAAGAATGTAGGTGGTGTGGCCAAGGGAGAGATGATACTGGAGTTTATGGAGGCAGTACCAGGACAGAAATGATGAAACAGTATCTGAAAGAAAAAGGTTTAGCAATCGGGGAGGTGACAGAATATGTGGGATCATGAGACAATAATGATGATCGTCCAGGGTGTGGGAGAAACACTTTACATGACAGTTCTTTCCACAGTTCTGGGATACCTGTTCGGACTTCCTATGGGAGTGCTGCTGGCAGTGTCTGATAAAGAGGGACTGAAACCAAATGCAGTGTTGTATAAGATACTGGATGCCATCGCAAATATTGTGAGAAGTATTCCGTTTCTGATCTTACTGATCCTGTTGATTCCTTTTACCAGAGCAGTGGTGGGAAAGAGCTATGGATCTACAGCAACGGTAGTGCCACTGGTAGTGGCAGCCATTCCTTTTATCGCACGAATGGTGGAATCTTCTATTAAAGAGGTGGATGCAGGTGTGATCGAGGCAGCCAGAGCTATGGGTGCCAGCAATATAAGGATCATTGTGAAGGTTCTTCTGGTAGAAGCCAGAACTTCCCTGATTACAGGAGCAACGATTGCAATCGGAACGATCCTTGGTTATTCAGCAATGTCCGGTGCAGTAGGTGGAGGCGGACTTGGTGATATTGCTATCCGCTATGGATATTACAGATATCAGTCAGATATTATGATCGTTACAGTTATCCTGCTGGTGGTACTGGTACAGATTTTCCAGTCAGTGGGAATGATGATCGCAAATAAGATTGACAGAAGAAAGTAGTTTTAAGAAATCGTTGATTATAAAATGGTTATGTGGTTATGAAAAAAGTTAAAATATAAAATTCAGGAGGACAATTATTATGAAAAAATTAGTGGCAGCAGTTTTAACAGGAGTATTAGTGGCAGGAACATTAAGCACAGGCGTTTATGCAAAGGATGATGACAAAACCATCACAGTTGCAGCATCTGCAACACCTCACGCAGAGATCCTTGAGGAGGCAAAACCGCTTCTTGAGAAAGAAGGATATGACTTGAAGTTACTGTATTTGATGACTATGTAAGACCAAACGAGGTAGTTGAGAGCGGTGAGTTTGATGCAAACTACTTCCAGCATATTCCATATCTGGATCAGTTTAATGAGGAGAAGGGGACACACCTTGTAAATGCAGGTGGCATTCATTATGAGCCATTCGGAATCTATCCTGGAACAAAAGACAGCTGGATGATCTGGAAGACGGAGATTCCATTGCAGTACCAAATGATACCACAAACGAAGCAAGAGCACTTCTTCTTCTCCAGGATAACGGAATCATCACACTGAAAGAGGGTGCAGGATTAAATGCAACTGTTAAGGATATTGCAGAGAATCCTCACAATGTAGAAATCGTAGAGCTGGAAGCAGCACAGGTAGCACGTGTAACAGGCGAGACAGCTTACGTAGTATTAAACGGAAACTATGCTCTGGAAGCAGGCTTCTCAGTTGGAAAAGATGCACTTGCATATGAGAAATCTGATTCTGAAGCAGCAAAGACATATGTAAACGTAATCGCAGTAAAAGAAGGCAATGAAGACAGCGAAAAGATTCAGGCACTTGTAGATGTACTGAAATCTGATGAGATTAAAGATTTTATCAATGAGAAATATGATGGTGCAGTAATTCCTTTTGAAGAAAGCTCAGATGCAGAAGAAGCAGATACAGAAGATGTAGATGATGCAGACAGCAAAGATGCAGAAAATGCAGATGACACAGCAGAAGAAAATGCAGATACAGCTGACACAGCAGAAGACGCTGAATAAGTAAAGATAACAGGAGATTCCTTTTTCAGGTAAAACTGGGAAGGGAATCTTTTTTGTACAAAAACATATAGGATTTCCATGAGTTTTCTGATACAATCTATAGTAATTCCATAAAAAACAACAGACAATCCGATTTATCGGGAAACTGATATAAAATTATCATGGTGATGCGAAAAAATGTGACCAATTTTTGATTGTCGGCGGTCGGTTATACCAAAGCAGGAGAGATTGTATGAAAGAGAACAAGATATGGAACGATTATTTGCCAGAAGACATGCAAGAACACTGGACTGTATATGAATGTCTGAAGGAAAGTGAAGATTCATCCACTTTCCTGGTGAAAGAGACAGTTACCGGAATCCTGTGCGTGCTTAAATGGGGGCGTAACAGGCAGGCAGAGTTTCTGCGCAATGAAATGGAAATCATGGAAAAATGGCGGACAGGAAATTGTCCGGGGTTCCAAAGGCATACAGGATATTTGAAGAAAATGGCGAAGTGTATCTGGTAAGGGAATATATAGAGGGAATGTCTCTGGCTCAGATGGTTTTGCAAAAAGGTGGCATATCAGAAGCGGAAATCTGCAGGATCAGCAGGAAGATATGCCAGACAGCAGAGCAGTTTCAGAATCCGGATGAGCCTATGATACACCGGGATATAAAACCGGAGAATATAGTGGTCACACCTGGTGGTGAGGTGGTATTCATTGATTTCGGTACTATGCGCAGTTATAAAAAAGACGGGTCGCGTGATACTTTTGTGGTGGGTACCAGAGGAACTGCGGCGCCAGAGCAGTATGGCTATATACAGACAGACCAGCGTACAGATGTGTATGCAATCGGGCAGACAATGCTGTATATGGTTTCAGAGAGCTATGAAATGAATCAGCTTTCTGAGTGTGCAGTGAGCCGGAGAATGAAAAAGATAATAGAGAAGGCCTGCTCTTTTGAGCCTGATAAAAGATATGGAGATGCTGCGCAATTAAGGAGAGCAGTTGAGAAATGTCAGGCGAACAATAGAAAAAAGGTTTATAAAAAAGCAGGCGCAGTCTTTGGACTGATTGCAGCAGGTTATATACTGGCAATTTTTTCCCAGGATGGCACAGTGATTGAAAATAAAAGGATTGAAACTGCAGAACAGAGTGCGCAGAAGAACAGATACAGGCAGAGATAACCTTCAGAGAAGACTGATAGAAGAAGCCGTGCGCAAGGAACTGGGGCTTTCAAAGACAGACAAAATAACTGCCTCTATGCTGGAGGATGTAAGGAAACTCCGCATTGTCGGAAAAGAAATTCTTGATGATGAGGACACATTCTGGGTGAAGGCCACCATGTGGATGGAAAGGACAGCAGCTTCGGATCTGTGCGCGGAAATATTACAGATCTTTCGGATCTGGCACAAATGGTAAATCTGGAGGAACTTGCGCTGTGTAACCAGAAAATCGAAGATATTTCCGGGTTAAAAGAGTTGCCTTTGAAAAAACTTTATCTGAGCAAGAATATGATCACAGATTTCTCTGTGCTTTTGAATCTGATAGATCTGGATACCCTCTGTATTATGGAGAATCCGGCAGAGAATCTGTCAGTGATTGGAGAATGCACAGGCATTTTAAGATTAAATATACAGGGGATGAATCTGACAGATATAGACTTTCTGAAAAATCTGAGCCTGGATTACCTGGATATGAGTAATGTGGAAGTAGAAAACAATATATTTGAGCCATTGGCAGAGATGAAGAAACTGGATACTCTGTGCATGTGTGATGTAAATGAGGCGGCTGCCGAAACTCTTTCGCAGATGAGTACCTTAAAGGCGCTGTTCATGTGGGGGATAGTACCATACTGGAGAATCTGAAACCATTGAAAGGGATGACACAGCTGGAGACACTTGCATTCACAACACAGATTTCCTCGTTGGAAGGAATCGAACAGTTTCCTTCATTAAATTTCCTGTCAGTGAGTTTCAGCCTGGTGAAAGATCTGTCTCCTGTCACAGGAGCAAAGAATCTGCAGGTAATAGATATTTCCAATGCAGATATTGAAAATTTTGAACCGCTGTTTGGACATTCGGGACTAACAGAGGTACACTGTACAGAGGGACAAAAAGAAAAAATCATGAAGATAGATTCTTCCCCTGATTTTGAAATTTATACATAAAAAGGGACAAAATTGTCCCGCTCTAAAATGGGCAGATATGGTACACTTAACAGTATCATATCTGCTTTTAAATTATGGATCAGTCATCAGATAACGGATAGTGGTAAAGATCAAAAAAAACAACCTCGGGTTTTGACAGAAGGGAGATATGAACAGGAAAGAGGTGTGAGAAGAAATGAAAGAAACAGAAGAAATCATGGGAATGATAAAAGAGGAAGGCGCCGCATATTTTGCAAGGGAACGAGGAAACAAGGTAGAGGTAGGGCTTTATCTTGAGCATATAATCGAAGAGCGTGGAATGAAAAAGAAAGACATTGTGCGAAAGCTGAATCTGGAAGAATCCTATGCACGAAAACTGTTTGGCGGTCAGCGAATCCCCACAAGGAAAATACTACTGCAGTGTGCGTTTCTCCTTTCTCTTGATCTGTCGGATACACAAAGGCTTCTGGATATCGGTCAGAAGCCGAGACTTTATCCGCGCGTACGTTACGATGCAGCAATTATTTATGGACTGGAAGAGAAGATGACACTAGAAGAGATGAACAGCTTCCTGGATGAAATAGGGGAAGAGATTTTACTGTAAAATATTTTTGAAAGATATCCCTGAAGGGATTCTGAACGCTGTCAAAAATGAAGATGGCAGTGTATAAAATTACAGAGGTACTAAAAAAATCATTCTCGCAAATTGTGCAAGCTGCGATTACATCTTGCAGGGTGCTTTTTTTAATACACTCAAATCCAGAAAAAGGAGGGTTTTACGTATGAAGAAAAAACAAGTCGCATTATTGTTGGCAGCACTTATGTGCATAACATCTGTGGCAGAAAGCGCAGCTGTTATGGGTGCAGAATTTTCTTCGGGGGAAGAAACTGTAGAGATGCAGGGCACGGAGGAAGAAGCCGAAGCAGAGGATACGGCAGAAATCTGGACATCCGGGGAAGAAGTATCAGATTTTGGTACGGACGAAGCGCCGGAAGTGGACGGATTTACATCAGAAGAATCAGAGGCATCGACAGACGCAGCAGGTGCTAAACAGGTAAAAGGATCTTTTGAAGTGGCATACATAACAGAGGAACAGTACAATAATGCCCTGCAGAATGAAGAACGTCCGGAAGTGGACATGAAAACAGTAGAAGACACTACTTTTTCAAGTGCGTTAAACAGTATCGAAGGAGAAAATACAGGATACTGTTTTGTAAGCGTCCAGGATCTGGAAGATGCAGCAGACTTTGTGGCTCCTGAAGGGATGACAGTACTGGTGGAGAATGCAAGAGCCAGAAGTATTACACCGAACGGAAACATCGCATTCTGGGGTATGATAGATCCGCCAGAGACGATTGAAATCAAAGAAGGAAAAGGAACGACAGCTTTCTTCTGTCAGGATATGAGAAGCGTATTAAAAGGAACTGGTTCCGATGATAAAGTGATCTTTTGTGGGCAGAATAATGCGATAGGTGGTATTTCCGGAGTGGAAAATATATATCTGAGAAATAACAGCCATGATCTGCAGGTATTTGGTGCCAGTGAATTTTTTAATATTTACAATGAAACGGATAATATCAAAAACAATCCACAGGAAGAAAATGCTTTTTTATACACATTGTAAACAGTAAGACTGCTCCGGTATTCCATAAAACATTTGACTGGGGTACTGGCGAGTTTGAAAATGAAAATGGAGAGAAGTGGAGCAGTCCTTACGGAATTGGAATTATATATAATACATCAGATGAGAAAAGTGAATGGGAAGATATTCCTGTTCCGGCTGGTACACAGGCAGTGAAGTATGATATGTCTGACGAAGATATTGTGGAAATGCTTTCCAGAATTTGGGTCTATTCAGAAGATGGTACGACTCAGGATATGAATGGAAAAATCTGGAATCCGGATAAAGATAATGCGGTTGATCTTCAGGAATTCCGGGATTGTGAAGGAATGTCAGCAAAGGAGATTTTCGAGGCACACGGAAGGCAGAATTCCCTGATGGAGGATGTGTGTGGATTAATGTCGCACCGACAGCACAGGCGGAAAGATATATAAATGCATATCAGAAGAAGAACAATGCCAGTGGCTATTATCTGATGAATATGAAAGCTAACACCAAGATCAGTGGAACGCTTACTGTTCCAAGTGCTGCGAAAGCACTGAAGATAGAGGGACAGAATAATTATGACGAAAGCACAGATACAGATAATTTGTTCCGGCTTCAATTTCTTCTGTAAATGTTCCGGCAGGCAAGAAACTGTCACTGTCCAGGATTCTTGTAAAGGCGAATACTTTAACCTTTACAGGCTCTGGAGAAGTGGAACTTATGAATGCCAGATTAAATGCAAATGTAACAGCAGATAAAATTAAGATTGCGGATGCTGTAGTGAAGAGCCTGAACTGTAAAGAACTGACATCAGAAGAGGGTGTATGTCTGGTTGTATCTGAATATCTGAATTTTGAGAAAGCAGTGATTAATCCGGAAATAACCATTTATGGACAGCCGGGAGCTTATCTGAAATTTGGTGAAATTGACAGTGCAGAATACTCTCAGACAGCAATTCCGCAGATTTATCTTGGAATAAACGGAAAACAGACAGCGCAGCTGTATATAGGTGGAGCATTGAAACTTGGTACATATGAAACGGAAGGTGAGACATATTCAAGAAATCTGATCGTTCGACAGTTTGATACAAAAGAAGCGCAGGCAGCAGGCGTTCCCGTATCGAAAGACTGTTTTGATCCAACATATAGGTATGCATGGGATGAGATAGAGGATAATGACTGGTTTTACTTTACAAAAATATACAAGAATGAAGAAATAAATCTTGTTACGGTCAATGCTGGTCTGGATGAAGAATATTCTACAAACAGACTTCTGGCGCAGTTTAGATTTGATGTAAATGGTGAGAAAAAATATGGAGTAGTACTTCCTCGATACATTCATCTGGATGAATTCGAAGATTTAACAGCCGGAATTGATGGAAATAAACATCGTTTATTTTATGTAGACTGGTGGACAAATGAAGAGAAAATAAAAGCTGTTGAGATTCCTGCATACTATGAGTTCTCAGGTCAATCTCTGAACAGCATCGCATCTGCACAAATTTCTACAATCAAGACTCAACTTTATGCAGGTAAGGCGCTTAAACCGTCAGTAACAGTAACCTTAAACGGCAAGAAACTGAAAGCCGGAACAGACTACACCGTTTCCTATGCAAATAACACAAAAGCCGGCTCCACAGCATCTGTGATCATTACAGGTAAAGGCAATTATGTTGGCACAGCGATCCAGAATTTCGAAATTGCGGCGATTCCGGCAAAAGGAAAGGTATACACATCCGGAAACCTGAAATACAAGGTAACTAAATCCGCATACAAGAATGGAACAGTAAGCTTTATGCTCCGGCAGAGAAAAATCTTACAAGTGCATCTGTTCCTGCAACAGTAAAAATTAATGGTTATACATTTAATGTAACAGCAATTGGTGATAAAGCATTTAATGGCTGCACAAAACTGAAAAAAGTCACGATAGGATCCAAAGTAACCACAATTGGAAAACAGGCGTTTAACGGATGTAAAGCGCTGACTTCTATTACAGTTAATTCTAAAGTGCTCAAAACAGTAGGAGCATCTGTATTAAAGGGAATTTCTGCTAAGGCAGTAATCAAAGTTCCGGCAGCAAAATTAAGTGCATACCAGAAGCTTTTCAAGGGCAAAGGACAGAAAAATTCTGTAAAGATTACAAAATAAGAAATAGAAACAAAGATTATATAGCTAAAACCATACAGTTAAAATTATATAGAGGCAGAATCAGTAAAAATTTCTGCTACACATAAAAAGATAGTTCTTGAAGAAGAAGCCCGGAATTAGTGTACCGACAAGATTGTTTCAAGAATCAACTTGTCGGTACATCAGAGTTGTTGTCATGAGCAATTCTGTTTCCGGGTTTCATTAACCTGTATTTCTTTGGAAAATTCAGGTGGTAAGATGAATTTAAAATGTATGAACAATTAGAAAAATAAAAAAAT
>ENA-OQEX01000823-OQEX01000823.1-human-gut-metagenome-genome-assembly--contig:-NODE-823-length-14085-cov-3.156254_pt1 | contig 14085 bp, 14 predicted proteins | sample MGYA00242802_ERZ504649 | MGnify/ENA primary metagenome ERZ504649 (study PRJEB26092, sample SAMD00036194) | human gut metagenome | host: Homo sapiens | study: EMG produced TPA metagenomics assembly of... | reverse complement strand
TGTCAACTTCAGGTGCAAGGACAAATTCAGATACCTTCTGTTTCTCTATTTCTTCTTCCACTTGAACATTCTCCTGTTTTGAAGAATAGTTTCTGCATTGCTTTTCCACTTCTTGCTTTACCAATTCCAACATCATAATCTGCAAAGCTTCTTGGTTCAATACAGCCCCTTCTTCTGTTCTGCCGCCATCTATATGCGTTACCACTGCTGATGCAATTAAGTCGGCTTTATCCCTTACGGCGTTTAAAATCTCTACTGCACGTACATGAGTTGGTTTCGTTTTATCAAACCCAAGTGTGAATTTATAAGGATTCTTTTTCTCCACATTAATCACACTCCTCTACATAATCTGAAACAATCTGTCATATCCTTTGGCATTGGCAGAAATATCCTCAATAAAGGTATATTTCCCCAGACGGTCCGATTGTTCCAGAAAATGGCTCAATAGCTTTGCCCCACCTCCAATAAATACCGTATATGCTGCTTTGGTATCTATTCCTCTCTCTCGAATGCTGTTCAGCAGATCCTTTACAAAATCCTGCACCATACCTTCTGTCATACGGACTACAGCCTCTTCATAAAATTCTGTGTTTCCCTGAAGGATACTGTCAATATCACTTTCCTCTAACAAAATATCATATTCACTGTTAATCCCGGAAATAATCTTGTTATACATGGTAATCACGCCTTTTTCCATGGAATCACAGGCTTCCATATCCGGATTACCTTTCCGCATCAGAAGATAGTCTGTAGTAAATCCTCCTATATCAATTCCTACTACTTTGGGAATCTGCTGCAGCTTTTCAATCATAGTCATCATAGCCGCATAGTCCTGTGGAAATGCCATTACCTCTCCAATGGTGATATGATATGTACTACCACAGTAATTGATATCATGAATTTTCCCTTGTCTTTTAAAATATGCTTCATACCGTTCACAAAGTTCTGCATAATGCTTGGGTGGCAGCCCAATCGGAAGATCCACCTGAATGACATCCTCTGGCTGAATTTGAGAGTTTTCCTCCAGCTCTTTTACGATTGCAAATAGAGTCAGGATAAAAAACCGATCATCCTGCGTTTTATCTCTTTGATAAGGAATCCTATTTTCACTCAGCACATAATACTTTCCCTCATAGAACAGGAACTTTTCCCCTCTGGCAGGCTTTTTATCCTGAATGGTAAGCCCTGTCGTAAATACCTGGGAACAGGTTTTCATATTTCTATTGCCATGGTCTACCGCAATCCGAACTTTTTTATCATAAAATCATCTCTCCTTTTTCTTTATACTTCTCTTGTACGCAGAACTTCCGTACAAAGCAACTTTTTTTCAAAAAAATTCTGTCTGCGGCATTTTACCACAGACAGGTGCTTTCTTCCTATACAATGATTTTTAACATTCATCTTTACCTACTATACATTTCCAGTCCTCATTCGAATTATTTCTCTTTATAAAAAATTAATCTGTTCTGCCTTTTGAGGCAAAATCTTTTTAAACAGTTCCATATAGCGTTCATATCCGGCTGAAATCAATGGACCACGAAGTGATGTTTCTGACCAAAGTAGCAGTTCTTCTTCCTCAGAATAATACGGAATATTACTAACTGTAAATTTCCCACCAAAATAATGGGGTGTACTGACTTTCAAAAATCCTGCATATCCTGCTTTGTCGATACCAGTGGCAAATCCTTTCATTTTTCGCACAAAAAAAGCCTCTACCACATCGGGTAAGAAGCCTTTCTTTAAATAAGCATTTGCTCTGCCAAATATTTGGGTTAAACACTCCAGCCGTACTTCTCTTTCTTTTTCGCTGCAAGTTGTATCCAGCACAACCTCTACCAATGCCTTTGCATATTCAAAATCTAACATCTGTTATTCCTCCATTTTTATTTTCTGTTTCAGTTTTCCATGTACTAAATAGCGATAATCCTTTCGGGTATTTACACAAGTTGATAAGGTCACTACCTGATCCTCCTTGGTAACTGTCATCCCTGTGTTATACTCAGCACTTCTTTGTAGTGTTTCCAGAAAAACTTCATAGTCCTCAGAAGTAGGAAAATCATAAGTATATGCTGGATGATCCGTCGGTGCTGCATAACAGGAAAAAATCTGATACTCATAAATATATCCTGTCACATACATATAAAAACAGGGATAGTTTCGATAAAGTGCCTGTGACTGATACTGATCCAGGGTTCCAAACATGCTCCCATCCTTCATATTATGCCCATAGATAATGGAATTTCTGTCTGATAAATCCTCCTGGTTGTGAAAGTCCATAAAAATACTGCCACTTTTATGATTTTCTCCCGTAATCAGGTGATGCAGATAATAGTCATTATCCCTCCCCTGGACTACCGGATAACTAATTTCCAAACCAGGAATCTCAATCCATGCAATGACATCTGGATTGATTTCTTCCAGCTTGTTAAAATCCACCTGTAGGAATCCCTGCTCTGCGACCTCCTCTGGTGTTTCCCCTGGAACCGCTTCTGGTGACAGGTTTTGATCCTCTATCTTTTGTGTAAACCCTTCCATCTGCTCATAGACTTTTTGACTTTCCTGATAATTCAAATAAATTTGCAGTATCCTTCCTCCTGCAAATAAAAAAACAGCAATGGCTACAAGCATAAATATACCGTAAATTTTCTTTCGTTTCATCGAATCCTCCTCTTCCATAAGACCGGACAACTTGCCCGGTCCATATTTACCCCGTATTTTTCAATACATAGTAATAATCATCAATTCCTTTGATCTGCCCATTCCATTCACCATAAGAATCCATGTCCCAAACCATACGGCTCATGGAAATAGACAATCCACTACAGATTTCATACACCTTTCTACAAGCGTTCTGTAGAATCTGCCGTTTCTGCATCTTATGCGGACAATAAAAAGTGGCTGGTTTACGTTGACAGGCATCACATTTCTCAGAATCCCCATCACAATATACCTTCATTTTTTATCCATATCATAAGCTTCATATAGGTGCTGCAGATGCCTGCTTTTCAGTGTTTCCAAAACTGGCTTTAAATTTCTGTACTGATTGACACCTGCAACGCAAATGAACGTATCTCCAGATAAATAGTGGGCTATCGTACCTTTTAATGCACCTTCTGTTAAATAAATCTGTTCTGCGTCCAGACTTCCTATGACATGTACCGGACTCCCTGATGATACTCCATTTTGGAATTTCACACTGGAAAGCCAGATATACTTCCGTCCCTCCATTACCTGATCCAACCGTATCTGAAATCCTTGTATTTTTCCTTCCATGGATCGAATCGGTATCAAAATCCCAGAATTTTTAGAAGTAAAATTAATTGTCCATTTCCCATCTTGATCTTCATAAAATCCTGGCACACCTTTTACCGTCTGTCCGGATTCCAACAGTTTTTGTACCATATTTTTAATTCCAAACAACGGTACACTACGATACCTCTGTATCTCGATCTGTTCTTTCGTCAGCCCTCTTTTTTTAAGATCTTCCTGATGTTTATCATTTAAGGTCAATAACGACAACATTTCTTGATATGTTCGGTCAATGACATCTGCATCCGCTAACTCGGCATTGAAAATTTCTACAGGCTCTTCTTTATGAACTACCTGATAATCCGTCCGGTATTCCCCCTTTCCCAGAGCTTCCCGGATCTGTCGGTTTGCCTCTGCACTGGAAACACCATGCAGTCTTCCGTATAATTCTAGCATTCCACCTGAAGCATCACACCGATTACACCGGAACACATTTTTCTGAAGATTAACATTCATTTTCCCTTTTGTTTCTCCACAAAATGGACAATTCACATCCATTGACGAAGAATTTTTATGCCGTACTCTAAGCTGCAGTAAATGCACGACATCTGTGATATCGTAGCTAAAGCCTGACATATCATACACTCTATGGTTCCTCCTTTCTTCCACAGCCTTTATTGGCTGTGGAAAGAATGTTAAGCCGGCTATTTGCTATGCCTTTGCAAGAATTACTCTGCTGCCGCCGGTATGAAATGGTTCTGTCCATGATACTGTTCTGCGAACCATTGCAAGCTGGAAGGACTTCTATTGCAACCTGTCCCATGGTTTTTCCACTAAATTTTCCCTGTCCTGTTACGGCTACTTGTATTGCCTGCTCATAACTCATCCTTTTCACCAGTTCTTCCACTGGCATATTGGGATCCAGAAATTGCGGCTTAGAAGGCATCTGCTGCATAACTGGTACAGATCCAGTTGCCGGAATCATTACCGGATTTGTCATCTGTCCTGTACCCGTTCCCCCGCCAATCGTATTTCCATTGGCTTGTGCTTCTTGATAAAACTGTTCCATCATCTGCTGCCCCGGAGTTGCTTGAGGCGGAAATGATGGCATGGTTCCTGCTGACTGATTGGGAGTCTGCTGCATTCCTGGTGCAGGGGTTTGTGCTGGCATCGCAGTCTGCATCTGTGTTCCCTGATTTACAGGAATTCCTGCATCTACCTGCATTGGATCATTTCCTTCCCCTACATCAGCAAATTGCAGACCATACCCCGCATCTGCCAAAGCTCGCCCAATTGCCGCTGTTTCTGCCATTTCAAGAAATTTATCCCCAAACTGTGTATCTGCTGTACGAAACTTCTGTGAAAAGGAATTGGCAATATAATTATCTTCCTGATCACACTTATCCAGATAAATTCTGGCTTCTACGACTGCCATATTTTCGGTAAAGTGAACAATCCGGCTGATAATCTTGCCTGTGGGATTTACCAGACGGAACCACAGCTTCCGATATTTCACATCCAGATACCGTTGTTCCTCCTGCCCTTCATTAGAAATAACTCTGGCAAGTTCCAGAGGATAAAATCCTTCCACTTTATTCAGTTCTTCTACTGCTTTTGACTTGTTATATAATAATTCGCTCATTGCCTGCTCCTTTCTTTGGAACCGGCAGGACATCCCTTCATAAAGTAATAACCTGCCAATTCTCAACATTGAACTATTTTGCTATTTTTTTACACAGCCCGGTTGCAAATTGTTGCAGGAATCCGTCTGTTTTCCTGTCTCTGATACCATTCACAATACTGTTGTATTTTTACTGCCAGCATCGTCTTTCTGGTTCCCGTATCATCTGTGTGGATTGCCTGACAAACGGCTTTCCATTCCCCAACAATATAAACACGCTGTTTTGCCCTGGTGATTCCCGTATAAAAGATGTTCCGCTTCAGCATGGGATAAAAAGCTTTTAACCACGGAATGATGACCACCTGGCACTCGCTTCCTTGGCTTTTGTGTATGGTTATGGCGTTTGCATGTTCAATCATTTCCACCTGCTCTGCCTCATACTTCACCCTGCGGCCATCTGTAAATACGATTTGAACCAGAGGGTTATTGTCCTCATCTTCAGCAATCTGTACCAATGTACCCAAATCTCCGTTACTGGCAAATTCTGTATTCTTGTTTTGAAGGATTCTGTCACCTTCCCGAAACATCTCACCGCCAAGATGAAGCTCCCTTTTTCCGGATACAGGAGGATTTACCTCGTCCTGCAGACTGCGGTTCAGTTCCAAGACACCGGCTGCACTTCTCACTTTATATGGAGAAAGTATCTGTACTTGCTCCATACCATACATCTGAATTTCCTTGAGATAGATATTTTTAACAATTTGTGCCGCCGCATCTGCTCCTGAACATTCAACCATCTGGAAATCATCCCCCCATTGCAGGTTTGTCTTTCCTTCATTGATAAGTTGAGCATTTATGGGGATGTTGCTGTCCTTCCCCTGGCGATATACCAGATTTAAAACAGTAACCGGTATTTTCCCGCACAAAATAAGCTGCCGGAACACATCTCCTGCTCCTACAGAAGGAAGCTGGTGGACATCCCCGACCAAAAGCACCCTTGCCCCTGCCTTTATCTTGTAAAAAAATTCATAGGCAAGGTGCATATCTACCATAGATACCTCATCCGCATTAATAAAATCTGCGGATAGTTTATCCGTAAGTGCTTCATAATCACCGTCACCAAAAAGCCCCAGTGCCATGTGCATAGTAGTTGCATCTCCATTTCCAGTACTCTCTGCCATTCTCCTTGCAGCACGTCCAGTCGGTGCCATCAGTTTGACTTCATTCCCGCATTTTTTCTGATAGATATACAAAATGACCTTCAAAACCGTTGTTTTGCCGGTTCCAGGTCCTCCAGTAATAATGCAGATCGGGTTTGCAAAAACCATACGCACTGCTTCTTTCTGCTGTTCGGATAATGTTATGTTTAAATCCTCCTGTGCTTCCTCCAGTTCCTTTTCAATCGTAAGAGCTGGAATTCGCTCGTGCAATTTTCTTGCAATCATAGAGGCTGTATCCTCTTCTTCCTGATGCTGTTTGGTAATGTAAACCCTATTCTCTTCTACCACGATACTGTCCTGCATGACCAGACGATATAGCACTTTTAAAATCTCTGTTTCCGTCACCGGCTGAAGATCCGGTTCTTTATTCAGAACCTTCAATGCATCTTTCACCAGAATTTCCTGCTCCAGATATAAATGTCCGTTCTGCTTCATGGCTTCCCGCAGCACATAGCTGACGCATCCGGAAATACGCATAGGATCATTTGTTGCAGCACAGCACTGCCTTGCAATGGCATCCACAGTGAGAAAACCAAACCCTTTGACTGAGCAGAGTATATAAGGCTGCTTCCGAATGATTTCTACGGATTGATCCCGAAACTTCTGAAGAATCATATTTGCTTTTTTAGGCGTAACATGAAACGGTGATAAAAAAGTCATCAATTCCCGGAATACTTTGTTTTTTCCAAAAGAATCCACAATACGGTCCAGTTTTTTCTGAGATATCCCCTGAATCTTTAATAATTCCTGTGGATACTTTTCCATTACCTCCAAGGTATCCAGACCAAAACGATTGACAATCCGTTCTGCCGTTTTGGGACCAATTCCTTTTAAAGAACCACAAGAAAGGTATCCTAAGATACCTTCCCTTGTTCTAGGTACAACTTCCAAAAAAGTTTCTACCTTGTATTGTGTTCCATGTGAATTTGTCTCCCACTCGCCTTCCATCTCTATTTCGATTTCATCCGTAAGAGGCAAGTCATATCCTTTTGCAGTAAACGCAATGATTTTTTTGTCTGCCCAAAATTTATCTCTGGCAGAAAGAGGAACCTCATGATCCAGCGTGGAAAATAATGCAACCGTATATCCGTTTTCCTCATTTTGAAAAATCTTACGTATATATTTGCACCTCATCGTCTATACTCCTCCAGTTCTCTACTTTCATCAATTCGCCTGGTTTCATCTTGGAATCATACCAATAAACGTCCTTTCCTTTCTCAAATGCTGTCTGAATCTCTCTTCTCATTCCTTCGCTAATGCAGGAGCCACAAATAATTAATACTTCACATAAATCCAGCATCAAAGCTCCAATCTGCATTGCAGTCTCACGCTCTTCTGGGATACGGTCATCCAGCATTAACGGAAGATGAGCATGTGAAGCAAAAGTACGGCAATGATACAGCCTTTTCATCTGCATGAGATAGTATTTTGCCAGTTCCATATTATGCTGCACTCCCTCTGGATTCGGGGCAGCCAGCGGAGAACAGATATATGCCTTTTTTCCTTGTAACATTATGCAACCTCCTTTTTAATTCGGAAAATCCTGCTTTCTGTAGTGCTTGTGTATTCTTCGTAGATATCCGGATGCTGATTTTTCAGCTTCTCCATATTTTCTTTCCCAATCTGGGTGCGTATCGTAGGATTATAAGTAATCCGGTAACGGAAACTCCCATCCTCGATCACTGCCTTACACCCTTGTCCAAGAAGCTCGACAAACGGTACACTCAATGCACGTTGTTCCGCTTCAATCTCCCTTTTTCTTTTTTCCAATTGGGATTTTTCTTCAGATAATTTGAGATATTTTTCAAGACTGCGTGATTCCAAGCTAGATATGCTGATTTCAGGAATTGATTTGTCTGCGTAACCATTATATTTCCGGATACTAGCCAAAATGAGATCTGGCTTTCCGGAATACGGTGGTTCTATTTTCTTCTCCACATATTCTTCCCAGAAGTATTTCTCCTGGTCAATGAGTTCTTCTTCCTCCATTCTATCCCGTTCCAGACACCGGTAAACAAATTCATTTTCATTGTTTCCATAAAGGCAAGCAATATATGCCTTATTCATATTCATGACTGCAAGATAATGACGAACCTGCAAAACATAGTTTTCAGGAATCCCATCATCTGCCCATTTGTCTTTTGCATTGTAATTACAGGTTTTACATTCCAAAATCCCAATGCTGCCATCTGGAAAACGGATAAAGTAATCCACATCCGCTAACATAAACGGATATAGCGGATGCCGGAACATTTTTCGTACAGGGAAAACTTCAAGTCCAGTCTTCTTGGACAAAATCATGGCAACCAAATCTTCCAGGCGGTGTCCCACTTCTTTCGCTACCCAGTTTTCTTCCTCTTCTTCGATTACTGGCGTAACACCAATTTTATCGAAATACAAATCCCTGATTGTCGCAAATGGGGATAAGCCATGACTGCCGCTGCATCGCTTCCTCCAATACCAAGACGCCGGTAATTCAACCAATCTTCCCGGCTCAAATCTGCTGTATCTACAAGAACTTCCGGCTGATAATTTAATGCTGTATTCATCTCATTTCCTCCTTACAATTTAATCGTTCCATATACATCAAACCCTTTCCAGTCAAAGGCCAGTGTTTTTGCAATATCTTCTTCCAATTTTAAAATCCGTGGTGCAGAAAATCCTTCACAAGCAGCAAAGAAAGCAGCTTCGTGCATGGCAAAATAAAGATCATGAGCTGTACATGGTTCTTCCCCATATTGTCCCACAAAAAGATCTACTACTTCATTTCGGATTTTCTGATTGATTTTAAGTTCCTTCATAATCAGATGCAGACAGTTTACAGGGTTTTGGATATCTATATCCATCAAACCAACAATTCCTTTAACTGCTTCCTGATAACGGGAAAAAATTTTGTCCAGATTATTCCGGAAATCCTGTAAGGTCGCCCCTCTATCATGTGACAGTTTGATAGGACTTCCCAGGTTAATGACACGGTTACTGGTTTGTGAGAGCATCATGGGATACAGATTCACACCACTTACTGCTACATCAGAAGTAGTCAGGCGCAGTGCAGGAGCAAGGCTCTTATCCTCAATTCCATGATCCTCCAAAGCCTGGTGATACGTATCCAAAAGTTCCTGATTTCCTCCTAAAGTCCACATAGCGGACACAATGGAATGGTCAAAACTTCCAGATCCCTCCAGATAAGTACTTCCCTTAAAATGTGCTTTCAGATAATCACTTGTCATATTGAAGATTGTCTGCATATCCAGTACACAGTAATCATGATCATCACCGCCATGTACTGCAGATACTTTTCCATCTGCCACCTTGATTAAGGCATCTCCTTTCGCTACCTGAAGACAGTAGTTTACTACCTTTGCATAAGTAGCTTTCTCCAGTTTCTTTAATCCTGTTCCATTAATGCCGGCTCTTTTCAGAATTGTATGGATAGCACAGTCACGAACCGGATAAAAATCCTTGTTCACTTTTAATACCAACTGGGTATTCTTTTCTGTATCCTCTACTATTCCTTCCAGTTCTTTTTCACAGGCTTCTTCAATGGTTTCTGCCTCCTTTTCCAATGGAACCAGTTTTAGCATCCTGGTAGGCTTACGAATCCACTTGGACTGCTTTGCCCTCTCAGCCAGAAATTCCAGCATCTCCGTTGTACTTGCAAATGTAGTGCAAAACTCATCTGCATAAATCTTTGTTTCTTTCATGTGTGTACCACCTTTCTTAAATTTATTTATCCATAAACAGCCAAAGCTGATTGTGGCAATCCTACCTTTCATTAGGGCATAAAAAAAGAATGAAAAGTGAAGTATTCCTTCGCTATCCATTCTCATATCCCTGATAATATTACCGAAAAAACAAAAGTGCTGCTATTGCCCCATAAGGACAGATAGTGACACTTTATACAATCATAAACAACTTATGCGGAATAAGCAGCCTTACTGCTCTCCTTGAGTCTTCGGATTTATACAAATCCAAAACTCCCCCTATGGGTGCGCATAAAATTAACTATAGCAGTATAGTAGCACATGATATAGTATATGTCAATCTTCATGCACAATATATTGTATGTTCTTAAATACTCTGCTTTGCATATATGACTTCATTTAAAATATTGAAATATCACGTATCCCACCTCTCTTTTTTAAAGTTTATAGAAAAATTTTTAATAAAAATTACATAATCTGTTCAATCTGAAAAAATCTCAGTTAATTACTTAATGAAATTGTTAAGACAAAACCAAGTCTTACGCTATTGTACCTTGCTACGAAAATAAAACACGTAGCAAAAAACTGAACCTTGACAACAAATGTTTTCAACAATTATGAAAGCATCACTATAAAGCAGTCACAGTATTGGCTGCCTGTAGTGAGATATTGATCGTATTTAAGAAAGGCTAGCTTTGAGCTTCCACATGATAACCATGCTTTTCCAATTCCCGTATATAACGAGAAAGCTGTTTTTGTTCACAGTGCTTACGTCTTGTTTCAAAACAGGATTCGTCAAATAGAGTTCCTTGTTTTAACATTGTGTAGATGATGACAAGAAGTTTTCGGGCAAGTGCGACAATCGCTTTTTTGGCTCCTTTTTTCTGTTTGATTCTCCAGTACCATGCCGAAAGATAAGTGTTGCGTTTCCCTGCAATCACCCAGGCAATTTCGCAGAGCATACTTTTTATGTAAGGATTGCCTTTTGTGACAGAGGTGCTTTTTCGTTTTCCAGCACTTTCGTTATTACCTGGGCACAGACCGGCCCATGAGCAGATGTGTTCCGCAGTTTTAAACGGCTTCATATCAATACCGATTTCAGCAATAATTGCACAGGAAGCAGTTGTGCTTATTCCATAGATGCTATTCAACTGCTCAACCTGCAGGGCAAATGGAGCCATATCTTTCTCGAGACTCGTTTCAATTTCAGCAAGATGTTTCTTTAAAGAATCGTAATGAGTCATGAGAATCCTTAAAAATGCCTTTTGGTGTTCTGACAGTGTTCCGTTCACGGACATGAGAATTTCATCAATACGGTTTCTGGTCTTGGTTTTGAGACAAGAATCTAAAGCAGTTTTATCAATCTGCCCATGTTCAATTAAATGCAGAATGATGTTTCTACCCGAAGCGCCAAAAATATCAGAAATAAAGGATGATAGACGGAAGCCGGAACTTTGTAAAAATTTCTCAATCCTGTTCTTCTGTGATGTAATATCGCGGATGACACTCTTACGGTAACGATTTAGATCGCGGAATTCCCGAATTCTTTTTTCGGGAATAAAACTTCCGTTCAGAAGTCCGGCGCGAAGCAAGGTGGAAATCCATTCGGAATCCCGCATATCGGTCTTTTTGCCAGGAACATTTTTCATATGGCGTGCATTTACAACAAGCAGGGTAATGTCACCATAGAAAGCATCCTCCAGTATTTCATAAATCGGCATCCAATAGATACCGGTGCTTTCCATAGCTACATGATGGCAGTTTTTAGAAACGATCCAATTCCGTAATGCTATCATATCCGGAATCAATGTAGAAAACTCACGGATTTCAGAACGGGTTGGCTTGCCCAGAGGACCAGTCAGGATACATGCAACAATTTTTTCTTTGTGGACATCCAGTCCACAGGAAATTTCCAGAAGGTCTTTCATACAGAACAACTCCTTTACTATAGAATTGGCAGGAGATTTGCCCGAGATAATACGGACTTTGCTACTCGTGCTATTCATAAAAGGTGCGACAATATGCTGTGCTCAAGGGCAAATCATTTACGTTGACAAACGGGGTGCAAATCCTCCAAGGTGCAATCAAACTTAATCCTGCCTAAGACTATTGTAAGGCAAAAAGAGAAGTGAAAAAAGTAGTGGAGTCAGTATCCTATTTTCATTATAGGCTGAGATAAGCTTTCATGATTCGTTGATAATTTTATACCTTATCAGGAAATGTATATAGGTGCTGCAGATAGTGTCGCATAAATGCACGCCTGCAGTTGATGATTACATAGTAACACCTCATACGTGCATGAAACATGGCATAGGAAACGGTTTCCTGATATGTCTACTCTTTCATTAATCTAATTTATAGAGGTGATTATATTGAGTGAAACAGACAATCTCTTTAAAGCATACTCCGTTCAGGAGATAGCATCCATGCTCGGCATTGGAAAAACAAAAACCAGGGAACTTCTTGACAGTGGAATTCTTCCAGTTACAAAAGTTGGGCGGCAATATTTTACTTCACCAGCTTCTATTCAGGAGTTTCTCAAGAAAAACATAGGAAAACAAATATTCTTTTAGGCCCTTTAGAAAGTTATTGTCAATCAGGCTTGGCTATATTAAAATAGACCTTATACCTGATTTGGCATGAATATCTCATTAAAGAAAGGGAACTATTCATGGCGAGAACAACGAAAGGTACACAACAAAAAAGAAGATCCAAAGGGGATGGATCACTATTTCCAAATAAGAGAGGAGGATGGACTGCCCGATATAGAAAAAAAGGGCTACCGGACAAGGAGTTTAATGCTCCTACCAAAGGAGAAGCGAAAGCATTATTAGATGACTGGAAGATAAAAGTCGCAATACAAGACGCAATTACTTCAAACATCAAAGTACAGGACTATGCGAACAAATACTTATTCCGCAAAAGTCTCATGGTTGAAGCTGGCAAATTCAAACAAACCAGCCTGGATCGATTAGAAAAAACATACGAAAATCATTTAAAAGATACGGATGCTTTTAGCAAAACATTTTCTAATCTGACTGCTGATGATATTACAGCAACGATTAATGCCAAAAAGGAAATCCTGAGTTATTCATCATTAAAGAAAATTTACTTATTTTGGTCTGCAATGATTAAAACAGCAATTTCTCTCGCGAACTGCCAAAAAACTTTTCTGATATTTTAAATCGGGTGATAATGCCGGAAGAATCCGTTCTTCCTGTAGAAACAAAGGAAATCTCAATCATCCCACCAGAACATGAGCAGATCATAAAAGAAATTGCAATGGAACCCAGTCCAAATAAAAATGAACGCTATTTGTATAGATATGGTCCTGCCATTGTATTCCTTTTAAACACAGGTTTACGTGGTGGTGAATTGCTTGCATTAGGTCAATCTTCTATCGTGCCCTTTTTAGGACGGCGTGGCATTAAAATCACACATACTCTTAGCAGGGTTAAAAACAGAGAGGCCGGTTCCAAAAAAAAGACTAAAATGATTTTGACTCCTCCAAAATACCCAAATAGTTTACGGACTATTCCATTAAACAAGGAAGCTGAATTTTCACTATCATGTATGATGGAGCTATACGATAAAAATCGGGTTTTTCCAGATTTGATATTATCTACGCAAAATGGTGTCAGCCCTACAATCCAAAATTTAGCCAATACGCTAAAGAAAATTTGTAAGCGTGCTGAGATTCCAGAATATAATCTTCATGCACTACGGCACACTTTTGCAACAAATCTGATCCGACAGACTCACAATATGGGAGAAATAAAGGAAGCTGCTGAAATCATTGGCGATAACTATGAGGTGATCATGCGTACTTATGTTCATACAGACAGTGAACGTAAGGTAAGTTTAATTGATGCTATGATTGCATAAATCTTCCGCTTAACAGAGGTAATGGTTGTCTACAGTATGATGGCACAGGCTGTAACAAGCAAAATTCTTCCACCTTATCGTCCACCTTACGAAACGATTTTACTTGATTTTATAAGGTTTTTAACGGTTTTTGGCGGACATATCTATAAATATTAAAGCATGAAAACTTATATTTTAGAATTAATTTTTTAAAAAAGGGAATTGGATTATGGAAAAAGGACTTGTAGAAAAAATTGTGAACTTTTTCTTTCCTATAATTTTGCCACCTTATTTTTTAGACAGAATTATAGGATTTTGAAAAAAGAAAAAGCCTCGAAAACCTTGATTTTCTGGGCTTTTTAAGAGGCGCAGACCGGATTGAACCGGTGAATACTGGTGTTGCAGACCATTGCCTTACCACTTGCTA
>ENA-OQEX01000822-OQEX01000822.1-human-gut-metagenome-genome-assembly--contig:-NODE-822-length-14102-cov-2.507191_pt1 | contig 14102 bp, 17 predicted proteins | sample MGYA00242802_ERZ504649 | MGnify/ENA primary metagenome ERZ504649 (study PRJEB26092, sample SAMD00036194) | human gut metagenome | host: Homo sapiens | study: EMG produced TPA metagenomics assembly of... | reverse complement strand
TCGGCCCTGGCCGTGGCGGACGCGCTCTTGTCGTCGACGAGCCGGGCGAACAGCCTGCGGCTCCTGCGCTCCACCTGCGTGTTCATGCAGCGCCTCGACGGCGCGGCGCCGACCACCGTGTCCGACTCGAAATGGCCGAACCCCTTCCTGGATCCGACCGCCTCGGGCCGGTCCGCGATGGCACGCGCATCGGGATGCGCGGCCCTTTCGCCTTCCTGCCCTTTTTCCTCGTCCGGCGTTTCCTGCCGCGCGCCAGATACTGGCGCAGGTCCAGCGCCCGCTGCGGCTTGGCGTAGATCCACTGGTAAAGGCACTCGTGGCTGATCCGCATCGACGGGTCGCCGGCGCACTGGGCCTTCAACCGTCCCTCGATCAGTTCCGGGCTCCACCCCCTGCGCAGCGCGTCCAGCACCCAGGCGCGCAACGGGCCCGAGTCCATGCGGCGCGGCTTGCGGGATCCGCGCCGGCGCAGGTCCGCCTTCCTCTGCGCGGCCAGCGCCGAATAGAACGGACCGAGGTCCACGGCCCGGTCTTCAGCCGTTTCGGCCGGTAGGGGCGGTACGACCCGTTCTCGTTGGACGCGAACCACAGGCCGCGCCTCAGCTCGCGGCTCACCGTGGACTTGTCCCGGCCGATCCTCTCCGCGGTCCGCCGAATGCTCAGATGCTGTTCGCAATGCAGCTTCTCGATCAGGATCCTCTCCTCGGACGACAGGTGCGAATACTGTTGACCCATGAGTGCGACACCTTCTTAAGTTAGAAACTTCGAACACTTCCAACCCTAGACAAGGTGTTGCACTTCTATTTAGAACCCGGGGGTTCCCCGCCATGCAACATCGGGCGAATCTTGGCAAGACGCTGGCTGACTTCGTGTTCATAGCCGCGATCGTTGGGATGGTAGTACTCGGTGCCACGCAGCTCTTCGGGCATATATTCCTGTGGCGCCACGGCACCGGGCCAATCGTGCGCATACTTGTAGCCCTCGTGGTTGCCCACTCTTTCATAAGCTTGGTGGGGGCGTTCCTCAAATACAGCGGAACAGCGCCGATCTTGCCGGCATCCACGTCCGCGAGCGCCTGGTTAATGGCGTTATAGCTGGCGTTTGATTTGGGCGCGGTGGCCACGGCAATCGTAGCTTCGGCCAAAATAATACGTGCCTCGGGCATGCCGACCAGCGCCACGGCCTGCGCCGCGGCCACGGTGACCTGCAAAATCTGCGGGGCGGCCATGCCGACTTCCTCGCTGGCGGCAATCATGATGCGACGGGCGATGAAGCGCGGATCTTCACCCGCTTTCAGCATGCGCGCCAGATAATGGATGGCGGCATCCGGATCGGAGCCCCGCATGGATTTGATGAATGCGGAAATCACGTCGTAATGGTCATCGCCGTCTTTGTCGTAGCGCACGGTGGCGGTGTCCATTACCGTAGCCACGATTTCGGAGGTGATGATGGGTCGGCGTGCGCCCTTTTTGCGGGCTTCGTCGCCGGTGACCGCGCCAGCCGCGGCCTCCAGAATCGTGAGACTCTTGCGTGCGTCGCCACCGGCCATGCGCACGATATCGGCGATGGCTTCGTCCGCGGCTTTGACCTCGTCCCTGAGACCGCGGTCATCAGTCAGCGCGCGCTGCACCAGTTCGGTGAGCTGATCAGGCTCCAATGACTCAAGCTTGACGACCACCGAACGGGAGAGCAACGGTTTGATGATGGAAAAGCTCGGGTTCTCGGTGGTGGCGCCGATAAAGGTCACGTCGCGGTTTTCGACGGCGGGAAGCAGCGCATCCTGCTGGGATTTGGAGAAGCGATGCACCTCGTCGATAAACAGTACGGTTTCCCGGCCGCGTGACACGAGCCGTTCGTGAGCGCGGGTGAGTACGTCGCGCACGTCTTTGACGCCGGAGGTCACGGCGGAGAGTTCCTCAAACACGCGGCCGGATTGGCCGGCCACGATGGTGGCGAGCGTGGTCTTGCCGACGCTGGAGGGCCGAACAGGATTACGGAGCTCGGCGCGGTGAGACTGCCTTTGCTGGCCGGATTGGCGAGGCGGCGCAGCGGCGAGCCTGGCCCAACACCTGCGTTTGGCCAATCACCTCGTCCAAGTGCGTGGACGCATGCGCACCGCCAACGGCCGTGTCATCGACTCCGGCGCATCAGCCGCCCCAAACAAATCGTTCTCACTCATAACGTCCTATAGTACCCCAGTGTTCGAACAGACGTTCGAGCTGCACCTTGCTTCCCTCAGAGAGGGGAGCCAGGAATCAGTTACTCACCTTGTAGTCGTGGAAGACTACTTCGCCGGTGTCTTGGGTGGCGTCAAGGTCCACGATGCCTTCGATGGCCCAGTCGTGGTCGCCATCGGAATCATCGATAATCTGACGCACCTTCCACGTATGCTCGTCGTTCTCGTGCTTGTCATCCAACATGAACAGTTCGGGCGAGCGCGCTTCGGCGCCGATGCACGTACTCGTGCTCGTCGTAGTAGTCGTCGAGCACATCTTCCCATTCGTGCACGCCGTAGCCCCAGTCCTTGTCGAGCGCGCCGAGCTTGTCCGGCTGGTCAAGGTCCATAAGCCGCACACGGCGGAACAAGGCATTGCGCACCAGCACGGTAAGACCACGACGGTCCTCGACCACCGCGCTTTTTGCGCCGGGCGCGGCCAGGGATGCCGCAGCTCGGATTGGTCAGCCGAGTCACCGGCGTTCTCCCATTCGTCCACCAGCGAGGAGTCGATGGAGCGCACGAGCACGCGCAGCCACGAGATGATGTCTTCGAGTTGCTCGTCACGCTTTTCGGGCGGCACGGTGCGCGCCAGCGTGCGGTAGGCGTCCGAGAGGTAGCGCAACAGGGTGCCTTCGGAGCGGGCGATGTTGTATCGGGTGATGTATCCGGTGAAGTCGGAGGCGGTTTCCACCATGTCGCGCACCACGGATTTCGGCGACAGCCAGTAGTCGTTGGCCCACGGCACATCGTGGCGGTACTGATCGAACGCGGCTTCGAGCATGTCTTCCAGTGGCTTCGGATACGTAATCTCCTGCAGCTTATCCATACGCTCGTCATAGTCGAGTCCGTCGGCCTTCATATCGGCCATCGCCTTGTCTCGGGCCTGACGCTCCTGGGCACGCAGCACCTGCTTGGGGTCTTCGAGCGTGGCCTCGGCCATGGAGATCACGTCCAGCGCATAGGTGTCGGACTCGGGGTCGAGCAGTTCGAGCGCGGCCAGCAGGAACGGGGAGAGCGGCTGGTCGAGGGCGAAGTCGTCCGGCATATCAAGGGTCATGTAGTAGTCCTTGCCGCCGTCCTTGCGGTCCTCGGTTTCGATGACTTCGGTATCGAACAGGGTTTGGAAGATCTCGTCGGACCGCTGGTGCAGATGCTCCTTCTGGTCGGGGGTCTGCGCGGAATCGTCGATGAGATCGTCGATACGGGCACGGGCGTCACCGCCCTGCGCCACTTCATTGAGCACCATCGAATGCGTGATTTTCAGGTGCGGGACCAGGGTCTCCGGTTCAGCGTCGATGAGCTTATCAAACGTGCTCTGGTTCCAGGTCACAAAACCTTCCGGCGCCTTCTTGCGCTTGACCTTCTTGAGTTTCTTCGGATCTCCACGGCTTGGCGATGGCTTTCTGGTTTTCGATTTCATATTCGGGAGCTCGGCGATCACCAGTCCCTCGGTATCGAATCCCATACGGCCAGCTCGTCCGGCAATCTGGTGGAATTCGCGGGCGCGCAGGCGGCGCATCTTGGTGCCGTCGAACTTGGTCAGGGCCGTGAGCACCACGGAGTGAATCGGCACATTGATGCCGACGCCCAATGTATCGGTGCCGCAAATCACCGGCAGCAGACCCTGCTGGGCGAGCTGTTCGACCAGGCGGCGGTAGCGAGGCAGCATGCCGGATGATGGATGCCGACACCGGTGCGCAGCAGTCGCTGCAGAATCTTGCCGAAGGCTGTGGTGAACTTGACGCCTTTGATGGCTTCTGCGATGGCTTGGCGCTGTTCCTTGCTGGATACACCGGTGGAGGCGAGCGCTTGCGCGGTCTCCAATGCGGCGTCCTGCGAAAAGTGGACCACGTAAATCGGGGTTTCGCCGTTGCGGAAGGCGAGTTCCACGGTTTTTTCCATCGGGTCGAGCGTGTATTCGTAGCTCAACGGCACCGGTCGCGGCGCGTCGGCGATTACATCCACGTCCGGGGTGTCGTTCAGATCGGAGAGCTTGTCGGCGATGGCGTCCACATTGCCGAGTGTGGCGCTCATCAGCAGGAACTGGGTCTGCGGCAGCGTGAGCAGTGGCACCTGCCACGCCCAGCCGCGCTCCGGATCACCGTAATAATGGAATTCGTCCATCGCCACGAGGCCCACATCGGCATGGGTGCCTTCGCGCAAAGCCTGATTGGCGAGGATTTCGGCGGTGCAGCAGATGATCGGCGCGTCCGCGTTGATGTGGCTGTCACCGGTGATCATGCCGACATTGTCGCGGCCGAACACTTCGACCAAGTCGAAGAATTTCTCCGACACCAGCGCTTGATCGGAGCGGTGTAATAGGAGCGGCGGCCAGTGCATAGGGCGGCGAAGTGCATGCCGAGCGCCACCAGCGATTTGCCCGAACCGGTCGGGGTATTCAAAATCACATGGTCGCCGGCCAAGAGGTCCATAATGGCCTCTTCCTGATGCGGCCACGGCTCGATGCCCTTGACGTCTTCCACCCAGCCGAAGAACCGTTCGTAGATGTCGTCGGCCGTAAGATTCCGTTCGCGTCCGTCGCCGTCCCATTCGGGGGCCAGCCGCCCCAGGGATCCGTATTCCTTCTCGTCAGTCATAATGCTCAGTCTACCTAGTGGCCTATTCCGACGGCACGAGCCGCCCTCCGTCGCTATGCGACGCCTCCCGCCAGCGGGCGGAGCCATGCGAAGAGCTGTGCCATGCGCTTGGCTCCGCCAATGGGAGGATCGCTCACGCCAACCGGCGGCGCACCTCGTCGGGGTCCACCTCGGGTTCGAGGGGAGGCCAGGTCATGTTCATGTTCTTCAAGGTGGTGCGCAGCAGTTCGGAGACCACGGCTCGCGAATACCAGCGGTTATCGGCCGGAACGAGGTACCACGGTGCGGCGGCCGTGCTGGTTTTCTCGAACACTTCCTGCCAAGCGAACATGTACTCATCCCATCGGTCGCGGGCCTCGAGGTCGGAGATATCGAATTTCCAGAACTTGGTGGGATCATCCAGCCTCCCAAGAAAGTGTTTTTTCTGTTCTTCCTGGCTTACCACGAGGAAGATCTTGAGGATGGCGCATCCGCTGGCGGCCAGTTCACGTTCGAAATCGTTGATCTGGTCGTAGCGGGCACGCCATACGTCTTCGGGATAGGTGCCATAGACGTGCGGCATGACCACATCTTCATAATGGGAACGGTCGAATACGGCAATCCACCCCGCCTTGGGCACTTCACGCTTCACGCGCCAGAGGAAGTCGTGGTCGAGCTCCTCGGCCGTAGGCTTGCCGAAGCATGGTAATGGATGCCCATCGGGTCGCCTTGGCTGAACACGTGACGCACGATGCCGCCCTTGCCGGAGGCATCCATGCCTTGCAGCACGATGAGCAGCCGCCGTATCGAGCCTTTGACGCCATTCGCGTACATGAGCCGCTGGTATCGGGTGATTTCGGAGGAGCTGATCGAAATGAACTCCTCGGCGTCCTCTTTATTGCCGTCGAATCCGGGAGTGGAATCGCCTTCGACATCAGTGACCTGCATGCCGTGGTGGAACATAAGACGTTGAGCGGGCGGCAACGACCATACGGCGCTGAGCAGTTCACTGGATTTCGCCGCACGTGCAGTCGTTCAGGCACGCTGGCACTGGAGTCGATGGTGTCTATGCGATCCGCCGCGAGCTGTAATACCTTGTCGATCCGTCGATCGGTTTTGTATTCCTTTCCCTTGCCGTTCTTGTTGTTCTTTCCTGAGGATTTTCCGGCTGTACCCCACTTGCCGGCCTCTTCAGGCTTGTTGGTTCTGTCGTCGTCCTTGGCCATGCTCCCGATTGTACGTCTTGTAACTCAGGAGACCCAGCAACGTAGCGACATTCACATTCCACTTGTTACTGCAAATCTATAGGCATGCAGTCGTTCGGACCGTAATTGTTGGCTTTGCACCAATTCCAAGCCTCATCTGTCGAGTCGAAGCCCTCACCGGCAAGAATCACATAGTATTTGTCGGAATTGCTGCTGTAGGCGGGCCAGTCACCCGACCAGATAAGCAGTACGTTTGAATTCTTGTTGTGCATCGTGATGAATTGCGCAAGAATATCGCGGTAGTTCCAGGTCTTGCCTTCAGCCTCCATACCCTTGCGCTTGCTGGACAGCTGCGCGGTATACGTGGAATAGACCCGAAAAATCGAACACGGCATCGGCCACGACATTATCGTCGCTGTCCTGCAACGTGAGTCGGGTGGCCGAATCATTGAATTTCGTGGATGCGTTCTTATCATCACAATTCGAAGTGGCCAGAATCGTGACTATCAGATTGTCGCTCTTGATCGAGGAGACTTTCATATCGGCAGCGGCATCGCAGGTTTTGGCAGGCTTTGCCTTGTCGGGGTCGATGTATGCCACCAGATATCCGCCGGCTTTGATGACGGTGTCCGTATTCGTTACTTCGCTGGTGCCGATGGTGTAGTGCTTCTTGCTTTCTTGCCGCTGTCGTAGATGCCCCAGCCTTCACGTCAACGTCTGTGGAGCCGGTGTTCTTGAGCTCGGCCCAATCGCAACGCTTGCTATCCTGGTCTCCGGCAGCTTTCGTATTGCCGGCATAGACCTCGTTGATGATTACGGATGGTTTGGCAGCCGTGTTCTGTTCGGCAGTGGTCTGCTGCTCGTCCGCAGTCGCAGCGGGCACGCCGATCAGGCGATGCTGCTCAGTGTCACCGCAGCGGTGAGCAGCGCGACTGAACTTTGGCTGAATTACTGCTGAAGCTGGTTCTTGGATTTGCGTCGAACCGTCCGTATTCCGCCGATAATCGCGATTACAGCGGTACCGATAGCTACGCTGATCAACGCCGGTCGTTGCGCGGCATGGAGGGTGGCGAGATCCGGTCCGGCCGCAATGGCACTGTTTTCACCCGCCGAGCTATCCGACGCCGGGTGATTGCCCGCGTCGGTGTACTGGGCATTGACCACACTCGGGCCGGTAAGCGCCACTTGGTCGGCGGTCTCGACCTTGGCCACATCGCCGTGCTTATCCAAGGTGACGCGGGCGCACAGGGCTTTGGCCCAGTTGATACGCTGCCAGCCGTCGCTCGATTGCCATAGGGGGTATCCGGAATCCAAGGCAGTGGCTTTCAAGATCGCGTTGCGCTGATCGGCGTGCAGTTCGGGATAGGCCAGTCGCAGCACGTCCGCTGCCCCGCGCGGGGCCACGAAATCAGCGCCGGACTGGGCGGTGTCTTTCGGGAAGGTGTAGGTCAGGCGTGCGGTGTAGACGCGCACGGCCGAGGCTTGGTCCACGACCGGCTCGGTGGCCACTGGGTCCAGAAAATCGTTGGTGTAGCCGCCCGAACCGGAGGCCTTGGTGTTGGCGATGCAGACGACGAGGGTAGTGCCGTGGCCGTCCGCGGCGCAGCGGGACACCAGATAGTCGCGCAGCTGCCGGGACGCGGGCACGATGGACGAAGCGAATTCGTTATGCCAGTACTGCCCGTTCTGGGCGGATGCGCCAATGCGCCCGCCCATGATGTCAAGCGGATAATGCACGCCGAGCACGATGCGGTTGTTGCCGGCCTCCGAAGTGCGGGCCATGATTTGCGGCGCGAGTTCGGGAATCATGCCGGCCAGCGCGATACCCCACGAATAGGCGCCGGTAGTGTGGCCGGAGGGGTAGGAACTGTTTTTCTGCAAGTTCGAGTAGCCGGGCACGTGTTCGAGCCATGAGGGTGATTGCTTGATGTCAAGCGTGGCGGGCAGTCCGGCGAGATCGTTAGTGCCGCCGTAGCTGCTTTCCGCACGGTTCAGATAGGGGCGCGGATGCATGGCCGCACGTTTTGAGGCGTAGGTGGAGGCCACGTTAAAGGAGAAGATATCGGCGACGGCATTGAGTTTCCCGGATTTGAGCCCTTCGCTCATATATTTGCCAAGCACCGGACCGAGCGCGTCCGGCATGGTTTCCTCGGCTTGCAGATCGGAGTCGACGAGTGCACGCTTGCGTTGGGCGTTCAGGCCATCCTTATCGAGATTTTCGGCGGCTTTGTGGTTAATGGCCACGGCCAAATCTTCGTCGAGTTTCATGGTATCGGCGTCGAGCACCTTGCCACCGTGCTCGGCATCGGCGGGGGCCTGCCAGTAGTTCTTTTCGTAGTCGGAGAGCAATGCCAGCCAATCCGGTTGGACAGCTGGTCGGCCTGTGCGATTGCAGGCGTCGCGGCTAGCGTGGCCGCCAACGCCAGCGGCGCAATGGTCGCAATAGCAAAACGGAGGATAGGTGCCGGAACATCTTCATATGTTCCAACCTATCCTCCGTGAAGGTACGTAGCCGGAGCCAGTCAAACACTCAGTAAATTCTTCGTGCCGGCTTAGCGGCGATTGAGCTGACTGTCAGGCCTCTGGCTTGTCCTCAGGCTTTTGAGACTCCTGGAATTCGCCGGTTTCCGGGTCAACCTGTGACTCGGGCTGGGTGGCGTCATATCCCTGTTCGTAGCGGGTGCGCCGCCAGTTGCGAATCGAGGCGTTGGTGCCACGGTGATGCACATGGTATTTGCGCGGCGTACCGCCCAGCGGCAGCTCTTCGACCTCCTTGGCCACAGCGATCTGGTTGACATTGGACGGGTCGCCGGCGGCGATCGGCGCCAGCGGCTCGGGTTCGGCGGGTGCGGCCGTACGCTGCTGCATGCGCGAGGGCAGCCATTCGGCGAGCCTCGACAACAGCCAGCAGGCGATGAAGTAAATCACCGCGGCCATGACCAGCGTCTGCAGGATGTTGAAGTACATCGAGCCGAGTCGGCGCGATTCCTGCAGCAGGTCGGTATACATGATGATCGAGCCTAGGGCGGTATCCTTCAACACCACGACCAGCTGGGTGACGGCGGCCGGCAGCATGGCGTAGACGGCCTGCGGCACCTCGATCTCCATCAGCGACTGCGTTTCGGTCAGGCCCAAAGCGAGCGAGGCCTCACGCTGGCCGCCCGGCAGATTGCCGACGCCGGAGCGCACCAGTTCGGCGACCACCGAACCGTTGTACAGCACCAAGGCCAGCACCACGGCCCAATAGGACGGGCTGGGCAGGCCCGCGAACGCGAACCATCGCCAGAAGAAGATCATGAGCAGCAGCACGGGAACCGCACGGCAGAACTCGACGATCACGGCGGAGACGCCACGTACCAACGGGTTCGGCAGCAGTCGGCCCACGCCGAACACCAAGCCGAACACCACGGCACCCACCACGGCCACGATGGTGGCTTGATGGTCATCCACAGTCCGGCAGGTAGAAGTCGGTCCACGCCTCTCGTTCGACGGCGGGCTTCCACAGCTCCCAGCTGAGCTGGTTCTCGCCGTCCGGCGGGTTGTGCAGGCGCATGAGGATAAGCACGAGCACCACCGCGAACAGAATGCCCGCGATCCAGTTGACGATGCGAATGGTGCGCCGGCCCTTGGGACCGGGCGCGTCGAACAGCACGGAATTCGAAGTATCGGCATATCCGTCACCTCCTTACGGCGAGCTTGTTGGACAGGTACGTGGTGAGCATGCCGATGGGGATGATCAGGATCACGTAGCCGAGCGCGAAGATCAGGAAGATTTGGATGATCACGTCGGGACGGAATTCGATCATCTCGCTCATCAGCGAGGATGTTTCGGTGGCCACGGATGCGGCGGCGGCCACGGTGGAGTTCTTGAGCAGGGCGATCAGCGTGTTGCCGAGCGGTGCCACGGAGCCTCGGAAGGCCTGCGGCAGAATGATCTCGGTGGCGGACTGCATGAAGCCCAAGCCCAGCGCTCGTGCGGCCTCGGCCTGGCCAATCGGCACGGTGTTGATGCCCGAACGCAGAGATTCGCACACGAACGCCGCCGTGTACAGGCTCAGGCCGGTGACCGCGAGCCAGAAGAAGTTCGTGGTGAAGGTGTCGGAGAAGCTGAGCTTCAGCTGCGCGTAGGCACCCAGCACCATGAACACCATGATGATGGTCAGCGGCAGGTTCTTGAACAGTTCCACATACGCACCGGCCACGGCCTGAGCGAGGAAATCGGCGAGATGCGCATCACCACAAGGATCACGCCGAGGATCAGGGAGAACAGGGCGGACCATAGGGTCAGTTCGATATTGACCAGAAACGCGCCGAGCACGTCATACTGGCTGAAGAGTTCCAGGAATCCGCTCATCAGGCCTCCTCTCCTTCGTCCGGGGTGGGCGGGTTGTAGCGTACGTCGGGCGTGTAGTTGGTGCCCCTGGTGTTATCGCTGATGGCGTTCTCCCACGAGCCGTCCTGAATCATGTCCACGATGGCGTTGTTGATTTTGGTGGCCAGCTGCGTATCGCCCTTCTTGATGCCCACGCCGTAGTATTCCTGCGTGAACGGTTTGCCGACCACCTTGAGCTTGCCGCGCGAGGCGGAGGCCAGGCCGGCCAGGATGATGTCGTCGGTGGTTACCGCGTCCACGATGCCGGAGAACAGGGCGGTGGCGCATTCGGCGTAACCGGGCTGTTCCATGAGCTGGACTTCGGAGGCGAACTTCTCCTTGACGGTGGCGGCCGAGGTCGAACCGGTGACGGAGCATAGGCGCTTGCCGTTCAGGTCTTCGGGGCCGTTGATGGAGTTGTCGTCCTTGCGCACGAGCAGATCCTGTCCGGCCACGAAGTACGGGCCAGCGAAGGAGACGGCTTCTTGCGCTCGTCGGTGATGGAGTAGGTGGCGAGGATCATGTCCACGTCGCCGTTCTGAATCATGGCCTCACGCTGCTTGGAGGGGGCTTCCTTCCAGATGATCTGGTCTTCGGAATAGCCGAGTTTCTTGGCGACGTATTTGGCCACGTCCACGTCGAAGCCACGTAGGTGCCGGACTTCTTGAAGCCCAGGCCAGGCTGGTCGAATTTGATGCCGATGCGGATCTTGCCGGTTTCGTCCGCGCCGCAGGTGCCAGCGACATTGTGCAGGCCACGGCGGCGAGCGCGGCGATCACGCGGCAAGCCTTCCGTTTGAACGTATTGGTGAATGTCATTGGATTGCGTACCCGTCTTTCAGTGGGTTCGTCAGTGGGTGAGGATCTTCGAGAGGAAGTCCTTGGCACGGTCGGTCTGCGGATGCTCGAAGAACTCGTCGGGCGTGTTCTCTTCGAGAATCTGGCCGTCCGCCATGAAGACGATGCGGTCGGCGGCCTTGCGCGCGAAGCCCATCTCGTGGGTCACGCAGATCATCGTCATGCCTTCATGCGCGAGTTCGACCATCACGTCGAGCACTTCGTTGACCATTTCCGGGTCGAGTGCGGAGGTGGGCTCGTCGAACAGCATGACCTTGGGGCGCATGGCGAGCGCGCGGGCGATGGCCACACGCTGCTGCTGGCCACCGGAGAGCTGGGAGGGCATCTTGCTGGCTTGGGAGTCGACGCCCACGCGGGCGAGCAGGTCCATGGCCAGTTGCTCGGCTTCCTTCTTGTCCATGTGACGCACCTTGATGAGGGCCAACGTCACGTTTTCAAGAATGGTTTTGTTGGCGAACAGGTTGAACGACTGGAATACCATGCCAACTTCGGCCCTGAGGTTCGCGAGCTCCTTGCCTTCCTGTGGCAGGGGCTTGCCGTCGATGCGGATGTCGCCGGAATCGATGGTCTCGAGGCGATTGATGGTGCGGCACATCGTGGACTTGCCTGAGCCGGACGGGCCCACGACCACCAGCACCTCACCCTTGGCGACGGTCAGGTTGATGTCCTTGAGGACGTGCAAAGCACCGAAGTGCTTTTCGACGTGGGTCAGTTCGACTAGCGGACGGTTCGGGTCCTCTTTGCCGGGAACCAGCGGGGTCAATTTGGCCTTGCTCGGTGATGTTGTGCTTGTCGCGCGCGAACGCACTGCTGTTTCATTGTTCGTTTCAGACATGAGTGGGAGGATAGCACACCGACGTTTCCAACGTGTTCACAGTATGTCCACACAGTTGCTCAGTCGATGTCTCATTTCCGCATCAGACATCGTGAAGGCGGCATTGGGCATCGGCATACATTCTCGCTGAGTCGCGCATCGCTCGGCGTCTGCTGTGCGCTGATTGCCTGCTGCGTGGTGGCTGAGACGTTGCTGCGACGGCAAAGCGGGCACGTGTTGTCCTATCTGCTGATTCCATGTTTGGCCTTGGTGTCGTTGGCGTTGCTGCCGTGTATGCCGCAGTCGGGCGCATGGCTGGCGGTCACTTTGTATTGTGTGGGGCTGGTCTCGCCGTTTCCCATGTCGTATTCGTATAAATGCGCTAGGCATTTTGAGCGTGGCTAGCTGTTCGCACACGATGAGTGCTGTTATACGGTGGACGACACTCCCGAAGCGCGGTGGATAACCGGGCGCGGCACACGATATGCCGGTGGATAACCGGTTCGCGCCGCTTAAGTTATCCCCATTTTTCGGTTTTGCCCCTGTGCCACCGTGGAATGCGCTACGCTCGGCGCATGAACGGATACAGCGAAGTGCCGCACAATGGCGAAATCAACAACTATCTGCGCAAAGATCTTGACGCCAAAGCCACGGCCAAGAACACGGCCTGTTGGAATCTGCTGGGCAAAGTGCGCACGAAACGCACGTTGTGTTTCTCGCTGTATACCGCATTGGAATTATGCGGCGTGGAGTTGCCGAGCACAGCACGTTGCCGCAGAAGGATTTTTATGTGACGGTGAGGAGCAAGGGGACCCGCTCTTCATTGGACAATGTCGACTATCGCATATGGAATGCAAAGTTCAACAGTATCGCTTTCTCAAACGGCGTAACCTGCATGCATCCCATGGATGCGTGGATACAGTTTGCCCAATATCTCAACCTCACTGAATTAGTGGTGCTGGCTGAAGCGCTCATCAGACGTTATGGATATGCCATTGAACAATTCACTCAACGACTAACGGCCTTTCACCGCGTTATTGGCCGTGCGCGTTGTGAGGCGGCGCTGAAGCTCGTAAAACCATCGGATTCCGTTCAGGAAACTCGTACACGCTTGGCGCTTATGCTTTTCGGCCTGCCCATACCGCAAACACAATATGGCATTACCGATTCAGAGAACGGATACACCTACACCGTTGACATGGCTTATCCACAATACAAAGTCGCTATTGAATATGATGGCGATCATCACCGTCGCTTCCGCAAACAATATGTGCGGGACCAGCAAAAACGTCGACGTCTGCGGCAATTGGGCTGGACCGTCATCGAGGTGTTCGCCGATGACCTGTGGAACACCGCCAAACAACGTGCCTTCGCACAAGAGGTTGCCACCGCGATGCAAATACCGCTTCCTGGCCGTCCTCAACCTTCATGCCGGGTATTAATAGACGGCAGCCTTACCATCAATGCGCGCAAAGGGGAATACAGGAGGCGGAAACAAGCAAAACACAACAAAGCATCACAACATTGATCAAATACGGAGTTGCGATCGCTCCTCATGGGGCGGTAATTTGCCCATGGGGCGGTTTGAAGAAATTGTGAAACCGCGGAATTAAGCCATTTTGACCTACCGCCCCATGGGGTTTTCACCGCCCCATGGGGTTTTCACCGCCCCATGGGTTGTTTACCGCCCCATGAGGAAGTTACCGCCCCATGGAAGGATAATCGGCAAACGTCAAGGGGACACCGCATGGTGCGAGGTTTGCCGCATGGCGGAGGTGCCATCGGGCGGAGTATTTGGCACCCCTTGGCAGGAATTTGGCACATTGGGCCCCACCCGCAAAAAGCAAATGGCCCTTGGAATTATTCCAAGGGCCATTTGCGGCTAATAGCACCGAAGCATTACTCCTCGAAAATTAATCTACGCATGCGGAGACCGCCGTTCGAAGCCGAAGGCGCACTAAGGTGCGTCGAGTGTGAGGAAAGGCGGTATACGCTCCGTAGATTAGTTTCGTCGGCGTCCGGGTCGTAGTCGACGCCAGTCTCGGCGCGCTGCTCGTCGG
>ENA-OQEX01000821-OQEX01000821.1-human-gut-metagenome-genome-assembly--contig:-NODE-821-length-14106-cov-2.099006_pt1 | contig 14106 bp, 25 predicted proteins | sample MGYA00242802_ERZ504649 | MGnify/ENA primary metagenome ERZ504649 (study PRJEB26092, sample SAMD00036194) | human gut metagenome | host: Homo sapiens | study: EMG produced TPA metagenomics assembly of... | reverse complement strand
TCGCCGCGGTATTCACTTTATGGTGGCGGTATTTGCGGTGGCTTCATAGTAATGGCCGCTGCATGGTAATAGCTGCGGAAATGCTCGCGGGCAGCGTCTTTTTCGGCATCACTCATGCTGTCCCATTTGGCGCGTGCTTCTTCACGGGCTTTCTGGCGTTCTTCAGGAGTCATTTTACGCCATTCTTCACGCTGTTTTTCACGTTGTTCAAAGCGTTCTTTTTCTTCGGGCGTCATATTTTTCATGCGTTCTTCACGCCATTTGGAATATTTTTCTTCGTGTGCCTTCTGACGTTCTTCCGGGGTCATTTTTTCCCATTCAGCGCGTCTGGCTTCACGTTCCTTGACCTGCTCGTCAGTCAGCTGCGGGCCGGGGTGCATGGGGCCGCCCCAGTGACGGCCGCGTTCCATATGGTAGGGACGGCCGGGATAATTGTCGCCTTCGTCGTGGTGCAGGATCGTGCCGACACGCTCGCGCATGCTGGGTTTGGTATCGGCCTGCTCGGCCGCAAAAGCAGCGGAAGCACACAGGGCGGTGAGGACACCGGCGATAACAAGGGATTTTTCCAGGAAGTTTTATCATAACAACATCTCCTTTAAGATTGTGATTTGAGGTTCGTTTGACCTTGTATGCTTATTGTAGAGTAAACTTATGTCAAAATTATGACGATTTACAGACTTTTTTCTGACATTTTTATTTTAGCATGTTTGGCAGGAAGAAAGCAATTTAGCTCTTTTCAAGGAATGCTTAAAGATTTTTCCATGCATTTTTCCAGAAGCAGCTGCGCCTGGCAGCAGGCTTTACGGGTCAATGGAAAATATTTTTGAATTATGTAAATAAAGTAATTGATAATTAAAATCAATTTAGACTTGTTTTTATAAAGAGAGTAGTGTATAATCAAATTAAAGGTTAGCCAGAGCTAACTAAAACGAAAATAAACTGCGATGAGCCAAAGCTTTGGCCAAAGGAGGATCTATATGTATAAACAATATCAGCTGCCTTATGATTATGAGGCATTAGAACCGCATATCGATGCATTGACGATGGAAACACATTATTCCAAGCATCATGCGGCGTATACTAAAAACCTGAATGACGCAGCCGAAAAAGCCGGCGTGGCAGGACGGGACATCACCGAGCTGCTGGCAAACCTGGACAGTATCGCTGACAGCGGTCTGCGTAAAGCTATCAGAAACAACGGCGGCGGTTATTATAACCGCAACCTGTATTTTTCGACTATCAGCCCTGACGGCGGCGGTGAACCGGAAGGCGCGCTGGCGCAGGCACTGACCAGAGAATTCGGCGGCTTTGCCGCTTTTAAGGAACAGCTCAGCGCGCTGGCGTTAGGGCAGTTCGGTTCAGGCTGGGCCTGGCTGTCTGCGGCTGCCGGCGGCAAACTGCTGCTGTCTGCCAGCCCGAACCAGGACAACCCGATCATCGAAGGCAGCAGTTTCATGCCGATCCTGGGCATCGATGTCTGGGAACACGCTTACTACCTGAAATATAAAAATCTGCGCGCCGATTATGTGCAGGCTTTCTACAATGTTATCGACTGGAAAGCGGTAGCGGCTAATTACGAGCAGGTCCAAAACGGCTGATTATCCGGCCGATACTGAAAATAACAGAATTTATAAATCTTGAGGAGGAATCTATCATGTCTAAAAAATTATATGAAAAAATGAATCTTTATCTTGCCAATCAGGAAGTCGCTTATATCAAGCTCCATAATCTGCACTGGTATGTGAAGGGGCGCAGCTTCTTCACTCTGCATGCAAAGCTGGAGGAGCTGTATGACCGGACTGCGAGATCATCGACGCGGTAGCTGAACGGCTGCTGGCAGTTGGTCAGGCGCCGGTCGCCAATATGAAAGAGGCTTTGGCGCTGGCGACGATCAAGGAACTGGCAGATAAGCCGATTTCTTCGGAAGAAACTGTGCAGGGGCTGATCGCCGATGTGGAATACTGGATCAGGGATACTAAAGAGATCGTGGAGCTGGCAGATGCTGCCGGCGACGGTGTGACTGCGGACCAGTTCAATGATTATTTAGGGGAATATCAAAAACTGCTGTGGATGCTCAAATCCTACATTGTCTGAAACTGAACGGATAAACTGCAACCCTCGCTGCCATAAGGCGGCGAGGGTTTTTCTATGCCCGCAGATAAATTTTGCGGATAAACATTTTTTTGACACATCTTTGTGTTATATTGATTGCAGACAAGTGCGGACCTTATAATATACTTACAGGGAGCTGAGCTGTGCGGAGAATAATTTATCCCCGTATGCCAAAATAAGTATATAATGGTAATAATACATTTACGAGGTGCAGCGATGAATAAAATTTTGATTGCTGACGATAATCAGCAGATAACTTCTATTTTAGCAAATTATGCCCGCAAAGAGGGTTTCGAGCCATTGGTAGCTCTGGATGGACAGCAGGCGCTGGAGCTGTTTGAGCAGCATGAAAAAAAATCGACGTGGTACTGCTGGACGTGATGATGCCGAAGCTGGACGGGTTCGAGGTCTGCCGTGAGCTGCGCCGCCGGTCGATGGTGCCGATCATTATGGTTACGGCCCGCGGTGAAGATTTTGAACGGATCATGGGGCTGGATATCGGCGCTGATGATTATATCCTGAAACCTTTTTCAGCAGGCGAGGTCATGGCGCGTGTCCGCGCTATCCTGCGCCGGGTCCAGCCGCGCGAAGCCGAGCAGCAGAATCTGTACAGCGTCGGCAATCTTGTGATCGATCTGGACAAATATCTGGTCACGATCGGCGGCGCGGACGTAACGCTGACGAAAAAGGAAGTAGAGCTGCTGTGGACTTTGGCTAAAAACAGCAGTAAGGTGTTTTCGCGTGAGAACCTGCTGGACAGTATCTGGGGTTATGATTATTTCGGCGACAGCCGGACTGTGGATTCACATATCAAGCGCCTGCGGGCCAAAGTGGATAAGTTTGAACACGAGGAGTGGGAGATCAAGACCATTTGGGGCGTAGGCTACCGTTTCGAGGAGAAAGAGCATGCGCAATAAAATCGCCTGGAAGCTGACGCTGTATTTTGCAGCGGTACTGCTGATTTTTGCTTTGGTCGTGGGCGGCACCTTTATGCATTTTTTCGGCAAGCATACGCTGGATCTGAAAAAGAAAGAGATGCAGGTGCGGGCAACGAAGATCGCCGAGGTACTGCAGGATAATATGTCGCGGCTGCAGAACCGTTACGGCGGCATCGGCAGCAGCCGTTTCATCCGTTATATCGACAATATCACGATGGAAAACGTGTGGGTAGTCGATGAGAATAAAAATGTCAAAATGCACCGTGAGGACGTCGGCGCGCTGCCCGAACAGCACGGTATGATGCACGGACATAAGCGGATGCTGATGCGTCAGCAGGAGGATATAGCCGAACCTGCCAGTGATTTTGACTATAACGCTCTGTCGCCGGAAATCAAAAGAGCGGTGGAACAGGGCTTTACCGGACAGAACTTTGTCATGGAGGAGATTAATCCCGTACTGGGCGAACTGGTGGTCACGGTAGGCGTGCCTGTCAGCGATGCCGGCGGCAAAGTCAGAGCTGTGGTGCTGCTGCATTCGCCGGTGCAGGGCATGCGCGAAGCTGCCTGGGAGGGATCAGGATCCTGATTTTATCGTGCGTCGTGGCGATGGTCCTGGTGTTTGTCCTGAGTATGCTTTTTTCGTGGAAGTTTACCAACCCGCTCAATAAGATGCGGCTGGTTGCTGAAAAGATGTCGGAGCATGATTATACGGAGCGCTGCAATATCGACCAGAAGGATGAGATCGGGCAGCTGGCTCAAACGCTGGACGGACTGGGCGAAAGACTGCTGGAAGCAGATCAGGCCAGTAAAAAGCTGGAGCAGCTGCGCCGTGATTTTATCGCGAATATTTCCCATGAGCTGCGGACGCCGGTGACGGTCATCCGCGGTTCGCTGGAAGCGCTGTGTGACAGGATAGTCACCGAGCTCAGGAGGTCGAGGATTACCACCGGCAGATGCTGGCGGAAACTTTGTTCCTGCAGCGGCTGATCAACGATCTGCTGGATCTGTCACGGCTGCAGAATACGGATTTTCCGATTGAAAAGGAACCTGTGAATTTATGCGATGTGGTGCAGGACGTAGTGCGCAGCAGTCAGCGGCTGGGACAGCAGAAAAATATTACTATCCAACTGTCCTTGGACACGCCTGTATATATCATTGAAGGCGATTATGGACGTCTGCGGCAGATGCTGCTGATCTTTTTGGACAACAGCATCAAATTTTCATCGGAACAGAGTAAAATCGAAGTTACTCTGCTCGGCAGCAGGCTGACGGTAACTGACCACGGCTGCGGCGTGAAGCAGGAAGAGCTGCCCCATGTGTTCGACCGTTTTTATAAAACTCGGGGTGAAACGAATAAGAGCGGCAGCGGTCTGGGGCTGGCGATCTCGAAGCAGATCAGCGAACGTCACGGTATCGGACTGACAATGACAAGTATACCCGGCGAGGCGACCAGCGTAGTGCTGCAGCTGCCGCCGGCTCTGAAGAAAGGAAGTACAGATTAATGAACTATGGTTGTGAAGGCAAGGTCGCCTTTATCAGCGGCGGTACGTCGGGCATCGGCAAGGCTGTGGCCGAGCTGCTGCTGAAAGACGGCGCCGAGGTGTGGCTGCTGGGACGTGATGCCGAAAAGGTACAGAAGCGCTGTCACGCTGAGTGCTTATGGCAAAGTGCATTATGTGCAGGGCGACGTTAAAGATCTGGAAGCCTGCCGCAGTGCGGCGCAGAACGTGCGCGAGCAGCGTGAAAATATTGATCTGATCGTCAATGCGGCGGGGATCTATCAGGAACGCCGTTTGGAGAAGGTGACCGAATATGATTTTTTTTCGATCATGGACACTAATGTCAAAGGAACGATTTTTTTGACGCAGACCTTGCTGCCTCTGCTGGCGGCAGAGGGGGCGAGCATCGTGAACATTGCTTCCGACGCGGGGATCAATGGCAATTATGGCTGTCCGCTGTACTGCGCATCCAAGGGCGCTGTCGTAGCGTTTACGAAAGCGCTGGCCTTGGATCTGGCGCCGCGGGTACGGGTCAACTGTATCTGCCCGGGCGATGTGGCGACGCCGATGCTGGGTAAACAGCTGCAGCAGGCGGACGGCAGTTATACGCTGGAGGATGTGGAGCAGGCCTATCCGCTGGAACGGGTCGGGGAGCCGCTGGAGATCGCGCATGTGATCTGCTCGGTGCTGTCGCCGTTCAACAGTTTTATGACGGGTAGTATCATTCCCGTGGACGGCGGCCTGACAGCGAAGTAATTAATTGCAAATGCAGATGAAAACAGGGACAATAACCTTTTGGTTATTGTCCCTGTGCTATTTGCTGCAGAAATACTTCATAATTGCCGATTGCGGCAAAGAGCATAAAAAAGACGATGGCGAACAGTATGTAGCGCAGCCGTCCGACCGGTTCTGCTTCGATATGGGTACCGCAGGCCTGATCCCAGATCGTCGAGCCGCTGTCACGCAGCACCTGCCGCGCAAACCAGGCGGGGACGAACATCATGATCGGGATGCCCAGCCACAGCCCTTTGACATAGGCCCAGAAGGTACGTTTCCAGGCTAAATTGAAATCCAGCGGCGCAGACGGTGAAACTACACGCAGTCCCAGAAAGCTTTTGCCGGCGGTAGTGCCTGTGCGGGCTAGCATAAAGGCTTCAGCGCTGATGACGACGATCAGCTGCAGCGCCGAGTAAAGAAAGATATTGTTGAGCGCGAAGATAGAATTACGGCTCAGAAGCAAAAATAAAAAGCCGATCAGGAAATAATCGAACATCCGCGCCCAAAAGCGGCGCCAGCTATGGTAATTGACAGGAGAGATGGTCAAATGCAGCACATCCTTTTCAGTGTGATTTGATTAGCTTGTTGCCCTCTTATTGTAACACAGAATTATTTGCAGATATAGTGTGCTATTTTATGAAAAAAGCATATAATATAAATAAAGCTCAGTGAAATTTTATGCGTGGAAACAATGGGGTTGGAGGGATAATTATGCAGAAAAATGCACCTATCGGAGTTTTGGATTCAGGCGTCGGCGGTTTGTCGGTCTTAAAATGTCTGCAGGCGGCGCTGCCGCAGGAGGATTTTATTTATGTGGGCGATACGGCGCGTACGCCGTACGGGCCCCGCAGTGAAGCCGAAGTACGCCGGTTTGTAGGTGAGATCATTGATTATCTTGACGGCCGCGGGGTGAAGCTGGTAGTTATTGCCTGCAACACGCTGACTGTTCTGGGTGTGGACACACTTAAAGGCAGCCATGCTTTTGAGATCGTGGGGATGTCGAAAGGCGCGCAGCTGGTACTTGCCGCCAGCAGCAGGAAAAAGATCGGTGTGTTTGCCACTGAATTTACGATCAACAGCGGTGCGCATAAGGCCGCGATCCTGGCAGCTGATGACGGTGCGGATGTCTATCCTCAGGCCTGCCCGAAGTTTGTACCGCTGATCGAAGGCGAGCAGTTTGACGGCGCCGAGGTCAGGGCTGCTGTTGCCGAATATGCGGCGCCGCTGAAGGCGGCCGGCATCGACACGCTGATTTTGTCCTGTACGCATTATCCTTTTATCCAAAAAGAGATAGAAAGCGAGTTTGGCAGTGAGGTGACTGTGATCGACCCGGCGGACGCTACCGCGCAGGATACGAAGACGGTTCTGGCTGCAGAGGGGCTTCTGCGCTCTGAAGGAGCAGGTACTTTGGAGGTCTGCTTTACCGCCGATGTGGAACGCGGCGCGCGGATCGCCGGCAGAGTGCTGCCGCAGGGGAAATGCCTTTTTAAAGAAATAAAATTATAAGCGATTCGTCGCAATTAGAAAAAATTCCTGCTATTTGAGCAAATTTGCTGAAAAATAGCAGGAATTCTGCGATTTTGTCTAATATAAATAAAATAAAACATAGAATAAGGGCAAGATTTTTGCTTTTTGCCAGGGATGCTGTAAAACTAATTAGCAGACCAGTGTCTCAGGAGGTTCTGTTTCCGATGCTTTGCAACCTAATCAGCCGTACGAAGGGCTGAGGACGAAGCAAAAAACGACATCGGGACATTTCGACCCGTCTTGAAACTGTCGCTATCTATGCAGAATTGTATAGAGACTTTGCCTACCGGTTTCACAAAGACGTGGAAGCGGTATTTGTATTGCTTGAAATAAGTTTGCTGTGAAAAGAAGGGTGGTTGCTGTGGAGAAAGAGAGTGTTTTAAAAGATCGGACGATAGTGGGGTCTCCGCTGACGCATTTATTTTCCCTGGGGATACTGATGTTTGTTTTCTGGCTGGCGCTGTCAGGAGATTTTGCAGTTAAATTTGTCGTGTACGGACTTATCACCAGCGCGGTGGTTGCCTGGATCTGTTACCCGCTGCTGCTTTTGCCCAATGCCGACGGCACCAAAAAATATTTTGCACTGGGTGTTTCGCCGATTGCATTTTTATGCTACAGTCTGTGGCTTCTGAAAGAGCTGGTGCTGGCGAATATCGATGTTGTCAAAGCGACGGTACGGCCGGAGCTCAGGATCGACCGAAGGTGATCAGCTTCGTGTTCAGGGCAGATAATCCGATGGCGAAGGTGCTGCTGGCAAATTCCATTACGCTGACGCCGGGGACGGTGACGATCAACGTAACGCCGGAGGGGATTTACGAAGTCCACGCTCTGACTGACGGGGCGGCGGAAGGGCTGCTGTCCGGGGCTATGCCGCGGAAAGTAGCAGAGCTTTTCGGTGAAAAATTCGATTTTATGGTATTGAAAGGGGAGTAGCATATGCATTATATGATTATCGCGATAATGATGGCAGTGATTGCTGTTATCGGTATGATGCTGCAGCGTGTTTCCAGGGCCCGACGGTGTACGACCGGATGAATGGCTGGGGGTGACGGGTACTGATACGATCCTTTTGATAATTTTGTTCGGTTATCTGGACGGACGTCCGGAAATGTATGTGGACATAGCCCTTTCGTATGCTATTTTAGGCTTTGTCGGTTCGGTGATCATAGCGAAATATCTGGGAGGTAAGGATGTATGATGTTTGAGCTTACTGCACGAGAATTGATCGCCGAGATATTTCTCGCCGGCGGGGCGTTCTTTTTACTGGCTTCGGCTATCGGGATGCTGAGGCTGCCCGATTTTTACTGCCGGCTGCATGCTTCCGGCAACAGTGAGACTCTCGGTATCATGCTTTCTTTTATCGGGCTGATGATCTATGAAGGTATGACGATAGTTTCGGTGAAGCTGCTGCTGATTTCCCTGCTGATCGTTTTGGGCAATCCGATCGGCACGCATATTCTGAGCAAGGCGGCCTATAAATCAGGCCATCATGTCTGGACTTTGGAAGAAGACGCAAAGGAGGATAAGGAAGATGCAGATCTACATCATTGAAGCCCTGTTATTGGTATTCCTTATAATTACTACTGTTTGCGTTATTTTCTGCAAGGATATCCTGTGCGCGGCTGTCATTTACAGTGAGTTCAGTTTCTGTGCCGTGCTGCTGTATCTGATGATGGGCGCGCCGGATGTGGCCTTTACAGAGGCCGTTATCGGGACGATCTCAACGATCTATTTTGTAGTGTCGCTGAAGAAAATAGACAGGTGGTGTAAGTAATGCGCGGTTTAGTAACAGTTTTACTGGCAGTGATCACAGGGATGTTCTGTTCCTTTGTGACATATCTGCCGTTCATCGGCGATGTCAATTCGGCGCCGAACCAGCATGTTACGCCTGTTTACATCGAGCGCAGCGTGCAGGACACCGGGTCGCCCAATATCGTTACCGGGCTTCTGGCCGACTATAGAGGCTTCGATACGATGTGGGAAACTACAGTGATGTTTCTGGCCGGGCTGACAGTCGTGATGCTGCTGAGCAGCAGTACGATGGGACGCAGACCGGAAAAGGAGGATGAGGACGCATGAAGAAACCTTTCGGCGGCATAGTCTTGATACGGCGTTCAGGCTTATAGTGCCGTTTTCTCTGGTTTACGGAGTGTATGTTCTGATTTTCGGCGAGGCCGGACCCGGCGGCGGCTTCCAGGCGGGCGCGCTGCTGTCGATCGGTGTGGTTTTATCCAGACTGATCATGGGCGATCAGGCATCGTTCAATATTTCGATAAAAAATTCGCTGGTCCTGGCCGCGTCGGGACCTTCATCTATGCGGCTACCGGCTGGCTGGCAATGCTTAACGGCGGCAATTTCCTGGATTACAGTTATCTGCCGTTTAAAGCAGAGCATACCAACGAGCTGCATGCTTTGGGGATTTTATTTATTGAGATCGGGGTAACGATCTGCGTTATGATGACGATTCTCAATATTCTGGATGCTGTTGTGGAAAGGGGGACGAAAATGGGAGCGCTAAATGAATTTTTACAGACCAAGGGGATCTACACGCTGGTCATGATCTTGTTTTTTCTGGGCGTGTACGGTATGGTTCTGAGCAAAAATTACATGAAAAAGCTGATGGCGATGAACGTCATGCAGGTTGCTGTTATTTTCTTCTTCCTGTGCCTGGGACAAAAGGAAGGCGGTATGATTCCTATTTTTGACCCCAATATACCGCATGCCGCTTCCTATATCAATCCGCTGCCGCATTGCCTGATGCTGACGGCGATCGTTGTCAGTCTGGGTACAACGGGTGTGGCCATTGCTTTGCTGATGCGGATCAAAGAAGTTTACGGCTCCGTTGAAGAAGTAGAGGTTATAAGGAGGGCCAGCAAATGATCCAGCATTGTCCTGTACTGATCGTGCTGCTGCCTCTGACGGCGGCCCTGCTCTGCCTTTTATTCAGCAAGTTCAATAAAAATCTCGGTTCCTGGCTGGTCATCGGCTCGATTGCCGGTTCGCTGGCCTGCTCGCTGCAGGTACTGCATCAAACTCTGACCAGCGGCGAAGCTATCCATTACTGGATGGGCAACTGGGAACCGCCTTTGGGCATCGAGTTTGTGATCGATCCGCTGAGCGCGGTGATGGCGGTTTTGATCACCTTCATTTCGCTGATGGTCGCGGTGTACAGCAAGCCTTTTATGCGTAAGGAAGACTGGCTGCATATCGGCGGTTATTACACCTTGTACGGACTTTTGACGGTGGGCCTGTGCGGTATGGTCATCACCGGCGATATGTTCAATCTGTACGTTTATTTAGAGGTCATGTCACTGTCAGGTTACGGACTCATCGCCATGGGCGGTAAAAAGTCCATGCTGGCAGCTTTCCGTTATATGCTGATCGGGACGATCGGCGCTTCCCTGTATTTGATTTCTGTCGCCTATCTGTATGCGATGACCGGTACTTTGAATATGGCCGATCTGGGCGAAAGGATCATGCCTTATCTCAGTTCGCCGCCGTTCGCTTTAGCTGTTGCGTGTCTGTTTATCGGTTTCGGTATCAAAATGGCACTGTTCCCGCTGCACGGCTGGCAGCCGGATGCTTACAACTTTGCCCATCCCGGTTCGGCGGCCTTTATTGCCGGCGTGATGAGCAAGGTTCCAGCTTACGCAATCATTCGTTTCTTCTTTTATATTTTCGGTGTCAATAATCCGATCATCAGCACGGCCTTAACAGTTTTAGGCATTCTTGGCATCGGCGGCGTGCTGATCGGTTCGATCATGGCGCTGGCCAGTACGACTTCCGCCGGATGCTGGCTTATTCCAGTGTGGCGCAGATCGGTTACATTGCTATCGGTCTGGCGATCGGCAATATGTATGGTTTTATCGGCGCCGTACTGCATATCATCAACCACGCTTTTATGAAAAGCGCGCTGTTTCTTGTTATCGGCGGTATCCAGTACCGTTTCGGCGAGATCAATCTGTACCGTTTAGGCGGTCTGAATAAAAAAATGACTTTAAGTACGATTACCGTTACGTTAGCGGCTCTGTCGATGGTCGGTATCCCGCCGACGGCAGGCTTCTTCAGCAAATGGTATCTGATGCTGGGCGCTTATCAGGGCGGGCAGTATTTCTATATCGTTATTCTTGTTATCAGCAGCTTGCTGAACGCAGTTTATTTCTTCCGTATTCTTGAGCAGATGTTTGTTCAGCACGAGGCGTCGCTGACAGAAATCAACAGGCATGAAGGCAAGCTGGGCCTGCCGCCTGAGATGGCGATCCCGATTTTGTGTGCCGGTATCGGGATTTTAGTCCTGGGCTTCTACAGCGTGGATATTGTTGACGATATTCTCAAATCTGGACTGCCGGAGGTGTTTCTGAGATGACGATCATGGATTGCAGACCCTTCTTGGCAGTAGGCGTTTCCTTCCTCGCGGCGGTGCTGATCTCTTTTAGCCGCAGATATCCTAATGTCCGCGAAAGCTGGAGCGTTATTGCTTCATTTATTAAATTCGGCTTGATCATATCTATGGTACCGGGCGTTCTGGCGGGTGTGACCTATGAATGGACCCTGTTCCAGATCACTGATACGATCGGCTTTACCCTGCGTGCCGACAGCGCCGGTATTCTCTTTGCCTGTCTGGCTGCGCTTTTATGGATACCGATCAACTTCTATTCCATTGGTTATATGCGCTGTAACAATGAGCATGAGCAAACAGGCTATTTTGCCGCTTTTGCTATTTGTATGAGTTCGGTTATGGGCATTGCGATGGCTTCTAATCTGCTGACATTCTTCTTCTTTTACGAGCTGCTGACGATCGCCAGTTATCCGCTGGTCTTGCATAAGCGCAACGAAGAAGCTCTGCTGGCCAGCCGTAAATATCTGATCTACACTTTGATTTCCGGGCAGCTGTTTTTGGCCGGACTGGTGGCAGTTTACTGCATTTCCGGTACAATGGATTTCAAGGCAGGCGGCTTTTTGACAACGGATATGGCGCCTACCTGGCAGCTGCAGCTCATCTTCCTGATCATGATCCTGGCCGGGTCGGTAAAAGCAGCTGTCATGCCTCTGCATGGCTGGGCTGCCGGCAGCGATGATCGCCCCGACGCCTGTCAGCGCCCTGCTGCATGCGGTGGCAGTTGTTAAGACCGGTGTTTTCGCTGTCCTGCGTATCATCGGCTTCGTTTTCGGGCCTAAGCTTTTGGCGGATATCGGGACTGCTGATATCCTGGCCTGGTTTGCGGCCGGCAGTATCATCATTTCCTCGCTGATCGCTATTCAGCAGGATAATCTGAAACGGCGGCTGGCCTTTTCGACGATCGGGCAGCTTTCTTATATCGTTTTAGGCGCGGCGCTGCTGTCGCCGCTCAGTATCAAAGGCGCGTATCTGCATCTGGTGGCCCATGCGGTCATGAAGATCACGCTCTTTATGTGTGCCGGTGTTATTATTGTCAGGACGCACCGCAGTAATATCAGTGAGATGTACGGTATCGGCAAAAAGATGCCGATCACGATGTGCTGCTTTACGATCGCCTCGCTGGGTATTGCCGGGATGCCGTTTCTGGTCGGCTTTATCAGTAAGTGGAACCTGGCGCTGGGCGCTTTGCAGTCCGGCAAGCCCTTATATGTTGCAGTACTGATCGCAAGCGCGATGCTGGCGCTTACTTATTTGATGCCGGTCTGTCAAATGGCGTATTTTAAAAGGGACCCGCAGGAACAATTCCGTACTTATGGTGAGATCAGCTACAGAATGCTGCTGCCGATCTGTTTCACAACGATTCTGGCGCTTGTTTTAGGCGTGATGCCGGAAATATCCCCGAATTTCTACGCAATGGCTTCGCAGGCAGCAGATAGTATCTGCCAGGGCTGGACTGGAGGTGGCTGGTGATGAATCTGACGAAAACTGCTTTGTATAAGCTGGTTCTTATAGTAGCGGTGCTTGCCGCTGTCCTGGAGTTTTTCTTCGCTCATCCTCATTATCACGAATGGTGGAACACTACCCCGGGTTTTAATCTGCTGTTTGGTTTTGCAGGCTGCTGGCTGTTGATTTTTGTAGCTAAAATAGTTATGACGCCGCTGCTGCAGCGTCCGGAAGATTATTATGATGACGGAGGTGACGATGACGATGAGTAATCTGCACCCCGGTTTTATCCTGATCGCTGTCGGATTGATAGCATTGTTTGTTCCTAAAAGTCTGCGCCGGCCGGTGCTTGCGGCAGGTCCGCTTTTGGGATTAGGCGCGGTGCTGACGCTGGCGCCGGGCACGAATGCGACGCTGCCATTTATCAACGGGATAACGCTGCATTATCTCCATGTAGACGCGCTCAGCTGGATCTTCGCCTGATTTTCTGTATGATGGCGGCTATCGGCGGTATCTATGCCTGCCATAACAGTAACAGGATGGAAGCCTTCTGTTCGATGACTTATGCCGGCAGCGCGCTGGGCGTAACTTTAGCCCAGGACTGGCTGACTCTGATCTTCTTTTCGGAGCTGATGGCGGCTACTTCGCTGTTTCTTATCTGGTGTAAAAAAACTCCTGCTTCGCGGCAGGCTGGTTATCGGTATTTATTAGTGCATATGCTCGGCGGCAATCTGCTGCTGGCCGGTATTTTCTTAAAGGTCAGCGCCGGAGATTATTTAGTTATGCCGCTGGCACAGGGACCATGGGATACTGCCTTCTGGCTGATCTGTCTCGGCATTTCCATCAATGCGGCCGTAGTGCCGCTGCACGCCTGGCTGGTTGACGCTTACCCCGAAGGTACGGTCACCGGCAGCGTTTTTCTGAGTTCGTTCACTACTAAAGTCGCTGTTTATTGTCTGATCCGCATTTTTGCAGGCACTGACTTCCTGATCTGGTTCGGTGTGCTGATGGCTTTATACGGAGCCTGCTATGCGATCATGGAAAATGATATGCGGCGTCTGCTTTCTTACCACATCGTCAGCCAGGTCGGCTTTATGGTCGCCGGCGTAGGATTGGGAACGGCTATGGCGCTGAACGGCGCAACAGCGCATGCTTTCAGCCATATCCTTTATAAGTCACTGCTCTTTATGTGTGCCGGCGCGATCATTTATGCGACTGGTATCCGCAAATCAACCAGCTGGGCGGTCTTGCTAAAAGATGCCGTTTACGTTCTGGTGCTTTGTGATCGCTGCCTTTCGATTTCCGGTGTGCCGCTGTTCAACGGCTTCATCAGTAAATCCATCACGATCAGCGCCGCCGCTGCTGCCCATTACGGTTCTGTTGAGCTGCTGCTGCAGCTGGCTGGTGTCGG
>ENA-OQEX01000819-OQEX01000819.1-human-gut-metagenome-genome-assembly--contig:-NODE-819-length-14129-cov-3.283817_pt1 | contig 14129 bp, 17 predicted proteins | sample MGYA00242802_ERZ504649 | MGnify/ENA primary metagenome ERZ504649 (study PRJEB26092, sample SAMD00036194) | human gut metagenome | host: Homo sapiens | study: EMG produced TPA metagenomics assembly of... | reverse complement strand
CAGAAGAATGGTGATATATAACCAAATAAAAACAGACATTGGAAAAATACTGAGAAAACTGTGTGAGCAGAAAGGAATCGAAATCATAGAGGCAGAAGCGTGTCCGGATCATATCCATATGCTGATAATACTATGTGGATACAGTAGGGAAAAATAAGAAGAGAATAAAAGAATACATAAGGAACCAGTTGCAGGACGATATTGCAAATGATCAATTGAGTTTGTTTGAATCAGTGGATCCGTTTACCGGAAAGAAGAACAGTAAGAAATAAAAAAGAATACCCCTTAAGGGTAGCTGAGAATGAAATGCAGTTGGCAGACCTTTCTCAGCCCACTTAAGGGGCAGTGTCCGTAATATGCCCTTATAGGGCTTTCTCAAACCACCCGTTTAACGGGTGGTTTTGATTATGAAGGGATTAATCCCCCTGCCCCTGTGGGACATCCCCCTTTTCAAGGGGGACATGATGAGCGACAATAGACTTTCGTAGAAACTATTTTTCTGTCAGGTTTTCTTTGTCACACACCATGATATCTCTTTATCTCGTAAAGTGATTTGTATAAAAATCCAGGATTTTCTGTTGCATTTTTTCATGAAATATGCTATAATAAAAATTAAACAGATTCGCAGGAAAGCTTGCGGAAAGGAGCATCTATGAAGAAAATTACCATTATCACCGGACATTACGGTTCGGGAAAACCAACCTGGCGGTGAACCTCGCCCTACAGCTGGCAGATGCCGGAGAAAAGGTGACGATCGTGGACTTTGACATTGTCAACCCCTACTTCCGCACCGCCGATTTTGCGAAACTGTTTGAAGAACGTGGGGTGACGCTGGCGGCATCCATGTATGCCAACACCAGCCTGGACATTCCGGCGATTTCATTTGACATGGAGCGCATGGCGTATGAGCCGGGGTATCTGATCGTAGACGTGGGCGGCGATGATGCCGGCGCCATCGGTCTGGGACGGTATGCAGAGGGCTTTTCCGCCTATGCGCCGGATCAGCTGGATCTGTGGTATGTGGTGAACCGCTACCGCTATCTCACGGAAGAACCCGGAGAGACCCTGAAACTGATGTACGAGATCGAGGCGGTCTCCCGGATGCGCCACACCGGATCGTGAACAACTCCAACCTGGGAAAAGAGACCACGGCAGACACCGTTTTGCAGGCAGTGCCGTATGCGGAAGAGATCGCAGCGCAGGCAAAGCTGCCCCTGGTCTACACCACCTATCGGCGGGATCTGGACGTTTCAGTCGCAAACGGACTGCCGGTGGATGTGTTTGTCAAGCCGGTGTGGGAGGAGTGAACTAAGGTCGTCGGGCGAACATCGCTCGCCTTTACAGATATATATTTCGAACCGTTTTGAGGTTGAATCCCCCTGTCCCTACGGGACATCCCCCTTTTCAAAGGGGGACATGATGAGAGCCTCCCTTGAAAAGGAAGGTGGATGCTCCGTAAGGAGCAGACGGAGGGATAGATTTGATGAAGAGTGCAATCCTCTCTGTTCGCCCCTACAATACCATTTTATACAATCTTGATTTACAACGCCTTATTTTATAAGTGTTTTGTAGAATAAAACGCACGCAGAAAGGAGTGAGGAATATGGAGAAAATGCAGGTTCGTTTTGAACGCTGTAAAGGGTGCGGTCTCTGCGTGACAGTCTGTCCCAAGCAGATCGTTGCCCTGCAAAAAGAACACCGGAATGAAAAGGGATATTTCACCGCAGTATGTACCGACCAGGATGCGTGCATCAGCTGTGCGATGTGTGCGATGATGTGTCCGGATTGTGCAATTTCAATTCAAAAGTGAAAGAAGGTCAATAACCAATGGAAAGAAGTCTGATGAAGGGCAACGAGGCATTGGCAGAAGCGGCGATCCGTGCCGGCTGTAAGTGTTTCTTTGGCTATCCGATCACACCGCAGACCGAGCTGTCTGCGTATATGGCAAAGCGCATGGAAAAATCCGGCGGTGTCTTTTTGCAGGCAGAGTCGGAGATCGCAGCCATCAACATGGTGCTGGGCGCTGCATCCACCGGCGTTCGTGCCATGACATCCTCCTCTTCGCCCGGCGTTTCGCTGAAGGCAGAGGGCATCTCCTACATGGCAGGTTCCGACCTGCCGGGACTCATCATCAACGTACAGCGTGGCGGTCCGGGACTGGGTTCCATCCAGCCGGCGCAGTCTGACTATTATCAGGCGACCCACGCCATGGGTCACGGCGATTTTCATATTCTGGTGTATGCGCCATGTTCCGTCCAGGAGATGGTGGACACCGTAACGCTGGCTTTCGACAAGGCAGATCAGTACCGTATGCCGGCAATGATCCTGGCAGACGGTCTGCTGGGTCAGATGATGGAGCCGGTCACATTCCCGGAACCCCGCACCACACTGCCGGACAAGTCCGACTGGGCTGCCTGCGGTCACAAAAACCAACGGGAACACCACATCATCAACTCCCTGTACCTGGATGCGCCGCTGCTGGAGGCAAAGGTCAAGGAGCGTTTCAAGCGCTATGCCGTCATCGAAGAGACCGAGACAGACGCAGAGCTGTACTGCTGTGAGGACGCAGAGATTGTGGTCACCGCATACGGCGCATCGGCACGTGTGTCCAAGTCCGCAGTGACTGCCGCACGTCGCAAGGGTATCAAGGCAGGACTGTTCCGTCCCAAGACCCTGTGGCCGTTCCCGAAAAAGGAACTGTGCGAGGCAACTAAGCACGCATCCCACATCCTGGATGTGGAAATGTCTATGGGTCAGATGATCGACGACGTTCGTCTGGCAACAGAATGCCGTCTGCCGGTATCGTTCTTCGGCAGAACCGGCGGCGTGATCCCGACTCCGGCAGAAGTATTGGCGGAGATTGAAAAATTGGCAGGAGGTGCAGAATAATGGCTGTTGTATTCGATCATCCCAAGTCCCTGCTGGATGTGTCCACACACTTCTGCCCGGGCTGCGGCCACGGTATCGTACACCGTCTGGTCTGCGAAGTCATTGATGAAATGGGCATCGAGGGCGACACCATCGGTGTAGTTCCGGTAGGATGTTCCGTTATGTCCTATAACTATTTCGGCTGCGACGTCATTGAGGCGCCCCACGGCAGAGCGCCGGCAGTGGCTACCGGTGCAAAGCGTGTGAACCCGGACAAGTTTGTCTTTTCCTATCAGGGCGACGGCGACCTGGCTGCCATCGGTACGGCTGAGACCGTCCATGTCGGCACACGTGGGGAAAACATCGTGGTCATCTTTATCAACAACACGACCTACGGCATGACCGGCGGTCAGATGGCGCCCACCACCCTGCCGGGACAGGTGACACAGACCACGCCGTTCGGCAGAAACGTAGAGACTGCCGGCTATCCCATCCGCATCTGCGAGATGATGGCGACTCTCAGCGGTACGGCGCTGGCACAGCGTGTTGCCATCGACAGCGTGCCGCACATCCGTGAGGCAAAGAAGGCGATCCGCAAGGCGTTCGAGAATGAAAAGGAAAAGCGTGGCTTGTCCATCATCGAGGTGCTGTCCACTTGTCCGACCAACTGGGGTATGTCTCCCACAGAGTCCATGCAGTTCGTCAAGGACAAGATGATCCCTTACTATCCGCTGGGCGTATATAAGGATGTTACCGCAGAGGAGGGCGCAAAGGCATGACAACAGAAATTATTTTAGCAGGCTTCGGCGGACAGGGCATCCTGTTTGCCGGAAAGATCCTGGCATACTGCGGTCTGATGGCAGGCAAGGAACTGAGCTGGCTGCCGTCCTACGGTCCGGAAATGCGTGGCGGCACGGCAAACTGCTCCGTCTGCATCTCGGATGAACCCATCGGCTCTCCGGTCGTCACCACCCCGGACTACCTCATCGCCATGAACGGTCCGTCCTATAAGAAGTTCATTGATGCAGTCAAGCCGGGCGGTCTGGTGCTGTTCGACAACTCCATCGTGGAGGAGACCTGCGAGAGAACGGATATCACGGCGATCTCGCTGCCGGCAACGGATATGGCGACAGATGCCGGACTGAACGGTGCGGCAAACATGGTGCTGCTGGGCAGAATGCTGGCGGAGACCAGCCTGTTTGACCTGGACACCGTGAAAAAGGCAATGGAAAAGTGCATTCCGCCGAAACGTGCGCATCTGATCGAGGCGAACCTCAAGGCAATTCAGCTGGGCATGGCTGCAAAGCAGTAAGGCAGCCCGCCTTAACAGGATAACAAAAACGGCTGTGAGCCGCCCGGAAAGGCAGCTTACAGCCGTTTGTTTTTGAGATATGGAGTTATTTTACGATGGAATCCCAGTCTACCGGGACACCTGCGCCCTTGCTGGCGATATAGAGCATCTCGTAGAAGATGTCGGTGGAGTCCAGCGTGCCGTTTTCGTCGATGTCCGCCGCCAGGAAGTTTTCACCCTCCAGCAGGTCATCGGTTCTGCCCACAGCCTTTTTCGCACAGGAATACATCATCTCGAAAACGTCTGTGGAGTCGATACTTCCATCGGCGTTGGCATCGCCTTTGGTGTAGGTGATTTCCTTGGCGTTGACGGTGAGGGTGTAGTTGGCGTCAGAGGAAAGGTATGAACTTGCAACCTTAATAAAATAAGTGCCCTTTTCTAATTTAACCGTGTCTGATTTTACATTGGTTTTATCTCCATTTACGGATTGTTTCAGAAGAGCATTTTCATCACCTGAAAGAAGTGAGAAATTCCAGAATGTTCTATTATCTTCCAAATCGACATGGTTAAAAGAAATTGAAACTTCACTAGTCTTATCTACTGTAAAGCTGTAATAATCAACATCATTATTTTTATACAGGTTTCCTACACAGGCAGTTGCAACGGGAATTTTATTTGCAGTTTCTATTGTATCATTGGATTCAGCCTCAAATACCCCATCACTGGAAAATGTATTTGAAATAATATAATCTACATCATTATATAAAAAGGCAGACTTAACAACAAGATAGTATGTTCCCTTTTGCAATCCCATTTTTGAGGTTTTCTGATTTGTTGTTGTACCTGAAATTTCCCAGTCGCAAATTTTATTTCCCTCTGCATCAGTCAGGAAATAATTCCAAAAGTCACGAGAATCTTCTATATCAGTATGCTTGAAATTAAATTGGATGAGTCCATCCTGTTCTAAATTCAGAGCATAATAGTCAATATCTTTATCATCATGAATGTTTCCTGTGATGCTGGAATTCAATGCAAAGGTATTTGCAGCACTTAATTCATCGTTATGTTCTTCTTCAAATTTTTTCTCATCAGTACTCGGAGTGAAATTTGCTTGAATAGTATAGGTGTCTTTTAGAGAAAGAGAATCGGAAGTGACTTTGATATAGTATTTTCCACTTCTCAATCCAATTGACTTAAAAGTGACTTTTAAGTTGTCGGCACTTTTTTTCCAAGAATCAATTTGATTTTCATTCTCGTCTAAAAGATATATATCCCAAAAGTCTCTGTTATCTTCATTGGATGAGGTACTAAATTGAATTGCAAGAGAACCGGGATTATCAAGATTTATGCTATAATAATCAACGTCATTGTCATTGCGGATATTTCCGGAATATGGAGTATTCACTGAGATGGGATTTGCACTTTCTGCGTCGTTGTTGAATTCTGCTTCGTAGTACGTTGTTGTTTCTGAAACTGGTGTATAAGTTACATTTAATGTGTATGTTTCTTTGGAATGAAGAGATGCTGTTGAGACAATATAATAATAAGTTCCTGCTTTTATTCCCTCATTATCGGTTCGATAAGCAGTTCCTTCTCCGTCAATATCCCATTCCTGTACAAGTGTATTGTTTTCATTAACGAGTTTGAGAGTCCAAAATGAACGATAATCGTTTAATGAGGGTCGAGTGAATGTTGCGGACAATGTGCCATCTTCTTGTAATGTAACTTTATAACAGTCTACATCGTTATCAGAACTCAAATTTCCCGTTACCTCTGTGTTGACATCAATCGCCTCGGCGGTTTCGATGGTGTCGTTTTCGCCGGACTCTCCCTCGGTCTCTGCGAATGCCGGGAGCGCTCCCAGACTTCCTGCGCAGAGCATACCGGCGGTCATAAGCGCCAGCAGCTTTTTGCTTGATTGCTTCATTTTACGCAACCCCTTTCTTAGATGATACTCCTATTATAGCATAATTTGAGCGGTTCCGCAATAATTTGTCTCCGATTTTTCTGCATTTCACTAAAAAACGGCGTATTTCGTAAAAAAAATACACTGTTTTTTTTTGTCAATTATTCACAAATGAGAAACAGGGCGATTTTGCCCCAAAAGCCTACTTCACGATGGAATCCCAGTCTACCGGCACGCCTGCGCCCTTGCTGGCGATATAGAGCATCTCGTAGAAGATGTCGGTGGAGTCCAGCGTGCCGTTTTCGTCGATGTCCGCCGCCAGGAAGTTTGCGCCCTCCAGCAGGTCGTCCGTTCTGCCCACAGCCTTTTTCGCACAGGAATACATCATCTCGAAAACGTCCGTGGAGTCGATACTTCCATCGGCGTTGGCATCGCCTTTGGTATAGGTCAGCATCTCCGCCTGCATGGTCAGCGTGTATTCCAGGTCGGAAAAGCCGCCGATGCCCTTGTGCCGGACTTCCACATAATACGTGCCGCCACGCACCAGAACGGTCTCGCTTTCCGTTTTGGTCTTGCCCAGCGCCGCATCCAGGGTGACTGCCTTGTCCTCCCGGAGCGTTCCGGTTTTCTCGTCAAAGGGATAACAGGTCACCGTCCAGGGCGTGCCGCTGCTGCTCAGATCGTCCGGCAGGGCGTGTTCCAGGCACAGGGAAAACTGTGCGGCGCTGTCCAGGGTGACCTTGTAGTAATCCACGTCCGATTCGTCGGAAAGCTTTCCCGAAACGGGCGTGTTGGGCAGCATGACATCCGCACGGGAAGTGCTGTCGTTGGGTTCGCTCTCATAGGTGCTGTCGGTCGGGGTGAAGTCGGCGGTGAGGGTGTACTGTTCCGCACCGGACCAGTTCCCGTTTGTCATGGCGTTTGTCTTGACCTGGATGTAGAATGTGCCGGGGTCAAAGCCCTGCTCCGGGATCGTCACTGAGGCAGTTCCCTGCGTCAGTTCGGTTTTGCCGATCTGCTCCCGGTCGCCGTTGTAGAGGAACAGACTCCAGCCCAGGTAGCCGCTGCTCTGGGTCTCGTCACCGAGCGTGACAGAGAGCTTTCCGGGCTGGTCGGTGGTGAAGGTGTAATAGTCCGTGTCCTGGTAGTTGTGGAAAACGCCCCGGCAGGGTGCGGAAAGGGTGAGGGCGTTGGCGTTGCTGAAACTGTCGTTGGGTTCCAGCTCATAGGCGCTGTCGCTTTCCCACTGGCTTTTCGGGGTGAAGTTTGCGGTGAGGGTATAGGTGCTTGCGGGCGGATAGTCGGCGTAATAGGGGCGAGGGAAAGATAGTACACGCCGGCTGTCCAGCCGTTCGCCGGGAACTGGGTGTTGCTGTGGACGTAATCATCCTGGCTGATCTGGTTGCCGTCGGCATCGTAGAACGTGATGCGGTAGCTGTCCCCGAAGTCCGAGACCCAGTCGGCGATCATACTGACTTGCAGCAAACCGTCCTCCGGCAGGGTGAACTGGTAGAAGTCCACGTCACCCTTTGCGGAGATGTCCCCGGAAACTGCGGTGTTCAGCGGCAGTTCCTCTGCTGTGGCGATGGTGTCGTTTTCGCCGGCTGTCCCGGCGGATTCCGCATCCACGGCGAGGGGAGCGCTCAGACAGCTGATGCAGAGCATCCCGGCGAATATGGCGGCAAATCGTTTTTGTTTTGCGGTTTTCATGTGTGGTATCCTTTCTATGTGCTGCAGATTTCATGGTGATTTCTGCTAACAGTATACCATAGAAAGGTTAATTCGCAACAAATTATGGCGTTAAATGTTCGTAAAGCGAAAAATACCGCACGACAGCGCCTGCAATGCAGCGTTTGCCTTGTGCGGTATCCTCTGTTGTATTGTTATTCTGTGCCGGAAATGGCTGTCTCTGCGGCGGTGGTCTCAGTCAGACGCTGTTCCAGCGCCGAAATGCCGGCGGGACAGACATTGCATCCAGCAGAGGACAGAGCGCATTCAGCAATGCAGGATAGGCGGCATTTCCCAGATGCACACCGTCTCCGGCAGAGTACATTTCAGCCAGACCGCCGGAGGCAGGGTCGCTTATCACGGCATATGCGTCAAAGTAAGCGACATTCTCTCTGTTCAGCTGCTGTATCGTCTGTGCCAGGGCAGCGTTATACTGCTGAATGCTTGCGTTGCTGGTGAAGTCTGAAGAGGGCAGGATGGGTGTGATCCCGGCAACGATGATATCGCTGTCCGGCAGATGGTCAGGATTTTTTCGATCTCTGCGGCATACTGCGCGGTGTATTCCTCTGCACTGAGCAGATTGATGTCGTTCATGCCCATGGATAAGTAGATGTACGGCGGCTGTTTTTCCCGGAGCACTTCCAGGATATCCTTTTCTGCGCCGCTGCTGTCTGCAAAGGTGAAATCGTGAATGTTGCGGATGGCAACGCACCCCTTTGCCAGTCCGTTTTCCTCCGGGATGGCACCGTACAGGGAAAAACCGGAGGCAATCGAATCCCCGACTACCGTAATGGCATACGGATAGACCGCATGGCGCTGCTGCAGCTGTTCCGGTGAGAGCGTTGTGACCACTGTGGTGACAACTGGCGCATTTGCCGCCTGCACATCGGGTTTTCCGCCTTTTGCGGCACAGCGGATCAGCGAGATCAGCAGAAACACAATGAGAAAGAGAAGCAGTGCCGCCAGGATCATGCGGTCATAGCGCATATGCCGTTTTCGAACAGGTGTTGGAGCATCCTGTGCCGGAATGGGAATGTTTTTTGCCGGGCTGACTGCTTTTGCAGCGTGCTGAGATGGTTTCGCAGATTTTCCAGTGCTGGTTTTGCATTGGAAAATTGTTTTTTCACAAATTTTACGAATTTTTCCAGCTGTCAGGAAATACTGTCCGGCAGCTTTTTCTTTTGCATTTTCATTTTTGATACCCCATTTTCCCTATTATCATAAGAGTTTGCTGACGTGCCTTTTACACGTCTGAATTATCAGGCAGCGCTGTACAAAGCACACCGAACAGCCTTGTGCAGTGCTGTCTTGGAAAATCGTTTTCACCGATTATGAAAACAATCCTGCGCCCAGCATTGCCAGTCCCGCCAGCCCTGCGCCGACGCACAGCAGCGTGATGCCTGCACGCTCGCCTTGGATACCACGTGGTCGATGTAGGCACACCGGGGGTCGGTTGGGTCGTAGACTACGGGCAGCTTGCTGCCGGGCTGCCAGGTCTCCCGTGCCATTTCCTCCATGCTCCGGGGACGATACCCACGGAGGGAGACAGGGTCGTCCCAACAGTATAAGCGTGCCATTTCCTCCATGCTCCGGGGACGATACTCCAGCCGGGCGTGAAAGATGTCGTTCCGCACGGCGATGCAGTTCTTTTGGTCGCATCGTTCCGGAAAAGATTTGCCGATCTGGAAACGGTCGCCACGCCTCTGTAGTGGAGACAGGCGGTATAGCTTACGCCGTCCACTTGAAACGATGCCACCGGGGCAATGGATGGACCGCCGCTTTGCTTTGGCTGGTAGTGATAGCGTATCACAGTTCCCTCTGTCCGGGCGCAGCAGCGCCGCCGGAGCTTTCCTGTCCGTCGGAAAAAGGGGATGGAGAGCAGGGCAGTGAGGATGCCTGCGCCGCCGATGGCAAGGCAGGCGATGAGGTTGGGGGTCAGTGTCATGGATGTTCACCTACTTCATGTCAGATTTGTCGATGAGATAGCTTGGCTTCACGAAAAGCCTTACCAGTTTTGGGTGTTTGTCTGCGTGTCGCACCACATAGCTGAACGTCAGCACAAACAGCAGCCAGAATACTTCGAAACCGCCTGAGAGGAGTATAAGTTCGTTTCGTGCCTTTAAGGTGTCGTGGTTGTAGTCCGCCAGAGAAAGATAGACATGGTCGGCGGATTCCAGCTGTATGATGGGAATGAGGTCTTTCTTGTTCTGGTCGTTTTTTGGAAAAGACACGGTAAATGTCGCTTTGTCCGCAATTTCCTGTTCTATTTGTGCTATTTCTTTCGAATCGGGTTCGATTTTCCATGTGTAGAAAGCGGCAGTGTATCCCGGCAGCTCCAGTTCCAGCCGCTTGTCGCCGTCATCATTTTCTGTGAACTGGTAGGACGTAACTGTACAGGTTTCCTGGTACAGATCTTTCGGAGAAACGGCACGGTCTAAGTGCAGCAAAAACAGCGCCGCTGCCACCGGCATCAATCCGACCAGAATAAAGCAAAAGACAAATTCGCCGGGATTGTAGACATTTCCGCCGAACAGTTTTGCCTGCTCCGGTGTGAGAAACTCGGCATCCGGGGCGTGCATCCTTGCAATATGGGCGAATTTTTTCCATTGCCCGCCATCTGGTCAATGAGAATGATGCGGTGTCCCACGTGGATGGTGACATCTTTGCCGCACCGGATCTTTTTGATCTGGCTGTAGGAATAGGTGTGAGAGATGCGCAGCATATCCCGGTAGGTAAAATTTTCCGGCGTATAGGTGATTTTTTGGTTCACCGTGAGGATTAGTACCAGTCCCAGCAGGCAGAACAGCCCCAGTCCGATCAACACAGGGATGCCGGCAGACTGGTACAATGCGATCAGAAACAGAATGAAAAACAGGAGAAAATCGACAGCGCCGAGGAAAGGGACATAAATGAGGATCTCTCCGGCAGTGCCGTAATGCCATTTCGGGTTCTTTTTCCGGTGTTTGTTTCGTTTTGCCATGATGTTATGCTCCACAGATTCGCAGGATCGCCGCCGCCATCATCCGGGTGTTTTCCTCCAGCTGTTCCAGCGGCAGGAACTCGTCGTCTCCGTGCATATGGTAATCCCAGCCGGGGTATTCCATGCCGAACGCCACGCCGCCGGGAATGTCATGCACATAGGTGCCGCCGCCGATGGCAATGCACTCGCCCGGTGTACCGGTCTGCTCCTCGTAGACCGCCAGCAGGTCCTGTACAAACGGGGAATCTTTCGGGGTATGGTGCGGATCGCTCTGAATCAGCGCCTCGCACTGGAATCCCTTTGCGGCAAAGGCAGCCTGTACCTGTTCCAGAACGGTCTCCTTGGTGGTGCAGACCGGGAAACGGATGTCCACACAGCCGGTGAGCGTGCCGTTTTCCACGTGGAGCATACTGCAAATGCAGGTGAGTGCGCCGGATTCCGTGTCGGCGCAGGCGATGCCCAAACCGCTGCCGTCGGTGCAGCCGTGAGGGAACAGTTCCGCCAGCGCCCGGCAGTCGGCAAAGGCGCTGTCACTGCCCAGATAGGTCAGCAGTCCGGTGATGGCGTTGTCGCCGCTTTCCGGCGTGGATGCGTGGGCTGCAATGCCCTTGTAGGCGAGTTCGTTTCCTTGGCGGGTAATTTGACTGCCCTGTTCTGCTGTGCCGCAGAACGCCGCAGAAAGGCTCACAGCGGCATCTGCCGGAACGGCGTTTGGCGCAGTGCCGGCGGAGAACCGGGCGATGGGGTCGGCGGTCGCTTTGGTGAACTGTAACCGGAGCATTCCCTTTTCCAGGTGGATGATGGGATAGCTGCCGTCCGGGGTGAACACCTGCGGCGGCATGGCGTGGCGTGCCATGTAATATTCCAGGTCGGTTGAGCCGTTTTCCTCGTTGCAGCCCAGCAGGAACCGGACGTTTTTCCGGAGCGGAATGCCGGATTCCCGGATGGCACGGAGCGCATACAGCACTGCCACAGCCGGACCTTTGTCGTCGATAGCACCTCTGCCGTAGATTCTGCCGTCCCGGATCTCTGCGGTGAACGGGTCGGACTTCCAGTTGGACGGCACAGCCGGGACAACGTCCAGGTGGCACAGGATGCCCAGATGCTGGGGCAGGGATGCGTCCCAGTCGGCGGCGCCCATGTGGTATTCATAGTTGGTGCAGGTCATGCCCAGTTCTTCCAGCTGGTGCAGCATAAAGTCCAGGGCATCTGCGGCAGGCTTGCCGTAGGGATAGCCATCCTGGGGCTGGGGTGCGGCGACGCTGGGGAATCCGATGAGACGGGACAGGGTCTTTACAGCGTCAGCCTGGTTGGCGTGAATGCGGTTGCAGACTGCTTCTGGCAGCATAGTGAATCCTTCTTTCTGTATGTAGGAACACGGTACACCGTGTTCGAAAACTTAGAAACTTTATTGTACCTGGTTCAGGATCGTGCCGTCTTGGAAGTAAGCATCCAGATTTTCCAGGGTGACTTGTGCGATGTTGTGCAGTGCCTCGTTGGTGAGGAACGCCTGGTGTGAGGTCAGTACCACATTGGGCATGGAGACCAGCAGGGAGAGCAGGGTGTCCCGCTTTACCATCTCAGAGCGGTCCTCAAAGAAAAATTCGGTCTCTTCCTCGTAGACATCCAGTCCGGCGCCGGCGATCTTGCCGTTTTTCAGCGCATCCAGCAGCGCCTCGCTCTCCACCAGCATTCCACGGGAGGTGTTCAGCAGGTATACGCCGTCTTTCATCTGGGCGATGGTGTCGGCGTTGATGAGATGCCGGGACTGCTCCGTCAGCGGACAGTGCAGGGAGATGATGTCGCTCTGGTGCAGCAGCTCCTCCAGGGAGACGTAGGGAAAGTCAGCGTCTTTCAGCGGATAGGGGTCATATGCCACCACGTTCATGCCGAATCCACGGCAGATGCGGATGAAGATTTGTCCGATCTTGCCCGTGCCGATGACGCCCACAGTTCTGCCGTGGAGGTCGAATCCCACCAGACCGTTCAGCGAAAAGTTAAAGTCACGGGTGCGGAAGTATGCCTTGTGGATCTTCCGGTTCAGCGTCAGCAGCAGTCCCATGGTGAATTCCGCCACGGCATACGGGGAATAGCCCGGCACACGCACCACGGCAATGCGTCCGGCGGCAGCGTTTCGGTCTACGTTGTTGTAGCCGGCACAGCGCAGGGCGATCATTTCCACGCCGGCATCGCACAGCCCGTCGATGACGGTTTTGTCCAGGGTGTCATTCACAAAGGGAATCACCGCCCGGCAGCCTTGCGCCAGGGAGATGGAATCCGGCGTCAGCTTGTGTTCGTAGTACTTGATGTGATAGTGCTGATTCAGCTGGTCGAACCACTTGCGGTCATAGGGCTTGGTGTCGAAAAAGGCGATGCGTTCTTTTTTCTCGGACATGAGATGCTCCTTTCAGGATTCCCGGTTTGCGCCGGGAGAAATGCGTGGCTTGAGATAGCGGCGGTACAGAACCGGAAAATTCCCCATGCTGAAATCGTAGCAGAAGAACATGACGTTTGCGATGCCAAGCAGTATCCAGCCGCCGTATTTGCCGTAGTCGCCCAGGGATTCCAGCAGCTCCTTCATGCCCAGTACGTAGACGGATACCCAGAAGAACGCCAGCACAGCGGCGTTGAACACCGCCAGGCGGAGCAGGAATCCCACGAACTTCCAGCGAAAGCGCTCCATGAGATGGCGCAGCAGGGGAAAGTAGCCGAAGAAGAACAGGAACGCCAGAGAGGCATCCTTGTTGGGCGTGACGAAAATGGACAGCAGTCCCACGGAAAGATAGGTGAGAAAGCCCCAGTAGCCGCTGGTTTCCAGTACCATGATATAGATAAAGCGCTCGCCAGCATGGGCAGGATCAGGTAGAACATGGGGAAAACGCCGGTGAGAAACATACAGGCAATGCAGAGTGCAGCGATAATGCCGCCGAGGGCAATATGATAGCTGAGAGACTGCGCCGATTCTTTGTGTTGACGCATAATAAAATACCTCGTTTTTGTGGTTTTTTTAAGTTAAGGCAATACCGCAAAAGCTTGTGCGTAAGATGCGCAGCCTTTGTTCGGTATTGCCTTAATTCTACCAGAAAAAACGAGTCGTGTCAACAGACAGCCGGATATTTGCGGACACATTTTTAGTATGCCCGTTTTTGTGCCGTGTAAATCAATTTTATGGTTGTTTGTCTTTTATAAGTTCCGGGAAAATATCCCCCTGTCAGCGTGTTCCACCGTAGGGGCGAACATCGTTCGCCCGGGATATTTGGAAACGTACCAACGGGCGAACAAGATATCTCTCAGCTTACGCTGACATCCCCCTTTCAAGGGGGACATGATGAGTCGGGAATAAGGCCTCCCTTGAA
>ENA-OQEX01000817-OQEX01000817.1-human-gut-metagenome-genome-assembly--contig:-NODE-817-length-14163-cov-5.911727_pt1 | contig 14163 bp, 15 predicted proteins | sample MGYA00242802_ERZ504649 | MGnify/ENA primary metagenome ERZ504649 (study PRJEB26092, sample SAMD00036194) | human gut metagenome | host: Homo sapiens | study: EMG produced TPA metagenomics assembly of... | reverse complement strand
CCGCAAAAGTCTTTTTTCGATTTATAAAATTATTGGTGCGTTAGTTCAGTTGGTTAGAATACATGCCTGTCACGCATGGGGTCACGGGTTCGAGTCCCGTACGCACCGCTTTCTTATGAAGCAAAATAAAAGAAAAGTCCTAAAGTATTATACTTTAGGACTTTTCTTTTTGCCCAACACCACACCTAAAAGCAGCGGAATAACGCAGTTGGCACTGGCTTATCCGTTGGATTTTTCGGGGAAGAAAAAAGTCCAACGATTTAGTTTTGTTTTCGCTGATTCTCAATATTTTGCATAATCTGATTTGGAACAATACGATTTAACTTTGTACCACTAAAATACAAGAAGTATGGGAGTTGAAAAAAGACGTAGTACACTGAGTGTGTTGTTTTACATCAAGCGACAGACGCTGCTGAAAAACGGGGAGGCACTCGACAGGCTGATGGATAAGGATTTCGATATCAAACAGCTGGAGCAGGTACGGGATGTCTTTGCTTTCTGCTGCCTGACCGGCATGGCTTTTGCGGATGTCCAGCAGCTTAGCAAGGAGCATCTTGTAAGGGATAATGAGGATAATCTATGGATTCGGAATGCCTGCCAAAAATAAAACAGATGTGTAACATCCCCGTCATATCCCCTGCCCCCAAGCTGATAGACAAGTATTCTAACCAACCGGATTGCGTAGCAAAAAATGTGCTCCTGCCTGTGCTGAGCAACCAAAAGATGAATGCTTACCTAAAGGAAATAGCCGATATTTGCGGAATACAGAAACGGTTGACGACTCACGTTGCAAGATATTCAAAATCTATTTCCTGATTGAAATTCAATGGATTATAAAACATATATTCTACAATAGGTAACGATTTAGAAACGAGCAAATTGCTCGTATTAGTCATATTTTGCATTAAGTATAAAGAACGCCTAAACTTAAACGCAAATGTACAAAAAATCATTGAAAGCAATATGATTCTCATTTATTTTTTATTTACCTAAATACTTATTTAAAAGTATACACCAATTATTTAGAGAGAAACTTATAAAGAACAGAGATTCAATATATATAATCCTTTTTAAAAAGGCCATTAGTTGCTTTCTTCTTAATTTCTTTTATTAGACACTCAATTACAGTACCCTTTATATTTTTCATCGTAACAAGTCTAATCTAAATTGCGAAAGGCATTGATTTTCTATAAAATCATTGGCAGTGTAGTGAAAATATGGTGATTTTCCATTCTTTACGGAAAGGATACGGTATGAGATATAAGTGCCTAAGCAACGAATATATAGATATGAATATCATTGAATTTCATTTTCTCCCAAATTTCTTCAAAGTTCTGTTCTACTTTTGCCGAAAACTTAAAAGTAGAATATGAACCGATTATTATTATCCCTTACATTTAGTTTAGTTTGGCTGTATTCGTATGGGCAGAAGATACAAGAATGTTCTCTGTATTACTATATAGAAACAGCCAAAGAGAACAGTCCGCTGATAACGGATTACCGGAATCAGACGGAGATAGAACAAGCGGAACTTAAACGGCTGAAAGCCATGTACACACACTCCCGTTTGGAGCTGAACGGCGACTATCTGTTCGTGCCGGTTATCTCGAAGGACGGTGGACGAACCGCCTTCAAATGGAATGCGCGGTCGGCTACGGATTACTACGGTTACGATTTGGGAGAGAGCAGTGGATCTTTCCATGCCGGAGCGACTTGGACGCAGCCCCTTTTGGGTAGGAGTTCCTACAAGATAGCTCAAGAGCAGGCAAAGATTAACACGGATATGGCGAATAACCGTGTCCGCATGGAAGAGCACCAACTGGAACGTTCCGTAACGGAGCAATACCTGCTCTGCCTGCTTGACAAGGCGCAGATAGACTTTACGGATTCTGTCGGGACGGTCATCGAACACCGAATAGAAATCGTTCGAAAGTTAGTCGCAAACGGGCTATCTAAACAGTCGGATTTGAACCTGCTGATGATTGAACAAGAGCTAATGCCGAATTGCATACCGCCGCCCGTCAGGATTACCATACCCATCTGATGGATCTGAATCTGCTCTGCGGCATCGATGAAACGACCGATGTGGCATTGTCGGATATAAGCCAGCCCGTTCGGTTGCGCAGCGACGGGAAATCGAGCCTCTTTACCGAGCAATACCGGTTAGACAGCCTGAATACGGCAGTCGCCCTTCGTTCCTTCAACCTTCAATACAAGCCCAAGCTCGACCTGTTCATAAACGGCGGTCTTCAAGTCGGTGACTTTTCCGGCTGGTATCGCCATTTCGGGTTGAGTGCAGGGGTGACATTCTCGTGGACCATTTTCGACGGCAGGCAGAAGCGCCTGAAGGAACGTCAGGCTGGGTGGCAACAGAACACCATACGGACTTACAAGGAGAACTCCGAATATCAGCGGAACATGAGAATCAAACAATGCCTCTCCGAGTTGGTCAAGTATGACGAAAGAGAGAGGGCCTTGGACAACCAGCTTGCCGGATACGAATCCGTACTGTCCGATTACGGCAGGGAAATGGATGCCGGGCAAGTATCCGTACTGGACTATATCACCGTGCTGCGCAGCAAGATTCAGACGGAGAAAGACCGCCTGCTGCTGCGCACGAACAAGCAGCTTGTCATAGCCGCCTATAATTATTGGAATTGGTAATATCAAATCATTACAGTCATGAAATATCAGATCGTTTTATTATTGCTTATAGTAAGCCTTGGCGGATGCGGGCAAAGAGGCACATCTAACGGAAACATGCAGGAAGAGAAGCCCGGAACGGCAGTCACGCTGACTCATACGGCTTTCGGCAAAATCGAGAAGGAAATCATATTATCAGCCACTACGATGTACCAGAACAAGTCGGTGGTCAGCGCCCCGATTCCGGCGTTCATCACGGAAGTTCTTGTACAGCCCGGTTCAAGGGTGAAAGCCGGAGATGTACTTTACCGGATAGAAAGTAAAGAACAGCACGCTTTGGGAAATGGCAACCATGCAGTCATTCCCATAAAGGTAGAACGCGACGGTATTGTTCTCGATGTGCAGCAGCAGGCGGGAAGTTATGTCACCGAAGGCGCTGTGCTTTGCTCCGTTGCCGAAGCCGGAAGCCTTGTATTCGAAATTAATGTCCCTTACGAACAGCAACGGTATGCGCACAGCGGAAGCAAATGTATGCTGGAACTGCCCGACGGAACCCGGCTGACGGCAACCGTCCACGCCCCGTTGGTAACAATGAACATGGTATCGCAATCGGAGCGGGTAATTGCACGGGCAAAAGCGCCTTTCTTGCCGGAAGGCATGAATGTCAAGGCTGTATTTACAGAAAACGATTCCTCTTCTAAAGGCTTGATACTTCCCAAAAGCGCCGTGCAAAGTGATGAAACGCTCACGAAGCATTGGGTGATGAAATTGGCAGATAATGGTACGGCAGTCAGAGTACCCATTGAGGTAGGCAACAGCAACGCTTCAGAAATCGAAATCAAATCGGATGCCTTGTCACCGCAAGACCGCATTATCCTCACGGGTGGATACGGTCTGGAAGACGGGGCGAAAGTCGTCGTTACGAAAGAGGAGGCCGCCTTATGAACACAATACAGAAACGAAGCCTTCACCGGCTATACAGCCGCCCTATCCTGTTCGTAGGGCTGCTTCTGCTGCTTGCCGGAGCGTGGTGCTACACGCAGATGCAGACCAACCTGTTTCCCGAAGTGTTGTTCCCCCGCATCACGGTGATAGCCGATGCCGGACAGCAGCCCGTAGACCGTATGATGATTACCGTCACCAAACCCTTGGAAAGCGCGGTGAAGAAGGTGCAGGGTACGACGGTCGTCAAGAGCAGCACCAGCCGGGGCAGTTGCGTGATAGACGTTTACTTCAAGTGGGGACTGGATATCTATGCTTTGAAAACCCAGCTGGAGAGCCGTATCAATGAGATAAAGGGATTTCTGCCCGACGGTACGGTCATCTCCACCGAGGCGATGAACCAGTCGTTGTTCCCGGTCTATGGATTCACGCTGGAGAGCAAGACACACAGCCGCATTGTCCTGCGCGATGTGGGCAACCTCGTGGTACGTCCCATGTTCTCGCAAGTAGATGGTATCAGCAATGTAGTGGTACGCGGCGGCAAGGCGAAGGAGTTCGTCGTGAAGCCCGATGCCGCGAAGATGACGGCGCTCGGCATTACTCCCGCACAGATAAAGACCGCTTTCGCACAGACGAATTATGTATTGGGAAACGGCAACGTGGCGGACTATAACCGCCTGTATCTGACGCTGACCGATACACGTATCAACGACATGGAAGAATTGCGGAATGTGATTGTCCGCAACGACGGCAAGCGCATTGTCCGTCTGGGCGATATAGCGACTGTCGAGATACAGGAACAGCAGGAGTTTCTGAAAATCAATGCTGATGGCAATGATGCCGTACTTGTCGATCTGGTGAAGCAACCGGGCGTGAATCTGATCGATTTCGCGAAGCAGGTGGAAAGCAAGGCGGACGAGATAAGGCAGCAGCTTCCGGCAGGCTATGAACTCAAGCCCTATTACAATCAGAGTGCCTTCGTAGGCGACAGCATCCACAGCGTACTGAAAACCATCTACGAGGGATTGTTCCTCGCCATCATCGTGATGGTGCTGTTTCTTCGCTCCTGGCGGTCGAGTCTGGTGGTGATGCTGACCATCCCCGTTACGGTGGCTTTCAGCATCCTGCTCTGTTATCTGGCAGGAATCACCATCAATGTCATGTCGCTCGGTGCGATGGCCGCTTCGGTGGGATTGATTATCGATGATGCCATTGTCGTTATCGAACAGATTTACCGGGAGCACGAAGAACGTCCCGGCATGGACCGCTTCACTGTCGTGCGCCATGCCATCCGTAATCTTTTTCCCGCCATGGTGGCTTCCTCCCTTTCGACAATTGTCATCCACTTCCCGTTCCGGCTGATGAGCGGGCTGGCAGGCAGCTTTTTCAAGGAACTGTCCGACACGATGCAGCTTACGCTTGTCGCCTCGTTCCTCGTCACATGGTTGCTGCTTCCTGTGCTGCACCTCGTCATCGGCTATAAGAAACAACTGCGCCCGAAAGACCTGGACGTGAAAACGCTTGAGGAGAACTCCATCCGGAAAGTTCATTTCCTGACCGTCGTCTATCGCAAACCGCTGGTTGCCGCCGGGTTCGTCCTGCTTTTAGGTTTGGGCGGCTGGTATGCTTCTTCCCAGCTCTCTTCGGGCTTTCTGCCCGATTTGGATGAAGGAACCATCGTGCTCGACTACCATTCTCCCGCAGGAACGGACATCGAGGAGACCGACCGCCTCTGCCGGCAGATGGAACGTATCATCATGGCACATCCCGATGTGGAGACTTACTCGCGCCGTACGGCGCTCGGCATGTCCTTCAAGACACGACCGAGCAATTTCGGCGACTATCTGATTCAGCTGAAAACAGACCGGAAAACGAGTACCCCCGAAGTCATCAGCGACTTGCGCCGGGAAATATTGCAAGCCGTTCCGTTGATGACCATCGGCTTCGGGCAACGGATTGCCGACCTTTTGGGCGACTTGATGAGTACCGCGCAACCCGTCGAAGTGAAGATATTCGGAAACGATTACGAAACCTTGCAGAAGATAGCAGCACAGGTGGAGAAGGTCATGGAAGCCGTACCGGGCATTGTGGACATTGACAACGGACTGATACCCGCCGGAGCCTCACTGGTCTTCACCCCGAATCAGGAACGCCTTTCGCAATTCGGCATTTCGCTGATCGATTTTCAGGAACAGCTCACGGCACATACGGGCGGTGTTCCCCTTTGTCAGCCTGCCAATATGATAGAGCCTAACCCGGCACAGGCAGTCATGACGGGCGGACTGCAAATAGGTTCCGTTCAGGAAGGCGAGCAGATGCGCCGCATCCTGCTCCGTTTCACGGACTTCGAAGACAACTCTCCCGAATGGCTGGAACAGCAGCCCATATTCCTGCCCGATGGCAGCACCCGTCCGCTCGGCTTCTTCTGCGACGTTCGTGTCATTCCGGGGGAGATAGAGCAGAGACGTGAAGACCTGAAGAGTAACATCACCCTGACCGCCCGCTTGGAGAACCGGGATTTGGGCAGTGCGATAGCAGACTTGCAAACGTCTCTCGATGCGCAGCTTCATCTTCCGGCAGGCTACAGCATCTCCTATGGAGGGGCCTATTCCGAACAGCAACAGTCGTTCCGTGAACTGATGATGATTCTCTCGCTTGCCGTGTTGCTGGTGTTCGCCGTATTGATGTTCCTTTTCCGCGAATGGCGCATCTCGCTTACCGTACTGTTTATCTCCGTGCTGGGTATCTGCGGCTGTCTGCTGGCTTTGTGGTTGACGGGCGTTCCACTCAATGTAAGCAGCTACACAGGCATCATCATGGTGGTGGGCATCATTGCGGAGAATGCTATCTTCACCGTATGGCAATATCGAATGAACCGCCGCACGGGTGGCGATGTATCCGAAGCTGTAGATTACGCCATCGCCCTGCGCATCCGTCCCAAACTGATGACGGCTATCGGCGCCGTACTTGCCTGATGCCATTGGCACTCGGTATCGGCCTCGGCGCACAGATGCAACAACCGTTGGCGGTAGCTGTCATCGGCGGATTTATTGTCGGCTTGCCCTTGCTGCTGTTAGTATTGCCCAGTATCATGCTATTAATTTATAAAAAGAGTAAATGAAATAACAGTAAATCACTAATTTTGCGATAAATAGAAATTTATGTGGAAATATTATGCTTTACTTTCGGCCCTCTTTGCCGCACTGACGGCTGTGTTTGCTAAAATCGGGGTAAAAGATATCAATTCGGATCTGGCTACGGCTATCCGCACGTCAGTCATCTTGTTTATCACTTGGGGAATCGTTCTTGCCGGAAACCATACTGCTGGGGTGAAAGGCATCAGCGGACATACATGGATATTCCTTATTCTGTCCGGTGCTGCCACAGGTCTCTCGTGGCTGTTCTACTTCAAGGCATTGCAGGTGGGGATGTGTCGCGTGTGGCACCGATAGATAAATTGAGCGTGGTGATTACCATCTGCCTTTCCTTTCTGTTTCTGAAAGAGCCGGCCAGTCTGCGGGTTATCATCGGGGCATTGCTCATTACGGGTGGCAGTATTGTAATGTTAATAAAGTAGAAAAGTATGAAGATATTGATCATAGAAGACGAACGAAGTCTTTCGGATAGCATCGTAGCCTACCTCAGTAGTGAAAAATATCTGTGCGAACAGGCTTTCACCTATGACGATGCCAAGATGAAGGTAAACCTGTATGAGTACGATTGCGTGTTGCTCGACCTGATGCTGCCCGGTGGCAACGGTCTCGACATCCTGCGTGACATCCGGAAGCAACGTAACCCGGTAGGTGTGATTATCGTATCGGCCAAAGACTCGCTGGGTGATAAAGTGAAAGGATTGGAGATAGGTGCGGATGACTACCTTGCCAAACCTTTTCACCTGCCCGAACTCAGTATGCGCATCTATGCCATTATCCGCCGTAAGGAGTTCGCGGCAAACAATATCTTGGAGAGCAATGGAGTACGGATTGATTTGTTGAACAAGTCGCTGTAGTGAATGAAACGCCGATAGAACTTACCAAGTCGGAATACGAACTGCTATTGTTTTTTATTGGAAATAAAGACCGTGTCATATCGAAGAGCGCCATGGCTGAACATCTTAGTGGCGAAATGGCGGACATGATGGACAATCACGATTTTGTCTATACCCACATCAAGAACCTGAAAGCGAAACTTGCCGCTGCGGGATGTAAAGATTGCATTAAGAATGTGTATGGAACGGGATATAAATGGACGGAACTATGAAAAAGAAGAGCCTGATGTACAAATCGCTCACGCAGTTCATCGTTTGCGTGGCAATACTCCTGCTGCTGGCAACCCCTCTGTTTTATTGGCTGACCAAGAGTTTCTATGCCGAGGACATAATAGATATTATCGAAGCCGTACAGCAAGGGAAACCGGTTCCGGCCCTCGACCTTGAAGAGGATATCCTGCATGGTATCATGATACAGTTTGCACTTATCGTTACGGTATTGGGCGTGGCTATCGTGCTGACGATGCGTTTTATCTCCGGCCGGTTATGGCAACCGTTTGATAAAACACTGGAGGCGATAGAACATTTCAAGCTGGAAAACGGAGTATGTCCACAATTAGCGGAAAGTGACACCAAAGAATTTGTAAGACTAAATATCGCCCTGCAAAGGTTGATGACAGACAGTCTTCACAGCTACCGGTTACAGAAAGAGTTTACGGAAAATGCCTCACATGAGCTACAAACGCCATTGGCTGTATTCCAAAGCAAGCTCGACCTGTTGCTCCAACAGCCGGAGCTAACCGAACGGCAAGCCGCCATCATACAGGATTTATACCAAATGAACAGCCGTTTGTCGCGTTTGAACCGAAACCTGCTTCTGTTGGCCAAGATGGAGAACAACCAGTTCAGCCGTACGGAGTCCGTCGATGTCATAACGGTGATAAAAGACCTTCAGCCTATCTCGAAAGTCTCTCCGGAGGATTGATCTTGAAGCAAAACTTTTCAACGGCTTCCTTGCCGATAAAGGCCAACCGTTCTCTGTTGGAAAGCATGGTAAACAACCTCGTCGTGAATGCCGTGCGCCACAATAAGACGAGTGGGGAGATAACCGTATTCTTGTCGGACAACCGGCTGATGGTATCCAATACGTCCGATGACGCGGCACTGGATGCAGACCAGATATTCAACCGTTTCTATCGTCCTTCGGAAAAGACGACGGGCAACGGTCTCGGGCTTTCCATTGTCAAGGCAGTATGCGATTATCACGGCTGGAAGATTTTATACGCCTATGCTGATGGAAAACATCAGTTTGTGGTGATATTCCGGTAAATCTTCAAACTTTCCCCAAAATCGCCTGATATCTTTGCTGCCGTAATTCAAAAAGATTATGGCAGCATGAAAAAGATAGTACTATGTATCGTTGGCATTTACAGCTTTACCCTTTTGTCGGCCCGGACTTCGGCAGACAGCCTGATTGCCGAGAGAAAGGACAGTTTACGTATCTCCGCAACAAGCAATTTCAGCGGAAGACTTGACCGGTTCTCGTCTTCCCATTTCTATCAGATGACATACATCGGCGTTCCGCTGCTTGTCGGAGGCCTGATTGTAAAAAGTGAGGACGACCATTTCCGGAGTCTGCGCAACGATTATATGCCCCGGTTCGACCGCCATGCGGACGACTATATGCAGTATGCCCCTGCCGCGATAATGCTCGGTATGAAAGTCGCCGGTGTGCAAAGCCGCAGTTCATGGGGCAGGATGATTGTCTCCGACGCTTTTTCCGCCATCCTTATGGGAAGTGTGGTGAACACGTTGAAACGCACGACAACGTAGAGCGTCCGGATGGTTCCAACCGCCATTCTTTTCCTTCCGGACATACTGCCACGGCATTTATGACCGCTACCATGTTCAATAAGGAGTACGGACATAAAAGTCCGTGGATCGGTGTCGGGGCATACAGCATGGCCACCGTAACCGGCCTTATGCGGATGGCAAATAACAAGCATTGGCTGAGTGACGTGCTGACCGGCGCGGGCATAGGAATACTCTCGACAGAAATTGGTTATTACCTTGCCGACCTGATATTTAAGGAAAAGGGAATTACCCGCTTTGCCAATGAAAACGTGTTCGAACGGTTGGACAAGCCTTCCTTCGTGAGTCTGTACTTCGGTTTGAACATACCTCTGAGCGGTTATGACATCGATGAGCAAACGGAGTTCAGCACCTCGTCAGGCAGCACGGCAGGTGTGGAGGGTGCCTATTTCTTCAATCCGTATATTGGTGCCGGGGGACGGTTTGCTGTTTCCAATACCTCTATAATAGTCAATAAAGACCGGGCGGAGAATAATACTTTCGATGCGGTATCGGTTAGCGGAGGAAGCTACTTCTCCTATCCGTTGTCGTCGCGCTGGCTGTTGGGCAGCAAGCTGTTGGGCGGCTATGTGCATTATCCCCAACTGAAACTGGCAGACCGTATGATTTCCGCAAGAGGCGGCTTTTCTTTGGGAAGCGGGGTCTCATTGACGTTCAAGGCAAAAGAGCATTACGGCATCCGTTTCTTCCTCGACTACAATTTGCTTCCGTCACATAGTAGGAATAGCGGTGAATATATGAATATGCTCACCTTGGGGGCATCGTTTATGATTACATTATAATTTCCGGAATAGTGAAATTTGAAAGGAATATCTTCAAATCCGGCATTATGCATATCTACTTATTGTGACAACGTTTAATAAGAATACTTTCAGATTTTCTCGCTGCCATTTGTCTTATAGGATTCCAGTTCCTTCCTGCTCCGGCTCGAAGTAACCAGATAGACACCGCCGAAAATGAAGATAACAGCCATGCCCTTGATGAAATTGAAAGAGTCCATACCCCAACAAACGGCAACAATGCAGGCAACAAGTGGTTGGATATAGTTGTACATGCCCGCCACGGTGGGACGGAGATTCTTCTGTCCGACCACAATCAGCATGTAGCTGATGAAGGTAGCTCCCACGACAATAAAGGACAAGCCACCCAGTTCGGAAGATGCAGGCTGCTCCAGTCCGTGCGCATCAGGCTGTTGGCAGAAAATGGCAGGATGCATATGAACGAGTAGGTGAACATCCACTTCATAATGGTCACCAGCGAATATTTGTTCACGAAATCCTTATACAATACGATGTAAAGGGCATAGCAGAACTGCGCCAGCAACACCAGCAAATCGCCCCATATCATTGTGCCGCCTGCGGTTGTTGCCGATGTTCCTTGCCCGTTTTGCCCGTTTCCAAGTATCAGTAACAACGCACCGCTCGCTCCGGCCGCAATGCCCAACACTTTCTTTCCGGTAATGGGCTCTTTCAGTATCAATGCAGCCAGTACCATAGCCCATAGAGGCATACTGGTAGTAATAATGGAGGCATCACCGGGTGAGCTTAGACTGACACCGAATATGAAACAACCTTGATTGAATACAATACCTAAAAGGGCGGCAACAAACAGGCTTGCCAAGTCCTTATGGCTGACATGTTCCGGTTTTTGAAAAAAAGAAGCTATCCAGAAGAGAACCATCGCACCCCCGATACGTAAATCAGTTACGACAAGAGGCGTAACAGCTCCTCCCAACATGATAAATTTGGATATGGGAGACATCAACCCCCACATGGCATTTGCCCCGAACATGGCGGCATGTCCTTTCCAACAAATCTTTTCCATATGCTATTGTTATGTCTTTAATAAGAAGTCCAACCTCCGTCTGCTACAAATATGGAACCGTTGACAAAAGAGGCCTCGTCAGATGCCAGAAAAAGTACAACTTTGGCTATCTCATCAGGAGTGCATTTCCGCATATTAGTGATATAACCTTCCGAAACTTTGGTCTCAATGTCTCTCCAATTATCAATGGATTTGTCATGAGCCGTTTTTGATCCGATTAAGTTCTCACTGTTTACCCGCAGGTTTGTCTCGACTCTGCCCGGTGCCACCGCATTACAACGGATATTCTTGTCCTTATAATTAAATGCCACATTTTTTGTCAGTCCTATCAGGCCATGCTTGGAGGCTACGTAGGCTGCCCCTCCACCCCTTGCTCCCGTAAAGCCGGCAATGGAAGCTGTATTCACAATGACTCCTCCTCCTTGTTTTTCAAATACAGGAATAACGGCACGGATTCCACGCATCGGCGCTGTAAGATTTGTAGAAATCACTCTGTCCCAAATCTCATCGCTGACCTCGCCTGCCGGAAGAAGTTCATCAAAAACTCCGGCATTGTTTACCAGAATATCAATCCGTCCAAATCGCCCTAAAGCCGAGTTTATCATCCGCTGTACATCATCTTCTCTGGTTACATCCACTTCAACCGGTGTAACGTCCGATTGGTTTTGTTGCAACGTGTCTGCAATCTTCCTTACTTCTATACCGTTGATGTCTGCCGGAATAACTTTTGCTCCCTCATTGGCGAATAAGACAGCTATTGCCTTTCCATTGCCGGATGCAGCTCCCGTTACAATTGCAACTTTATCTTTCAGCCTTCCTGAAGATACTTGTGCTAAACTATTAGATACACTTCCCATAAGTAAAATAAATGTTACTATAAATTTTAATATTCTCATGTTTCTGTTTTTTTGTGCAAAGTTAAATGTCATGGAAATGAAGATTATTGTATTTTTGTACCATAAACATGGAAAAATAAGCTATGTGGAAAGAAAATCTATATCAGCCGGTTGAAATACTTTTAAGGGAGCACGATACATTTCCGATTGGAGAGCACCAGCATTCTTTTTTCGAAATGGCTTATATTCTGGAAGGTACCGGAAGTTTTGTTGTCAATTCCGTAAATGGCGGGGAAGAACATCATAACTATTGTGCCGCCGACTTATGCCTGATACCCCCCAATAGAGTTCACCTGTTTCGGACTTGTTCACATAGCCGTTATTTGTTTATCCGGTTCACGGAGAATTATGTGACCGATTATATAAACAGAAATGCTGAAGGGGCTCTCGACATACAAGCCGGATACTGTATCCGGTTTCAACAGAGTGATGCGGAAATGCTTCACAGTTTGATTGAGCTAATTGTCAGGGAGGTATCTGAAAAGAAAATGATGTCGGGCTATCTGCTGAACTACTACGTGAACAGTGTCATTGTGCTTGCTGTAAGAAATCTTTCCACATTGGCCCCGGAGCATGATAATGCGGACAGTAGCAAGGCACAGTATATGCTAAAATACATCAGGCAGCATATTCACCAGCCCGAACTCCTGAAATTGAATATTGTGGCTGAAAAATTTCACCTTTCCCCCACTTATGCAGGACGTTTCTTTAAACGGAATTTTGGAGAGGATTTCAAACAGTACATCCAAAAAAGCAGGTTGAAAACGGTGGAAGACATGCTTGTCGGCACTCAAATGAGCATTAAAGAGATTTCAAACAGAATGGGCTATACCGACCCGTGCTACTTGAACAAGTTGTTTCAGCAATATCATAATATGACTCCTTTGCAATATAGAAAGAAGTATTGCGATACACATTTACCTATTAGTGAAGAAAAATGATTATTATGCCGGTAACAATAGGATATGGATTTCAAAGAATTGAATAACAGAGTAAAGATGCCGGTACAAGGCTTTGGTGTCTTTCAGATACCCGATGCCACCGAGTGCGAAAAAGTTGTTACCGATGCGCTTGCCGTAGGCTACCGACTCATCGACACCGCTTCGGTCTATGGCAACGAACGGGCGGTCGGTACGGCTATTCGGAAAAGCGGCATTCCGCGTGAAGAACTGTTCATCACGACCAAAGCATGGATTTCGGAAATGGGTTACGAACAGACATTGCAGGCATTCGAGCTTCGCTCACCCGTTTGGGGCTGGATTACCTCGATCTCTATCTCATCCACATGCCTTTCGGTGATTATTACGGCGCATGGCGGGCTATGGAAGAACTCTATGCTCAAGGACGTGTACGGGCTATCGGAGTGTGCAATTTCGAACCGGACAGATTGTTGGATTTATGCCATAATACCAGAGTTATTCCGGCGGTAAATCAAATAGAGGCGCATCCTTATACTCCGCAAACCGAAGCGATACGAATTATGCAGGAACTCGGTGTACAAGCGGAGGCATGGGGACCTTTGGCCGAAGGACGGAACGGATTGTTCACGGACGATATTCTGACCGGCATCGGTCGCAAATACAATAAATCGGCAGCACAGGTCGTACTACGCTGGCACTTGCAGCACGGAATTGTCGCCATTCCCAAATCGGTACATCGCCAGCGGATGGAAGAGAATTTCAACATCGAGGATTTCATGCTGACACCGGAGGATATGACCGCAATCGCTTCCATGAATACGGGATACAATACGATTCTCGACCTACACGCTCCGGAAGAGGTGCAACGGCTCTATGATATCGAGTGCCCGGCATGACAGATATACTTAAAATCTCTTTTATACTCCCGTAATTCAAACGATTATGGGAGTTTTCATTTGTCGGGGATAATTCTACCTGCTAAAAAAGCATAATCAGTAATTTGGGTATAAATACCGAGGATTTATCTACCAAGCGTGTGGCGGAGACCGTTCTATTTTTGCATCGGATAAAAAATAAA
>ENA-OQEX01000816-OQEX01000816.1-human-gut-metagenome-genome-assembly--contig:-NODE-816-length-14164-cov-1.860868_pt1 | contig 14164 bp, 19 predicted proteins | sample MGYA00242802_ERZ504649 | MGnify/ENA primary metagenome ERZ504649 (study PRJEB26092, sample SAMD00036194) | human gut metagenome | host: Homo sapiens | study: EMG produced TPA metagenomics assembly of... | reverse complement strand
GTAAATTGGAGCTTGGCCACATGACGCCGCCGCATGATATCTCCGGCCGCGTGGTGGGCGAGCACCTCTCCCGGCATCCGGACGCCGTCCGTCTCATCGCCATGATGGAGGAGAGCTATGCGCTACTTAAAGATCACCCGTCAACCTTGCCCGCATCGCCGCGGGCAAACGCCCTGCCAACAGCATCTGGCTTTGGGGCCAAGGCAGCAAGCCCATGCTTCCCTCCTTTGAAGCGACCTACGGCGTGAAGGGTAGCGTGATCTCCGCAGTCGATTTGCTCAAGGGTATCGGCAAATGCGCGGGGATGGATACGCCGGAGGTGCCGGGTGCCACGGCTATATCGACACGAATTTCAAGGGCAAGGCCCAGGCCGCCGTGGATGCGTTAGCGAGCGGGAAGGACTTTGTCTATATCCACATCGAAGCCCCTGATGAGTGCGGCCACCGCAACGAACCGGAGAATAAAGTGCGCGCTATTGAGCTGATCGACGAGCAAGTGCTCTCCGTCCTCCTGCCTGCGCTCGAACAGTATGACGACTATAAAGTGATGATCCTGCCCGACCACCCCACGCCGATTGTTACGCGCACGCATGCGGGCGACCCGGTTCCATACATGATCTATCATAAAAACAAGGAAAAATCCAGCGGAGTTGATTCTATCAATGAAGAATCTGCCAAGGCAACGGGCAATTTCATTGAATATGGCTCCGGCATCATGCAAAAATTCCTGACAGAGGATTAAAACGGCAATTAAACGATAACCCGAAAGGACTGAACTGTGATGGAAAAGAATTACCACATCAACACCAACTGCGTCCAGGCCGGCTATTCGCCTAAAAACGGCGAGCCGCGCGTGCTGCCGATCGTGCAGAGCACGACCTATAAATATGAATCGAGCGAGCAGATGGGCCGGCTCTTCGACCTGGAGGAAAACGGCTACTTTTACACCCGCCTGCAAAACCCCACCAACGACGCGGTTGCGGCGCGCATCACGGCGCTGGAGGGCGGCGTGGCCGGGATGCTCACCTCCTCCGGCCAGGCGGCAAACTTTTACGCCACCTTCAACGTGGCTTCTGCGGGCGACCACATCGTCAGCTCCACCGCGATCTACGGCGGCACATTCAACCTCTTTTCCGTCACGATGAAAAAGCTTGGCATCGATTTCACCTTCGTGCGCCCCGATGTGAGCGAAGAGGAATTAAACGCAGCCTTCCGCCCCAACACAAAGGCGGTGTTTGCGGAGACGCTCTCCAACCCCTCCCTCGACGTGCTGGATATTGAGAAGTTTGCGAAGGCCGCACATGCGCACGGCGTGCCGCTGATTGTGGATAACACCTTCCCACCCCGATCAACTGCCGTCCCTTCGAATTTGGCGCGGATATTGTCACTCATTCCACCACGAAATATATGGATGGTCATGCCACCAGTGTCGGCGGCGCGATCATTGACAGCGGCAATTTCGACTGGACGCAGAACGATAAGTTCCCCGGCCTCACCACGCCGGATGAGAGCTATCATGGCGTGACCTACACGGAGCGCTTTGGCAAAGGCGCTTATATTACCAAGGCCACCGCACAGCTCATGCGCGACCTCGGCTCCATCCCCTCCCCACACAATGCGTTCCTGCTGGGGATCGGGCTGGAAACGCTCTTCCTGCGTGTGCAGCGGCACTGTGAAAATGCGCAGAAGGTGGCGGAATTCCTGGAGGAGAACGAAAAGGTCGCATGGGTCAACTACCCGGGTCTTCCGAGCAACAAGGGTTTTGCGCTCGCGCAGAAATATATGCCGCACGGCACGAGCGGCGTGGTCTCCTTCGGCGTAAAGGGCGGCAGGGAAGCCGCAACCCGCTTCATGGATCATTTGGAGCTTGCCGCCATCGTCACCCATGTGGCGGACGCGCGCACCTGTGTGCTGCACCCCGCGAGCACGACGCACCGCCAGCTCACCGACGAGCAGCTTGATGCGGCGGGCGTGGGGCCGGATCTAATCCGGCTATCCGTGGGCATTGAGTATGTCGACGATATCATCGCGGATCTCCGGCAGGCGCTGGAGCAGGCATAACACGGTTGTGAAAGAAAGCACCGTTTCTATCAGCCGGATAGAAACGGTGCTTCTGGTATGAGAGGCTGCTGCAACATGCGTTTGCAGCAGCCTCTTCGTGTTTTTTCTATGATTCAGAGTTTTAGCCTTTTCTATCAAACAGCCCCTTGAACCAGGCGACAACGCCGGATTCCTCCTGCGCCGGTGCCTGTGCCGGCTGTTGGCTTTCTGCCTTGATGCCATCTGTTTTCAGAATGAATTTTACATCTGTATCCATTCCATCCGCGGCCTGCGTATAAAGGCCGTACTCCTTGGAGAGATTGAGCCATGCCTGCACGCGCCCGAGTAGGGAGGAGGCCGCGTCGGCCGCATCGGTGTATTTGGAGAGCAGGCCTTGCTGCTCGATTTGATCGAGCGTTTTTACAATGCCGGAAGCCGTGCTGAGCGTTTCCGGCTGCGCCGCATTTTGCAGCGCCTTCATGATCTCGCTGCCGGAGGAGAGATCCGCCTGGATGCGCATCAGAGCGGCGACTGTTTTCGGCATGTTTTCAAGAGAAGCGCGCACGGCTGGATCATTGAGGTCGCCCGAGAGGGATTCGAGGATTGGGGCTGCATCCTTCAAATCCTGCGCAAGCGTGGGCAGCATCTTTGCGAATGCCTTTAGATGTGGGTTGGAGGCCGCCTGCATCACCTGTGCCAGCAGAGTGAGCTGGCCTGCGTTTGCCTCAAAATCCTGTTTCATCTGCATGAGCTGCTTTGCGGTTTTTTGCAGGTACTGCATGGTGCTTGTATCAGAGAGCAGATCGTTGAGGGAGGCGAGCTGATCCTGTTTTTGGCAAGCTCGCCCGCCAGCGTTTGCAAATCCGGCAGAACGCCGGTGGCAAAGGTCAACAGGCTTTCCACCCGGTCAGCCGATTTGCTCCACTCTAGTACTCAGCGCCTCAGCTTCTTTGAGCAGTGCGGAAAGCTTCTTGGTGACGGAATCGGCAATCTCATCTTTCTGGGCAAGCTCCTTGCGGATCGTTTTCTGCACCGTGGTGACGATCAGGCGGGTGGGGGAGCGAGCAGCACGCCGACGGAGCCTTTTTCTACCTTTGGCAGGAGCGTATCTTTCAGCTTTGCCGCGGTCTGGTCGTTTCGAGCGGCAATTTCGATGCAATCCTGAACGGTTTGCCGGTTCCCCTTTGCAATGGCGCCGTTGGCGGCGATCAGATCGTTTGCACTGGCATCGAGGATCGCCTGCACGCGTTGCGCGGAAACCCCTGTTTTTTCCGCCGCGATCTCCATGGCCTTTTTATCCACCAGCGCATCGACCATCACGCGGATATCATCCTCTGTGAGTGTGATGCCCTGCTTTTTGAGGGAATCAAGCAGGGAAGAAACCTCTTTGAGCAGCTTGACGGCATCCGTGCTGCTGCCCATCAGCTCGGTGAGGGTTTGAAGCTCCTCCTGGGAGGAGGCGAGCTTGCTCAGTAACCCGCTGGAGGAATCCAGCACACCGCTGAGGCTGTCGAGATTCCCCGCCGCGGAAAGGATCTGATCGAGCGGCTCCAAATCGATCGATTGCAGGGCAACAACATCGATGAGCAGCTTCTGAATATTTTTGATCAGGCTGCTGTCAAGCAGCTGATTTGCGCAGGAGAGGAGCTTTGTGTCCCCTAGCAGCTGCGTAAGCTCCGCGGCGTCCGCATCCTTGGCAAGCTTGCCGACCAGGGCAAGATTCTCTTTGGTAAAATACTGCGGAAGAAGATCAAGCAGTGCTTTCTCTTTCTCATAGATAGAGGTGAGCTCTTCCATGAGTGAGCGCATCTCCCGCATATTGTCGCCGTCGGTTAACAGGGAGCGCAGCACATGATCTGGGTCGAGCTGCTCCACCGCATTTTGCATATCGTTCAGGGCATACAGGCTCTTTTTGATTTCGCTGAGCTGGCCGGAGGCCTTGCTCAAATCAAGAGCGGGAATGTCGGTCGTCATGGCAAAATACATATTATCCAGCTCAAAATCCTTAACGTCTGCCGTTAGAGTAAAGGTTTCCGGGAAAGTGAGGCTTTTGAGCTCCTCTATGGGCATGGAGGCAAGATCCAGGCTGTCATGAAGCCTGGCAGGGCGATGAATACGGCAAGCTGCTTGCTGCCGTCGCCCAGGGTAGCGCCATTTTCCATCTTGATATTTTGGAACTTCTCTTCCGGAAGGAGCATGCCGCCCAACGCGGCGACCGGTGTATAGATGACGGCCTCCCGCCCATTGATATTGACGGTATGCGGCTGGGTGTTTTTCATCTGGATTTCAATCTTCACCTTGCCGCTCTTACCCGCAAGATCCGAAGGCTCAATCTCGGCGCCGTCCAGATAGTAGCGGATCGAGATATCGACGGCAGATCCTTTTGAGATTCGCTTTATAATAGAGATCGGTGGAATCCATGTTCCAAGCGATCTGATTTCCTTTTTGCACAGGTTTTACATCGCTTTTGATATTTTGAATTCCGTCTAGATCGCTCTGGTCGGCCACCTGCACGCCTGCCTGCTCCGTATGGAGCCAATCTGTCACAATTTTTTTAGAAACGTTACCTTTTGCATCCATTGTAACATAGACCGTTTCAGATTTGCGGGTTTTTCCAGTATAGGGGGCATACGTTTGTAGACCTTGCCGCTCTATGGCAGGGGGCTGCGTCGTGTCGTTTGTGCTTTCCTCCGGCTGCCCCTGCGCGCTGCATGCGCTCATCAGGAGGATGGAGGGTACGAGCACGACACAGGTTAATTTTTGTATCAGATGCTTTGTTTTCATGGGAATCGCCACTCCTTTCATGGCTTGCAGCCATATGCAAAATCACTTCGTTTTTTTTGATTCGGATTGATTGCCGCCAGAAGAATCGACTGGCGAGGGCCGGCCGTTTGCTTTTTTGCTGCGGCCATTTGGCTTTGTGCCACTCCAGCTGAGGCTGGTTTTGGAGATGATCCTTTCGCAAACAAGCAGCAAAGGCGTCAGGAAGAAGAAAATGACAATTGCACTGATCACCGAGCCGCGAGCGAGCATAGAGCAAATGCTCTTGATCATTTCGATGTTGCAGGTCAGATACACACCGAAGGTGGCGCAGAAGAAAACCAGCGCGCTCGACATAATGGAGCGGTCGGCGGCATTGGCTGCAATGCGCATGGCATTCATGCGGTCGTGCCCGCGTTGCAGTTCCTCCCGGAAGCGAGTGGTCAACAGGATGGCATAGTCCACCGTTGCACCCAGCTGCACACAGCTGATCACGGTAGGTGCAATGAAGGGGATGACGGTGCCGGTAAAAAAGGGAATCGCCTCGTTGATGAAAATAGCGAGCTCAATGCTGCCTACGACGACGATGGGGATCGTGAGCGATTTAAAACAGATCGCAACGATGATAAAGATCGCCAGCGTGGAAAGGATGCTGGTAACGATAAAATCCTTATCCGCGATTGTGGTCAAATCCTTTGTCAGCGGGCCTTCGCCCGTAATCATACCGCCGCTGTCATAGGATTTAACGATTGCCGTCATCTCATCAATCTGTTCGTTTTCTTCCTCGGTGGCGGCGCTGAAGCTTGAGTTGATCATGAGCAGCTGCTTGCCGTCTTTTTTGCAAATCTCCTTGATTTCCTCCGGAACAAAGGAATCTTCGATCGCGGGGCCCAGGAATTTATTATAGGAAAGAACCGTTTCGATTCCATCCACTTGCTCCAGCTTTGCCGACATTTCGGTTAGCTTGCTGGCGGGAAGGGTATCGTCAACAATCACAAAGTGCGTCGTTGCCATATTGAACGCATCCTTCATCTTGTTGAGTGATACGATGGAGGGAAGATCCTGCGGCAGCCCGCGGTCGATGTTATAATATTTTGTTACATTATTTTGGCCGATGCAGGCAGGAATTGCAATGAGAAGCCCAACTGCGATTAGCACACGGCGGTGCTTGAGAATGAAACTGTTCATTCTATTAAAGCTTGGGATCAGGCTCCTGTGCGTGAATCGGTGAATTGGTTTATCAAATGCAAGAATCAAAGCAGGCAGGACGATGACAACCGTGATAACGCCGAGCACGACTCCCTTTGCCATGACGAGGCCGATATCACGGCCGAGGGTCAGCCGCATGAAGCACAGCGCCAGGAAGCCGAAGATCGTGGTAAGCGAGCTGCCTGACAGGGAGAGGAAGGTATTTGATACGGCGCGCGCATGGCGTCCCGGTGGTCGCCGCCTTTTTCACGCTCCTCTTCATACCGATCCACGAGGAAAACCGAGTAGTCCATCGTAACACCCAATTGAAGAATGGCGGCGATGCACTGTGTGATATAGGAAATCTGGCCGAAGAAAATATTCGTGCCAAAGTTATAGACAACCGCCAGGCTCAGCCCCAATAACAATACCCACGGGAGAATCCAGGATTTTAGCGAGAGCGTCATGGCAACCATGGCAAGCGCGATGGCGATGGCAATGTAGATGGGCGCTTCGCTATCGGCCAATTCTTTCGTATCCAGTGATATCGTGGAAAGGCCGCTTAAAAAGCACTGCTTGTTCATCAGGCTTCGGATTTCACCGATGGCCTTCATCGTCTCCTCCGATGCACTGGAGTGGTCGTATTGGACGAGCATCATGGTGGCGTTTGTTTTTTGGCTGTAAAAAACGTTTTTAATTTCATCCGGAAGGATATCCTCCGGCACGCCGATGTCGAGAATATCATCGATCCAGGTGACCTGATGCACTCCTTCCACCTTCGACACTTTTTCCTTTAGGGCGGCAACGTCCTTGGCGGGCATATTCTCCACGATCAGGACGGTGCTTGCGGAATTGTGAAAGGTTTCGTCCAGCACCTGCTGGCCTTTTACCGAATCAAGGTCATCCGGCAGATAAGAGAGAATATCATAATTGACATATGTGTTCAAATAGCCGATTGCACTGGGGATCAGCAATAGAAAGGCAATCACAAGAATCAGCTTTGTGTGATGGGTCAGCCACCGCGAAAACCGGTCGATCATGCGGCAACACCTCGTTTTCTATACAAAATCAAGTTAACGAATCATTCTGCGTATGGCGTCATAGAGCGCCGGCTTTATTTCAGAAAGCTTGTAGGGCTTTTGGTACAAAATAGCGTCGCTGCAAACGGAGCCGGTCATTTCGATGATGATGTAAAGCGTCTGCTCTGCCTGTTCGCGTGACTTGCCCCGCTGCATCAGGCGCTCTATCACAGAGTCTACTATCGGGCCAAGCTCGCCATCCCTCAAATATTCCATAACGGAAAGGCTGGCGGATAACTTTTTGTGGATCAGCAGCACCAGATCATGGTTTTTCTCAAGAGAATCGATGAGCCGGGAGGCGAAAAAAAGAATGCCCTCTTCCAACTCAGGCTGCTCAGTTTGATATTTTTCTCCAAGCTCCCGCAGGGCCGCACGAACGAGCACGGTGCTTTTATACAGAACGATCTGGTCAAGCAGATCATATTTATCATGGAAATAGAGGTAGAAGGTGCCCTTTGCCACGCCTGCCTTTTTAACTACTTCGTCAATTGCGGTAGCGTGCACGCCTTTGCTAACAAAGAGATTATAGCTTCCTCAATCATTCGAATACGCTTTGCGCTTTTTTTATTCTCCAATGCCGGTTTTGATGTTCCCTGGGTTTCCACATTTTTTCCTCCTTCCAAGGGCCGCCGTTCTAATAGCGCTTCATTTGAATCGCGTTCATTATTTCTAGATAAAACAGCTTTAAAACCGTATATAATAAATGATAAACAACGCAGTCCAATCCTCCTTTCACACAATAATCATCATATGCGCGGTAGCTCCAGCGCTTCCAATAGGGCTGTAGGTGGCGTTTTCGTGGTTGCCTTTGCTCAAAAAGTGTGGTGTTGCAGCAAAGGCATTCTTTTTCCAACAATCAGGAATGACGAATCGTCATTTATCTTTTCAAGAGGCAACGATAACACTAAACTGACGAATCGTCAATCTTTTAAACGAGATATTCACAAAAATTTAATATGATATATTAGAAATAAGATGGCATTGTAAATAGAATAAAAATATGATATGATTTTTTGTATCATCTGCTTGGAAGGAAGGCTGTTCTATGACAATTGGATTCATTGGCGGCGGCAATATGGCTGGCGCAATCATCAAAGGCCTGCTCGCTGCTTCCCTTTACCGTCCGGAGGAGGTTTTCGTGACGGATATTACACTGGAGCGCTCCAAAGACTGTGCGAAACGGCTTGGCGTGGCAGCAGCGGATACTGCCGAAGCGCTCATTGAGCATGCCGACACAGTGGTGCTGGCTGTGAAGCCCGGGGTGTTCCCTTCCTTGTTGCCGAGCATTGCCCCCTACTTGCAAGAAAAAAATCCGCTGGTGATTTCCATCGCGGCTGGAAAAACGCTTGGTTTTATTGAAGAAGTACTTGCTTTTCACCCGCGCTTGTGCGGGTGATGCCCAATATTAACGCGAAGGTAGGGGCGGCAATGAGCGCATTCTGTGCGAATCAGCAGGTAACACAGGAGCAAAAAAAGCTTGTGGCGCTGTTGTTTTATGCCATTGGGCAGGTCAAAGAGCTTGATGAGGCATTTTTCCTCTGTTTGGCGTAATTGCAGGCAGTGCGCCCGCGTTTGCCTATCTCTTCATCGATTCACTGGCCCGTGCGGCGGTAAAGAATGGGATGCAGAAACAAGTGGCTTTGGAAATTGCGGCGCAGACGGTTCTAGCAGTGCAAAGCTGATTTTGGAGGGCGGAGAGCATCCGTGGGCGCTGATTGATCAAGTTTGTTCCCCGGGCGGCACAACGATTGAGGGGATTGCTGCATTGCAGGACGCCGGGTTTGAAGCAGGGGTACGAAAATCGGTTGACGCAGCGCTGGAGAAGGATCGGAGCTATAAGGCCGCAGAAGAAGAAAAACACTGCGCTGTGCTTTTTTCCATGTGATTGGTTGGTTTGCTTCCCCCTCTAGTCGCGGCAAAGGCAGTAAGGGTTGGTTATTTTTTATACGCATTTGGCAGCAAGCGTGAAAAACGGGCATATGATGAGAATTGCCCCCATCTGCGTGAAGAGACGCTTTATCGGCTTACTTTAATGTGATAAGGGAAGTATAATGGCCTTCCTTTAGAACGTTTGACTACAAATCCATGGCATTTTTCTATATATTGCACAAAAAACGCAATATGCAATTTACACAAACATCAGACCTTGAAAACGGTTTCGCTTGGGATACAAGCTGAATTTTCGCAAAATGGTCTATAACTCGCCATAAGTCGTTGACGGAGACAAGTTTTGTGATATAATATGTAGCGAAGCAGACATGAAATTTGATTGTGTGGGAGATATATCATTATGTATGTGAAAGACGTAACGGTTCAGAATCAGGTCGGCCTGCACGCTCGTCCGGCAACCTTTTTTTATCCAGAAGGCAAATGAGTACAAATCCTCCATTTGGGTGGAAAAAGAGGAGCGCCGCGTGAATGCAAAGAGCTTGCTTGGCGTTCTTTCCCTCGGCATTATGGGCGGAACGAATATCCGGATCATTGCCGGCGGCCCGATGAGGAGCAGGCGGTGGAGCTGATCAAGCTTGTGGAATCTGGTTTCGCGGAGTAATCTTTCGGAGAAAACCGACCGTTTTCTTTCAGCCCTGTCTAGGATGGGCGCCTGTTTTTAGGCGTGGACAGGCTCGAAAAGTGCATGAATGAAAAAACAAAGGCTCTGTTTGGCAAAAGCAGAGCCTTTGTTTTTTATTCTATTATTAAAAAACAAAATACACAGGCTATGGATGCGGCCTGCGCATTTGGTGATATGGAATTCTGGCCACCCTGACTCACACAAGGGGAAGCGCCCCCTATTCTCCCTGCTCTTCCGGGTTGCTTTCCTCCTGTTTATGGGCTTTGCTCGCTTCCTCTTCCTGCTGGAGACGTTCCTCTTTTTTCTCCTTACAATAATCAAGCAGCTGGCTGCTGAGCATTGTGTTTAAAGCGGCCTCAAAGGAGAGCAGAGCAATCAGCGTTAGCGCGATGCTGCTCTCATCTGTCACACCCTGGTCCTTGCACTGGTGCTCGATTCTGGAAAGTTTCTCTTCGATATCCTTCCGGTAGGCCTTTTCATAGCCGCCAACAAGGTCATAAAATATGCCGTACATGTTGTCGAGCTGCTCGGTATTTTCAATATGGGAGGTGAAACGTTTGATTTCCGGCATCGGCAGATTCTGCTTGAGCAAAAAGATATAAATCAGCGTAATGATATGGCGGCGGTTGTAGCGTTTGTTTTCCGGGCGGGGGAGCACACCCTCCTTGCTATAGTTGTTAATCATCGTGTTAGTGAAAACGCTCTCATCCTTGCGGCGCAGGCTCGGCCCCATTTCCTGCTCCAGCAAGGAAGTCACCTGCTCCATATAGAGATCTATTTTGGGGATATCTCCGGAAGAGAGCAGCTTGAAATCCGCCAACTCCTGAGCACGGCGCAGTGTTTCATCTTTTAGATCGGACATTCTAAAAACCTCCATCTATATTGCACGTCAAACGTTATTTACAGCTTTATTATACGGCTTTTTATACTGCATAGCAAGCATAAAAAATAAAAACGCCTGGAAAACCTCTTCCCAGGCGTTTGGTTCCGAATCATAAAAAAGACGGGTAACAATAACCTTTATCGAATAACGCTCACTGCCACATCCGGCGTGTCGGTGATAATACCATCTGATCCCCACTCGCTGCATAGACGCATGGCTTCCTCCAGATTGACTGTCCATGGGTTTACAATGATTCCAGATTTATGACAATCATCTAAATAATCCTCGTCTACATAGGCGATCAGGGGATGCAGGGCGTCGGCATGGATTTGTTTTGCATAAGCGATTGGATCGTCATAAACCTGCTCGATCACGGGGGAATCAGGGGAATATAAGAAGCCAGTGCGAGTGTTTGGGTCAATTTCCTTCGCTTCCACCAGCAGGCGCGGATCAAAGCTTGAAATGATTAAACGATCAAAAAGATGATGCGCCTTGACGCACGCAATCGTTTTGCGGACGATATCTTTTTCTCCGGATTTTGGGCTTTTAATCTCCACGTTGATGATGGAAAACGGATCCGCAATCTCCAAAAATTCATGCAAAGTGGGGATTTTCGTTCCTGCAAAATCAGGGGAAAAATAGGAGCCAAAATCAAATTTTTTGAGCTCTTCCAGCGTGTAGTCGGAGATGTTGCCCTTGCCATCGGAGGTTTCATCGATGGTGTAGTTGTGGCAGATGACCAGTTCTCCATCCTTTGTTAGATGGACGTCGTTTTCCACGCCATCCGCTCCGAGCTCGATTGCCTTGAGGAATGCGGGGATCGTATTCTGCGGCGCGTGCTTGTTTGCGCCGCGGTGCGCGAGGATCTTTGTCATAAAAAATCTCTCCTGTCCTTTGATATCGGTAAAGAAATGAATGCTCCGTGCCTATTATACCTGATACCATCTGTTTTGTTAAGCGGGAAAGTTGAATTTCCGGCGCAAATGCTTGCCTTTTTTCCCACTCCGTTTTATCATAATCGTTGTGTTTTGATAACGGGGGGCAGTGCAAAGAATCGATCTTTCAAAAGCCCCATTATGAAAGGAGGATCATATAATGGATGCTTTTTCCTGCGCTGCTTGCCCGCGCCGCTGCGGCGCCTTACGGAAACCGGCGCAGCCCTCTGGAGGATTTTGCGGGATGCGGCCGGGTTTGTGGTTGCGCGGGCGGCTCTGCATCAGTGGGAGGAGCCTTGCATTAGTGGGCAACACGGTTCTGGAACCGTGTTTTTCTCCGGCTGCTCGCTGCGCTGTGTTTATTGCCAAAACCAGCAGATCAGCCTCGGCCGCTATGGAGCGCTGGTGACGGAGGAGAACTTGCTGCGGATGTTTGACCGGCTGATTGAGCAGGGCGCGCATAACCTGAATCTAGTTAATCCAACCCACTATGCGCCGATGCTTGCAAAGGCTCTGAAAAAATACTGTTCGCCTGTGCCGGTTATCTATAATTCAGGGGGATATGAGCGGGTAGAAATGCTCAAGGCCCTGGAGGGGCTCGTTGATATTTATTTGCCAGATCTGAAATATGTGGACAGTGCGGTTTCGCTGCGTTATTCCGGTGCGGCAGATTATTTTGACTATGCTTCGAAGGCGATCTTAGAAATGAGCAGGCAGGTAGGGAAAGCGACCTTTGATGAAAATGGAGTGATGAAAAAAGGCTGATCGTCCGGCATTTGATCCTGCCGCGCAATACGGCGCAGTCCATCAAGGCGCTTACATGGATTCATGAAAACCTGCCGGAGGGGACGCTCGTCAGCCTGATGTGCCAGTATACGCCGTGCGGGGAGCTTGATGCTTTTCCGGAGCTGACCCGACGAATTACGCATAGGGAATATGATAAGTGGTGGATCAAATGCTGGAGCTGGGCTTGACCGGCGGATATTTGCAGGAATTATCCTCGGCAAAAGAGGAGTATATTCCGCCTTTTGATCTCAGCGGAGTGATTATATAGTATCAAAAACCGCATCAAGATTATATACTGAAATTAATAAAAGAATTGGAAACTTTAATTTGAGGAAACTATTGACATGAGATGTGTAGAGTGGCTATGATGGGTATCGCAAAAGAGAGAAGACTGATAGGCCGATTGAAAGAGAGGAGGATGATTATGTCACTGGATAAAGTGCCGCTGATTCAATACGGCAAGGCGGAGGATATCATCAATTCTGTTACCCATGCAGTGGGTGCGGTGTTTGGTGTTGTCGTGCTCATTTTGTGCACGGTGCGTTCAGCAAAGCTAGGCTCGGCGATGGGCGTGGTCAGTTCCGTAATTTACGGTGTGTCGATGATTCTCCTATATTTCTGCTCGGCACTCTACCACGGCTTGCGGCGGGGAATGCAAAACGGTTTATGCGCATCGTTGACCATGCGGTGATCTATTTGCTGATCGCGGGCACAATCACGCCCTGCGTGCTGATCGCGCTGCGCTCCGAGAGCAATGTGGCGGGATGGGTGATGTTTGGCGTCACCTGGGGCTGCGCGCTGCTGGGGATTATTCTAACACTGATCGATTTTGAAAAATTTAAGGTCATGGAAATGGTGCTCTATATCGCCATCGGCTGGACGCTGCTGTTCGTGGTAAAGCCCCTGTTTCACGCGGCTGAGCACGGCGGGCGTTGTGCTGGGTGATCCTGGGCGGCGCGGTGTATACGGTCGGTGCGATTATCTATGGCTTTGGCAAGAAGGTCAAGTATTTCCATGCGCTGTTCCATATCTTTGTGCTGGCGGGCAGCACGCTGCATTTCGTGGCGGTTTATTGGTATGTGCTGCCGCTGGCGAAATAAGCAGAGCGAAGATTTTTACAACAACATTTCCTTTATCTCCTTTTGATGAAGTTCACACACAAACGGAAGGCGGCAGGTGCGTTGTGCATCTGCGCTTCCGGTTATTTATAATTGATCATAAAATGTGCATAAAAATAATATCAATTTCTTGTAGATTATAACTGTTTAACGAATCAGGGAAAAGTTGTAATATAATACTATAGATTGTAAAGAAGGGGGAATCTATGCATGTCAATATTGAAGGTTTGTAGAATGATTTTACAATAAAAGGGAGAATTAAAAAATGAAGAAGTGGATTCGTGTTCTGGTTAGTGTTTTTTTGCTGGGAAACATTCTGTGTTCAAGCGGCGTGTGGGCCATTCAAGAACCGGAAATAGGGATAGGTTCTGATACATATGATACATTTCATCGAGAGATCGAACAGAAGATTAAGGGAATTTATTGCCGATACTCCTCTGAGGCGGCATCTATCCGTGCTGAAATGGGCGGCAATGTGAAAGCGCGGAGCGTATTCTCTGATGGAATGCAGCAGGATATGCGATCGCTGGATCAGAAAATGCAAATCGTGCAGACAAACTATGAAGATGAAATGAAAGAGATGTTGGAGTCTTACGGCGCTGTTTGGATAAAGGACGACTCGCCTGCATTGTTTTCGTCAGATGCCGGCCAGATGCAGACGGATTCCAACGTTGCTTATTTTTCAAATACAAAGGAATTCTGTTATATTGCCGCTTTTTATGCTACGACCTTTTTTAAATGATATGTGGGGAGATTATGATCTGGTTTCCATGGAGATGAAGGATGAGAATGGATGGAGCTGGA
>ENA-OQEX01000814-OQEX01000814.1-human-gut-metagenome-genome-assembly--contig:-NODE-814-length-14170-cov-2.781599_pt1 | contig 14170 bp, 27 predicted proteins | sample MGYA00242802_ERZ504649 | MGnify/ENA primary metagenome ERZ504649 (study PRJEB26092, sample SAMD00036194) | human gut metagenome | host: Homo sapiens | study: EMG produced TPA metagenomics assembly of... | reverse complement strand
ATCAAAGAAAGACAAGCTTTCTTCGCCCTCCCCCTCTGAAAAGATTGATTACAGCGGATTGATGGAATACTATAATACCACATTCAAAGACAGACTCCAGCAGATAAGATCAATGACTGATGTGAGAAAAAAGGCTGTAAAAGCCGGATAGCCCAATATGGGAAAGAGTCAGTGAGGAGTATTTTCAATCTCATTCTTCAATCCCCGTTCCTACTTGGAGCTAATGACCGCAATTGGAAATGCGACTTTGATTGGATTTTCAAACAAGCAAACTTTACTAAAATATTGGAAGGAAACTATAATGGGACAAGACTTAGTAAAAATCAACAGGATAGCGAGCTGCGAAAACGTGATTCAGTTCTTGCAGTCGCTACAACCGTTAGAGAAGCTGCCGCAAAAAAGAGAAAGGAACTTGAAGCAGAGGGCGTTATTGAATAAATATCCCGATCCTGCACAATTCATTCTTGATTACAACCCTGATTTGCAGTTCAAACTTGTCAGATGTAATGCAACCCATTCAGACTGGCGTTGAATGACAGCATTCCGAGTTTAGGGCTATTGTCTTCTACTTATGGGGATGAAACACCGATAGAATGGCTAAAGATACAATTTGGCTCATTGAATGACTTTGCAGAAGTTTCAACCAAGATAGCGAAAGAGCAACTTTCTGAACTATCGGAGATATTCCTTTCGGAGTATTATTATATAAATGCCGCTGAAATCTGTTTTTTCATAGCACGGTTTAAGTCAGGGAAGTATGGGCGGTTCTACGGTTCAATAGATCCATTGAAAATAACAAGTGCGATGCTGGACTACGTTTCTGAACGTCGGAAAGATATTGAACGGAAAGAGCGTGAACGATACAGAAACCAACGTGAAAAAGAGATAGAGGAGCGTGGAAATAACAGAATCTCTTATGCTGAGTACATTGAAATCAAGCACCGTGCTGATGCAGGAGATGAGGAAGCCAGAAAAATGCTGATGTCACCATGAGAATAACCGTTTACTGGGTAACAAGAAATCCGGATGTTATCGTAAGAATCCGGAAAAAGTTCAATATCCCAAGTTATACTTCCGTGAACTACGAAACAGAATGTGAAATCAAGGATGAAGACTTTTCACTGTTAGAAGAAACAGAACGAAGGGGATTTATTCAAATTAGAAATAAGAATACACGATTATGAAATCATTAAAAGAAATACGAAGGAGTTTAGAAGGTCTGTCCGATATCGAATTGTTCGTGATAGACCTTTTTTGTGGTGCCGGCGGTTTGTCCGAAGGTGTGGAAGAAGCACGATTGGATGGAAATAGATGTGCAAAGGTTGTTTGTTGTGTGAACCATGACAAGAATGCCATCCTTTCACATGATGCAATATCCCTGATGCACTTCACTTTATTGAGGATATCCGTACACTGGAACTTTCCCCGATAAGCACTATTGTAGAACGTATCCGTCAGCTATACCCTGATGCTATGATAATGCTTCATGCCTCTTTGGAGTGTACCAACTTCTCGAAAGCCAAAGGCGGTCAGCCACGTGATGCTGATAGCCGGACACTGGCTGAACATCTCTTCCGCTACATTGATGTGATAGATCCTGATTATATTCAGATTGAGAATGTGGAAGAGTTTATGAGCTGGGGAGATATGGACGAAAAAGGGAAGCCTATCAGCATGGACAAAGGCAGGCTTTATCAGAAGTGGGTGCGCAATGTCAAGAAGTACGGTTACAACTTTGAGCACCGCATCCTGAACGCTGCCGACTTCGGTGCCTACACCACAAGGAAACGCTTCTTCGGCATCTTTGCTAAAAAGAGCTTGCCGATAGTATTCCCTGAACCGACCCACTGTAAAGGTGGCAGGCAGGACATGTTTTCTAAGCTGGAAAAATGGAAACCCGTCAAGGAAGTTCTTGATTTTTCTGACGAAGAAACTACCATCTTTAGGGAAAAGCCTCTTGCAGAGAAAACGCTTGAACGCATCTATGCCGGACTTATCAAATTTGTAGCCGGAGGAAAGGATGCTTTCCTTTCCCGTTACAATACGGTTCGCCCTCAAGACACATGCAAATCAGTTGATGAACCATGCGGAGTGTTGACTACTGAAAACCGCTTTGCAAAGGTACAGGTAAGTTTCCTCTCCAAACAGTTCAGCGGACATCCCGAAAGCAAGAATGTGTCTGTAGAAGAACCGGCAGGTGCAATCACCTGCAAAGACCACCATGTTTTTGTCTCTGCTTATTATGGAAATGGACATAATCATTCGGTAGACCTTCCAGCTCCAACGGTCACAACGAAGGACAGGATGGCTTTAATTGAAAGCCGATTTATGTGTTCTTATAACTTTAAGGATACAGGAAAGGATATTAACCAGCCTTGTCCTACACTTCTGACGAAAGACAGACTTTCTCTTGTATCTCCGTTTTTTATGAACCAATATTCTGGAGGTGGTCAGGTGTCTGATATAAACTCACCATGCCCCGCTGTTACCACAACACCGAAACAAAACTTGGTAACATGCCAGCCGTGGATAATGAATACTGCATTCTCAAATGTAGGTAGCAGTATAGAGGAACCCTCCCAGACCATTACCGCAAACAGGAAATGGCACTATCTGATGAATCCACAGTTCAACAGTGCTGGCGGCTCTGTTGATAGCCCCTGCTTCACATTAATAGCCCGCATGGATAAGATGCCACCCTATCTAGTAGCAACAGAAAGCGGTCAGGTAGCGATTGAAATCTACGACAATGATAGTCCTATGACCGTGAAGATAAAGGAGTTCATGGCACTGTATGGCATAGTGGATATTAAAATGCGGAGCTTCGCATTCCGGAACTCAAAAAGATTATGGGATTCCCTGAAGATTATGTTTTAATAGGCACACAAGCTGACCAAAAGAAGTTTATCGGGAATGCAGTGGAGGTTACACAAGCGAGAAAAAATACTGAAGCACTTTGCAAAGTATTGAGAAAGTTGAGATTGAAGAAATCAAAAGAAATAGCTTAATGGAAAATGGAAAACTTATATTAGATGCCTGCTGTGGCAGTAGAATGTTTTGGTTTGACAAACATAATCCTCTTGCCTTATTCGTTGATAAGAGGTCGGAAATAGTAACTGCCAAGGACAGAGATAAAATCAGAACTATAGAAGTAAAACCTGATATAATAGCCGATTTTACCAACTTGCCGTTTGAGGATAATTCTTTTCACATGGTAGTATTTGACCCACCTCATCTAAAAACACTTGGTGAAACGTCATGGATGGCTAAAAAATACGGAAAACTGCCGAAAAACTGGCAGTCACTAATACACGATGGATTTACTGAGTGTATGCGTGTCTTGAAGCCTTACGGCACTCTTGTATTCAAATGGAATGAGAGTGAGATAAAAGCTGCGGAAGTTTTGTCTGTTATCCCGTTCAAACCTCTTTTCGGACATACTACCGGAAGACAGAGTAAGACAATATGGATGTGCTTTATGAAACTGCCAATTAACTACAAAAAGAGTTTAATAAAATATTTATCAGAATCATAACTAGAGATATATGAATAAGATAGAAAAACTGGCTGGAGAATATAACTCCACCTTTGCTCGACTGGCAGTAATAGAAAGTGAATTGACCAAAGAATGCCAGAAGTACGTTTCCTGGGATACCGTTCAGGTAAGCATTACTGGTGGCGGTGCTCCCATTGTAAAAGCAAGGAATGAGATAGATGCCGTTCCTTTGGAGGATTTTGTTGACCATGTAAACGAATATGGAAGCATGTCAGAATCCGCCTACGGACATTTGGCTTGGTATTCGATTTAAAACTAAACCAATATGAGCAAACTATATAAAGTAACCATTTTCGGGGAATCATTCTTAATCGGGTGGTTCCCTTTTTTCTTCACGCTGGTATAACAAACTAAAGATAATCAAATGATAGTACGCCATTTTATAAGAGTTCCGGTTGGAAGTATAGTCTATTGCAACAATCAGCCGGTTAAAATACTGGAGAGAGGATATGCCTTGCTCTATGTGATGTCAATGGGAAACGGGTATATATCACCTGCTATGATTTGGAAAAGAAACCATTCGTCAGTACGAATGAAGAAGAATGAAAAAGAGCCAACCCACGCACGACCATGAATCAGCTCTTCCTTACACGATTATGATGCAAATATACTATTTACTTTTAAAATAATCGTGTTATGAAACTAGATTTTAAACAAAATAATTCGTCTTAAAAAGATTCGTATCGAGAAATCAGAACTTTCAGAGGAAGAAAATACCTTGACTTCCCCGATTTTGAAAGACAAAAGCCTTATCCATGAAATCTACAAAATTTTCGTTGAGTTGCTGAATGAGAGGGGATGTCCACCGAATATTGACAGTGTTACCCAGCGGAAGAAGTTCATTTTCATTATCCTATACCTGTTTTCTCCAAGCTCGCTTGCTGGTGGAAAAATGACAGCAGGGTTACGTGAAGAGATGTCAAGGGTGCTTGGGGTTCAGTCCAAAAGTACAATTTCCGACAATTGTGCTGATGTCGTGTTTCTGTATCAGAATTATGGGGACTTTAGTGGAGATATAGAGTATCTTTACACCGAAATCGTAAATCGGTTAAGAATTAAAGGGCTAATCAATTAACAAAGCGATAAGAATTACTTACCGCTTTGTTTTTTTAACTCAATTTTGAGCCATCGAATTATAACTATTCATATATTTACGATGCTTTTCTGCACAAAATTCTTTGTGTTATGTGTATAACTCCGTTTTTAAGCATACATAAAGGTTGATATATTAGTATTAACTTTAAAAAAGGAGGTTTTATGTCTGATGATAAAGACTATTATGAAAAAGAAGAACGAAGAATAGTGAAAAATGCCACAGAAAAAGGAGTACCTTTGAAACAGCTGCAATCATTAGCAGAAATATAAGGCAGGAGGGATTAAGAGATTATGAATATCTTCAAATGCTCAAAGGTAAATTGAGTGATGAAATTAATCGTAAAAAGTAAATCAACAGGCCGGAGTTCAGTGCTCCGGCTCAATTTTATACAACTAACAGAATTAATATTCTAATAAAAAGTAGAGAGATATTATAATTCCTACCCCTATAATGCTTTTTGTTACCCAGTCATGTTTAAATACATCATACTTAAACATTCCACCAGGTACAAATTCGTGGGCTACATATTTTGCTTTCCAATACCCAATGCCAATAAACGTCATTCCTAATCCAAGTCCTAAAACATATCTTCTTTCAATAAATTGTATATCAAATATCATTGCTGCTGCGGAAAGAAGGATGCCACATAAAAGTACTAATTTCCACCAATAATCGACTTTAAATAATTGTCCTAAATCCATAATTCTATCTTTATTTATAGTATTCTTTTCCTTGTATATTTTCATGGTCCGGCATACGTGGTTCTCCGTCAAAATGGATTTTACCTCCGCAATGGGGGCAGACGATAACGTTTTCTTCCTCTTCCTTATCTTCCCCTATCAGTGTTGTAATAGACACATTGAGAGCATCAGCTATTTTTAGAAGATTATCCAATGAGGGGGATGATTTTCCAGTCACGATATTGCTAACTGCAACCTTTGAAATGCCAACCTTTTCCGCAAGCCAAGCGGAAGTGACGTTTCGCTCGCTCATTATTTCTTTTATTCTCAAATCCATAAACTATACTTTATTTCAATTACTCCGCAAAGTAACGCAAACTTTATCAAATAACCTAATTAGGATAAGTTTGCTTTATTAAATAATGTTAAGTAATAAATAAAACTTTATCAAACTTGTTGTGTTTAATAAAGTTTGCTTTATCTTTGCATCATCAGAAACGAAGTAATAACAATTAAAACATATAAGATATGAAAGCAACAGAATTTAAGAAAGGTCAATCAGTAGTCGTAACTACTAAAAATGGTAAGGTAGAAGGTACTATTTCAGGTGTTGATATGAATGTTTGCACTTTTGAAGTTGAATACTCTGTGGATTACCTAAAAGAGGGCAAAACATGGACTATGATTTGTGTGCCTGCAAGAGCGATAGAATTAGCATAAGTTTAATCAGCAGGGCGAAAGCCCTGCGCAATATAGAAGAATATGAAAGAAAATATATTTTTAAAAGCAGTTATAGAAAAACCGTTATTGAATAATGAACCAGAAGTTTTACACCTTTTCGTTCAAATAATCAATGAAATAACTTCTTGTATGTCAGAAGACGAGTTAAAGGGCTGTATGAACTCTTTAACAGTACAATACCCTTACTTTAAACTGTTTTTCGATTATGATTTCGGACATAATCATATGTGGGTGAAAGCATCAGGTTCTTTAGAAAGATTGATATTGGTTGAGTTCTAATCCGGTAGCTTTCGAGCTACCACAATATACACGATTATGAAAGCAGATTTAGTTTTAGTTATCAGCCTGAAGCCCCACTGATGAAGCAATTGGGCAAAGTATTAGGTAGGTTGTGCTCTATGTGTGACTTTTCTACCATAGAAAGAGGCGAAAAGTATGTCACGATACGGCATGATGAAACCGGGATTGTCGTGGCTTATACGAGTGAAGAAAGATTGAATGTGAAACATTAAATATTGATTATTATGGGTGAAATAGCAGATAGTTTAATTAGTGGTGAATTTGATTTTATCACCGGTGAGTATTTAGGTGAAGCGGTTGGTTATCCAAGAACGCACGCTTATGACAGACATGAATACATGCCACCGGTTGAAAAGAAGCCTACCTGCAAGGCGAATGTTTGTATAACTAACATGTGTAAGGACAGAGGTTTCAGTAACCGTGAAAAGATTGAATTAGTAGCCAAATTCTTGTATAGCAAAGGTTACAAACAATTGCCTAACCTATTCCATCAGTATAAAATCATTCACAGCCAGTACAAGAATGATTTTAAGAAGTTTTTGGTTGAACAAGTAAAGCAAAGAAAGGATGAATAATATATTCACAATATGCTATTCAGAAGAAGAAGCAAATGAAATAGGCCACTTCATTTTGAGTAGAGGATACGAGGGTATTCAAAATGATAGCTATAGATATTGCCGTGAAGCGATTTGGTGGGCTTTCAAACAAGCTAAAAGGCATCATTCAAATTGCATCTACGTTGCGTTGCAGGTTGCCAAATGACTGTATCAAAATCAAAGCGAGGTCTTAGACGAAATGGTCTTAAATACATAGAGAAAAGGCGAATGTTTTACAAATTACTAAGTAAGTATTGATAAATAATTATGAACTCAATTAACGACGAAAGAGGTTGCAGCGTATGTCAACCCGGTAAAGAAAACTATTGCACTTACACTACCAAATTGAAAGGTAAGAGAGTGAGAATGTACCAGTACGACTACCGTACTGAAAGTGGTGAACTCTTTGCTTGTTGTGCGCCTACCTTAGAGGCGTGTAGAGAAAGACGGGATAAATGGCTTAGTTCACGACAATAAGCCGATTGTCGTGTATAACGATTGAAGATATTTCGTTATCTTTGGTTGTGGTTGTACCTTTGGGGTACAACCTTTTATGGTATAATTTTTTATAACGATATAGTAATATGAAGATTAGTTATAATGGGCAAGAGATAGAAGCGTATTCGCTTGTAATGACAAAAGAAAATGCCTTGGCTATTTAAATGGCAAAAAAGACATAGAAACACGTATGCTTAGTACAAAATACGAAAAAATGTTCACGGATTTTGCGCAAGTTGACGAGAATGAGAAATTAAGAAAATCGGGGCATGAAGATGAATGCAAGCCTGTCTTAAGAACTGATATAGAGGCTATCCATTTTTATAGTACTGGTGCACATGGACACTTGATGTTGCCATTGATGAAATTGGTATAGGTGAAGTAACAGAAGAAGGTATAAAATTCATGCACGATGAATTTGATTTTCACGATTTTGATGAACAATTAAAAGAGTTCAAGAAGAATCCACCGAAAGAGCTACCATTATTTTACTATTTACATATTTGTGAAATCATAAGTCATTCAGGTTTGAAATAATATAAGCCATTTCGGTGGCTTTGTTTGTTGGTAAAAAGATTGTTTAATTAAAAAATTAAGATTATGCCAGAAACGTATGCAACGGATGCAAGTGGTCGAAAGTATCGTACTCGAAAAGATTATGAAGCAGGTCGTTTTCAGTCTACCGGTAGAAATGCAGCTCAAAGAGCAAGAATTAACCGCCGTATAGGAGGCAGAGTTGTCTAATGAAGAAAGCGATAGATATAATTAAAGCTGTCGCAAAGAAGACTGACAGGGTTATATTGTTTCACTCGGCATCGGGCAAGGACAGTATAGCCTTTTAGACCTAATATCACCTTATTTCAAAGAGATCGTTTGCGTCTATATGTATGTCGTTAAAGACTTATCTCACATTAATCGGTATATAAATTACGCTTGTAAGAAGTACCCTAATATGAAATATATTCAAATTCCGCACTTTGCTCTTTATTCATACAGGCGCATTGGATATATGGGATGTGTCAAAAATGAGAAGCAAAAGTTGTACAATATGGCTCAACTTACCGATATAGTAAGGGAGAAATATAATATTGAATGGGCTTTCTTTGGTTTCAAGCAATCTGATTCGATGAATCGACGTTTAATGTTACGCCACTATACGATATGAATGGAATCAATGAAGTCACAAAAGAAGTGCTATCCATTATCGGAATATCGGAATAAAGATGTATTGGAGTACATTAGTCGAAAAAGTCTAATCAACCCCGAATCATACGGAGGGAAACATCAGTCATCTGGTACTGATATAACGGATATTAATTACTTGTTATTTCTTCGTTATAAATATCCATGTGATTTAAAAAAAGTTATAAATGAATATCCATTGGTAGAACGGAAATTGTTTGAATATGACTATGAAAGAATTAAAACAAAGTGAAACAAGGGTTATAAAACGCTTCCAAATAAACCTTAATCCGATTAATCCTAAAAGGCATTCGGACGAGAAGGTAAAACTGCAAAAGAAAAATTTGCAGAAAGTTGGTTTTCTTGGTGGTATTGTATGGAATGAGAAATCAGGAAATCTGATTGACGGGCATCGGAGAATTAAAGCAATGGATTTGTATTACAAATATGATGGTACTCCAAGCACTGATTATGACGTAAAGGTAGAGGTTGTGAATTTAGATGATAAAGTTGAAAAGGAACAGCTTACATATATGGCAGTAGGGAACACAAAACCTGATATAGACCTTATAGCTGGTTATATCTCTGATATAGATTATACGGATGTTGGATTGGATATTGGAGAACTCAACGATATTCTTTCTATAAATACAGCTATTCCTCCTTTGTCTGATTCTTTGGATGATTTATTATCCTCTGTATCATCGTTTGATGAAATAGAAACTCAGCCTACGGATGAAAAAACATACGAGGAGAAAAAAGAACACATGAAAGCTGTTAAGCAGCAAGTAAGAGATTCGGCAATAGAAAGACAACAAAACGAGGAGGCGTATATAATGCTGTCGTTTTCTTCTTATGAAGCTAAGGAAGATTTTTGCGATTTGCTTGGTATTAGTACAGATGACAAGTTCGCTAAAGGAGAAGATGTATTGAAAATGATTAAGTGACGAAAGTAACAGATACGTGCGCCCGTGTGCAAGAATATGGGAAAGAAACCAAAAATAGAAGATTTTAGGAAGATTCTCCGTAAATCCGGTGGGAATCTGACTAAGGTGGCCGCTATTTTCAAAGTGGCTCGGAAAACTATATACCAATGGGCGAAAGACGATGTGGAGTTTAAGGATGCTATATCGGATGAGCGTGGGGCTTTAGTTGATGAATGCTTGGTTTCTGCCCGTGTCCTAGCATTGGGTATTCCCGAAAAGGATGAAAAAGGAAATTTTATTGGTTGGCGTGAACGTCAGATGGTTATATGATTCGTTATTTGCTTTCTACATTAGGAAGAAAAGAAGGGTTTGGTGAAGAGTCAGAAGACGCTGATATTCCAACAGACATAGAGCATGGCATCAACATTGATTCTTGGATTAAAGACAAGCTGAAATGATAGTACCTCAAGAAATATATCATCCACTATATGAGGATAAGGAAAAATTTATAATTTTTATCACCGGTGGGCGTGGTAGCGGAAGTCTTTCAATGCTTCTACTTTTATTGAGCGGTTGACTTTTGAAATGACTCCCGTAGAGAAAATTGTTCATCAGATTCTTTACACCCGTTACACGATGGTTTCTGCCGGTATGTCTATCATCCCCGAAATGATGGAGAAGATAGATTTGGACGGTACCACGAAATATTTCAAGACCACAAAGACGGACATAGTCAATAAGATGACTAAGAGCCGTATCATGTTCCGGGGTATCAAGACTTCTTCCGGGAACCAGACAGCAAAACTGAAATCCATTCAAGGCATTACGACTTTCGTCTGCGATGAAGCGGAAGAGTGGACAAGCGAAGATGAGTTCGACAAGATAATGCTCTCCATTCGCAAGAAGGGTATTCAGAACCGGATTATCATTATAATGAACCCATGCGATTCCAATCACTTCATCTACAAGAAATACATTGAGAAAACTCACAAGCTGGTAGAGATTGACGGTGTGCAGGTTCAGATTTCCACTCATCCGAATGTGCTCCACATTCATACGACTTACTTTGATAATTTGGATAACCTTTCTCCTGAGTTCCTGAAAGAAGTGGAGGATATGAAGGTGGGTAATCCTGAAAAGTATGCTCATGTGGTTATCGGTCGCTGGGCTGACGTGGCGGAAGGTGCTGTGTTCAAGAAGTGGGGAATTGTTGACGAGTTTCCGGCTTGGGCAAAGAAAGTTGCTTTCGGGCAAGACTTCGGTTATACGCATGACCCGTCTGCTTCCATTCGTTGTGGTATCGTTGATAACGCCCTTTACTTGGATGAAGTGGATTACCGTACTGGATTGCTTTCTTCTGACATCATCAAGACTCTTCGCCCGTGGGGTTTGAAAGTCATAGCTGATAGTGCTGACCCTCGATTGATTCAAGAGATACACAACGGAGGAATCAAGATATATGCCGTAGAGAAAGGTGCAGGCTCTATCAATGCCGGAATTGACAAAATGAAAGATATGGAGATTTATATAACCAAACGCTCATACAACTTGCAAAGCGAGTTCAGAAAGTATGTTTGGGCAAAGGATAAGGACGGGAACTATATCAACGAACCGGAAGACCATGACAATCACGGAATAGATGCTGTACGTTACTATGTATTGGGTGAGCTTCTTGGTAAAATTCAGAAGCCGAAAGATTTAACAGGAATATTCACGCATTAAAAATATAAACTATGCCATTGAATTTAGAAGAAATATTAGCATTGCCTGACATCGGGCAGAAGATAAACTACCTGAAGAAAGGTAGGAAGACTGAACTTCCCGACCGTTGCAAACTTTGGGATGATTGGAATTCGGAACGACATGAAATCATGGTTGACAAAAAGAAGTATCCGGACAGAAAGGTTCTTGAAAAAGAAGCTGAGAAACACTTCGATGAAAAAACTGGTAAGACTTATGAAATCGAAGCAAAGTATAAGACTGAACCGGTGAACCGTATCTCCATTCCATTGGAACAAGATATAGTGAACATTCAAACAGCTTTCACGGTCGGCACAGAACCGTCTATGGATTGCACTCCGACTGATGATGATGAAAAGAAGCTGCTGGATGCGGTCAAAGCTGTATTCAAGTCCAACAAAATCAAATATCAGAACAAGAAGATTGTCCGTGCCTGGCTTTCCGAACAAGAAGCGGCAGAATATTGGTATGTTACCGATGATGATTCGTTTTGGGCGAAGTTCTGGAAGAAAGTTAAGACTTCCTTCGGGGGGAAGGTAAAGCCCACCAAGAAACTGAAAAGCGTGTTATGGTCTCCATTCAGAGGTGATAAGCTATACCCGTTCTTCAACGACGAAGGTAAAATGATTGCTTTCTCACGTGAGTACAAGAAGAAGCTCATGGATGATTCGGAGGTCATCTGCTTTATGACTATCACGGACAAAATGGTTTATCAATGGGATTTGTCTAAAGGGTATGAAGAAAGAACGCCTTTTGCTCATGGATTCCCAAAACTACCGGTTCTCTATGCTTATCGTCCAGAACCTTATTGCAAGAAGATAAAGACATTCCGTGTCCGGCTGGAAAAACTGTTATCCAATTATGCTGATTGCATCGATTATCATTTCTTCCCATTGCTGAAGCTAATTGGAGATGTAGAGGGTTTCATGGGTAAGGTTAAGGATAGAATGGTCAAACTTACAGGTGAAGGTGCGGATGCTCAATATCTGACGTGGAACCAAGCAAATGATACCGTAAAATTTGAGGTAGAAACCCTCTTTGAGAAAGCATATTCTATGACGAATACACCACAAATCAGTTTTGAAAAGTTGAGTGGTGCTGGAAATGCTTTGTCGGGAGTGGCTTTCGATTACGTGTTTCTTTCGACACATTTGCAAGTTCAAAATCATGCCGAGGTGATAGGTGAGTTCTTGCAAAGGCGTGTGAACTTCATAGTCTCTGCTTTAGGTTCTATAAATCCATCTGAATTTAACAAAGCATCTGAAACGATAGATATTAGTACAGAAGTTGTTCCGTATCGCCTTGACAATTTAGAAGATAAAGTTAATGTAGCTGTAAAAGCTGTGTCAGGTGGTGTATGGTCGCAACGACATGGGGTAATGTTTGCTGGAAATATTGACCGCATCGAAGAAGAAATTTCAGAAATAAAAGAAGAACAAGAAGAAAAGAGAAAAGCTGAAATGCAGAAACAAGCCATAAAGAAAGGGGAGTGAAATCACTCCTCTTTGTAGCTCCATTGATAGCCCTTGTGCTTCTTTATTTTCCCATTACAACACATTGAAATGCCCGAATGGTGCGCACCGGTTGTGCGTGCCGCTTCATTCAAACTATCAAATGAATTTATAATTTTGCCGTCTTTTAATTGTAGAACAGCTCGTGAATTATGGTGGTTTTTGCCAGTCTTTTGCTTTCTACCAAGAACCCTATATGCGTGTAGTAAGTTTTCACCATCAGTAACCCATTCAAGATTGGCAACGCAATTATTGGTTTTATCACCGTCTATGTGGTTTACTTGTGGTAGGTTTTGCGGGTTAGTTATAAAAGCATTTGCGACCAAGCGATGAACTTTAAATATACGCTTTCTGCACCATACATTCAAATACCCCTTTTTGCTTTTTATGGGTATTAAAATGCGTCCATCTCTAAACCAATATCCTTTACCGTTCCAGCATTTCTTTGGCAAGGATTTTACCCTACCTAAATTTGATACTTGATAATCGCCTTCGTACCCTTCAATGTCTTTCCAAATTTCATCCATATTCTTTTGCTTTAAAGTTAAATAAATAAAAGGCTGCCTTTAAAGTCGTGCGAAGACTGCCTTTGGATAATCGTGTTATGCTCTATCGGGTATCAGACTATATACACCGTTTACGGCACTTTCGCCAATCATCTTACTGATAGCATCCATACACTCATAGATACCATGATTGAAAGTATTACCTTCTTCAATGTATTCTCTACCGCTTTCTTTAGCTATGATAGTTGTTTGTTCATCAAAGACTACACTTGCCTCTCTCAACTTGATTAACGCGTTCATTAGGTCTAAATTAACCTTGATTTCATTTGTTGCCATAATTATGCGATTTTAATAAGGTTACACTTTTTGAAACAACGCCACTCTTCTTTTTCAGTGTCAAAGTATACTTGGCAATTATCAGCCGTTTTCTTAGTACCTTTTGTTTCTGGTACTCTGTTTTCCAAGAGAGTGCCAAAGGCTTGACGTAACGTGCCATCGGTTTTCTTGAAGTAGAACCTATCTCCACTTTCAAAGCTGCTTTGAGCTTTAAATTAGCCCATGCGCATTTTAATGCCTCACTCATTGAATAACCGTTCTTGCGAACAAAAGACCATGCCATTTGCATAACCTCTTTCATCTGACTTCTAAATTTTGTGCTCATACTACTTATATTTTATGTGTTATATAATATATTCTATTTTTATGCATGCAAATATAGACTATATTATATAACGGCAATATTGTTACTGTTAATAAAATATAATACAATATATTTTCAGTGTGAAAATTATATTATAATATATAATGCGTATATTGATATCAGAAATCAAACTTATAA
>ENA-OQEX01000813-OQEX01000813.1-human-gut-metagenome-genome-assembly--contig:-NODE-813-length-14176-cov-9.070254_pt1 | contig 14176 bp, 14 predicted proteins | sample MGYA00242802_ERZ504649 | MGnify/ENA primary metagenome ERZ504649 (study PRJEB26092, sample SAMD00036194) | human gut metagenome | host: Homo sapiens | study: EMG produced TPA metagenomics assembly of... | reverse complement strand
CACTGATATCGCGGCCACGTCAGCGGTCGCTCACGCGCATGGCACCAAAGTGGTGGTGGACAACACCTTCGCATCCCCGGTATTGCAGCATCCGTTGTCGGATGGCGCCGACGTGGTCGTATATTCCACCACCAAATACATCGGCGGCCATTCCGACGTGGTCGGCGGAGCGGTGGTGCTCAACGACAGGGAAATCCGCGATGAAGTGGCGTTCCTGCAGAACGCGGCCGGAGCTGTGCCATCTCCGTTCGACTCCTGGCTTGACATTCGTGGCCTCAAAACGTTGGATCTGCGCGTCAAGCAGCACAGTCGTAACGCCATGAAGGTGGCGCAATGGTTGGAAACCCGCCCTGAAGTGGAACGCGTATGGTACCCGGGACTGGAATCCCATCCAGCCACGAGATTGCCGCACGACAGATGCATGGCGGATTCGGAGGCATGATCTCCGTGCAGATCGCAGCCGGATTCGAAGCGGCAAAGAAGTTCGCCGGTGCCACGGAAGTGTTCACCCTGGCCGAGTCGTTGGGCGGCGTGGAATCCCTGATTGAGCATCCGGGCGCCATGACCCATGCTTCCGTCGCCGGTACCACGCTGGAAGTGCCCGCCAATCTTGTGCGACTTTCCGTCGGTCTTGAAGATGCTGACGATTTGATCGCGGATTTGGAACAGGCTTTTCGTCGTGTTTGAGATAAGATCGCAGCCTCGTTACGATTTTGTGTAATCAGTCAAAAAGGCAGAACGTGCATAAATCCTCGCCATCGGATTCGCCAAAAGCGTATATTATGCTATTTCGAATCTGCTTATAGCGAGGGTTTGCCATATAATACTTTCGACAACGTTCGTGTTCATCTACCAGCGCATTCTCTGTGGAATCGAACGCCCATGATTATCGAGACGAGGCGGTATGCTGCAAATTCAAGGCATCTCCAAACAGTATAAAACCGGCGACTTCGTGCAGCGGGCGCTGGATAACGTCAGCCTTAACCTGCGTGACAGCGAATTCGTGGCCATTCTCGGACCTTCCGGCTCCGGCAAAACCACACTGCTCAACATCATCGGCGGACTTGACCACTATGATTCCGGCGATCTGGTGATCAACGGCATTTCCACCAAACAATACAAAAGCCGCGATTGGGACTCCTATCGCAACCACACCATCGGTTTCGTGTTCCAGAGCTACAATCTCATTCCCCATCAGACCATTCTGTCGAATGTGGAACTTGCCCTAACCATTTCGGGCGTATCGCATTCGGAGCGTCGAGAGCGTGCGCGCAAGGCGCTTGAACAAGTGGGTTTGGGCGAGCATGTCAACAAAAAGCCGAACCAGCTTTCCGGCGGTCAGATGCAGCGCGTGGCCATTGCGCGCGCATTGGTGAACGATCCGGACATCGTGCTCGCCGACGAGCCGACCGGTGCGCTTGATTCCGACACTTCCGTGCAGATCATGGATCTGCTCAAAGAGGTCGCCAAAGACCGCCTCGTGGTGATGGTGACGCATAACCCCGAACTGGCCTACCAGTATGCCACGCGCATTGTGGAGCTCAAGGACGGTGTGATTCGTTCCGACTCCGACCCGTTCGAACCAGCCCAGAACGAAACGGCTACCGCTTCCGTGCACAAGACCATGGGCCGCGTATCCATGTCGTTCGGCACGTCGTTGGCATTGAGCTTCAACAATTTACGCACCAAGAAGGGCCGTACGTTCCTTACGGCATTCGCAGGATCCATCGGCATCATCGGCATCGCATTGATCATGTCCGTTTCGGCAGGCGTGAACACTTATATCGACAATATTCAGCGCGAGACGATGACTGCTTACCCGATCAGCATCGACGAACAGACCTTCGACCTGACCAGCATGATGACTTCCGGCCAGCAGAGTGCGGACAATCAAGGCAAGAAGCATAAGAGCGACGCGATTTATCCGGATGATGCCGCCATCAAGGGCACCGCTTCGATGACCAGCAGCATTACCGAAAACAATCTGAGCGCGTTCAAGAAATACCTTGATAATAAGGACAGTGACATCAATCGGTATATCGGTTCCGCGGGAATCCAGTATTCGTATGATACGAGGTTCTCCGTATTCTCACACGATCCAGACGGCACGCTTGTCAACGCCGATGGTGTGACGGTGGGCAAAACCGGCACCAAATCGATGGCCGACCAGATGGCGGACGGTTCGCTGATGTCTGCCGACTCATCCACCTTTACGTCGACGCGCGTGAGCATGCTCACGGGTAAAACCGACCAGAATGCTGCACCGAGCTCGTTCCATGAGATCATGCCAAGCGCTGATGGCAAAAAGAACGTCGGCAAGGTCATTTCCGACAATTATGAGGTAGTCGAAGGATCCTGGCCAAAGAACAAGAACGAGGTTGTACTCGTACTTGACGAGAACAATTCATTGTCGTTAACCGCTGTGTATGAGCTAGGCCTCAAATCCGCCAGTGAATACCACGATATGATGAACCAGCTCAATTCCGGCGACGATGTGAAAACCGATACCAAGAAGATTGACTATTCCGACGTTATCGACCGCACGCTGAAGCTGCTGCCGGCCTGCGACCAGTATGTCAAAGGCGATAACGGCCATTGGACGTACGTGGGCGACGATGTGGACCAGATTAATGCGCTGATCGACTCCGACAAGGCCATCGATCTGAAGATCGTGGGCGTGGTTAAGCCGGTAGAGGATGCTGACGCAACCCCGCTTTCCTCCGGTGTGGGCTATACGCGTGCTCTGACCAATGAGCTGATCGACCGTGCCGAATCCAGTGAAATCGTCACCGAACAGCGGTCCGATAAAGATCACAATGTGCTCAACGGCATGACGTTCTCGCCGTCCGACGATGCCACCAAAGCTCAGGATGCCCGCGATTACGTCGCATCCCTCGGCGTAAGCAGCAAGGCGCAGATGGCGCAGAACATGATGGCGGCCGCAGGCGCATCCGGAGGTGACTCCCAGCAGGCCGCGGCCATGGCTCAGATGGGCGAACAGCAGCTCGCCGACCAATTCGACGCCTATATCGCCACCGCCGACGAGGCCACGCTGGTCGCCATCTACAACCAGTACGTGTCCACCGGCTCCTACAACGACAATCTCGCTGATTTCGGCGTGGTCAGCCGTGACGCACCAAGCTCCATCAACATTTACGTCGACAGCTTCGAAGACAAGAATTCCATCAACGACGCCATCGACGAATACAATAAGACCGCCAAGGAAAAAGACAAGATCACCTACACCGACTACGTTGGTCTGATGATGAACTCGGTAACCACCATCATCAACGTCATCACCTATGTGCTGATCGCTTTCGTGGCTGTGTCATTGGTGGTCTCGTCGATCATGATCGGCATTATCACCTATATTTCCGTGCTGGAACGTACCAAGGAAATCGGTATTCTGCGCGCCATGGGCGCATCCAAACGCAATGTGTCGAACGTATTCAACGCGGAAACCGGCATTATCGGCCTGCTGGCCGGTCTGATCGGCGTTGGTGCCACCGTGCTGCTCAACTTCCCGATCAACAGCGTGCTGCACCACTTCATGGGTACCACCGAGGTCAGTGCCGTGCTGCCGGTCGGTAATGCCATCGCTCTGGTGATTCTCAGCGTAGTGCTCACCCTGATCGGCGGCCTCATCCCAAGTCGTGGCGCCTCCAAGCAGGATCCCGCCACCGCCCTCCGCACCGAGTAGAGGCGGTGGATACTAGACTGCTGCGTATGACAGAGTTTACGTCGGCGCGTGACGCCCTACGCACCTACTTCGGATATGACGCCTTCCGTCCCGGTCAAGAAGGCATAGTCAATGCGATTATCCAAGGCCGTGATGCGCTCGGCGTCATGCCCACCGGTGCTGGCAAGTCGATCTGCTACCAGATTCCCGCCACGCTTCTTCCGGGCATGACCATCGTCATTTCCCCGTTGATCTCGTTGATGCGCGATCAGGTCGACGCGCTCAAGACGTGGGCATTCCAGCCGCGTTCATCAATACCACGCAAAGTCCCGACGAACAGGATCTGGTGTTCGCACAGGCGTTGTCGGGACGGATCAGACTGCTGTATGTGGCTCCGGAACGTTTGGAAACCGAACGTTTCCGCACGTTCGCCAGTCGTGTGCCGATTTCTCTGGTCGCCGTTGACGAAGCGCATTGCGTGTCGCAATGGGGTCAGGATTTCCGTTCGTCATATCTTGGTATCGGCGATTTTCTGAAGGCATTGCCGACCCGTCCGACGGTTGCCGCATTCACTGCGACCGCGACGGAACGGGTGCGTCGCGATATTATCGGAATTCTCGGATTGCGCGATCGTCCGTCACCGTCACCGGCTTCGACAGGGCCAACCTGTATTTCGATGTGATCAGGATGGAAAGGAAACGTAAGGCCTCATGGGTGGCTTCATATATTGCGGATCATCCTGACGAATCCGGCATCGTGTATTGCGCGACCCGCAAGGAAGTGGAGTCGCTTGCCGAATCGTTGAATATCGCCGTGTGCGAGCTGCGTGCTACGAAAGGTGAGGATGCGACGCGACTTGGCATGGTCGCAGTCGCCTATCATGGCGGTATGTCGGCCGAAACGAGGGAACGGGCACAACGTGATTTCGTAACCGACCGTGTGCCTGTGGTGGTTGCCACGAATGCGTTCGGCATGGGCATCGACAAGTCGAACGTGCGTTATGTGATCCACCATAATATGCCGGAATCGATCGAAGCGTACTATCAGGAGGCCGGTCGTGCGGGGCGCGACGGCGAGCCGAGCCGGTGCACGTTGCTGTGGAACGAATCTGATATTGCTACGAGGCGAAGGCTGCTTGATTCGGATTATGAGAACGAGCGTTTGACCGCCGAAGAGCAGGAGGTCGTGCGTGCGTCGAAACGGCGTCTGCTCAACGCCATGATCGGTTATTGCCGTACCACGGATTGTCTGCACGAGTATATGACCAGGTATTTCGGTGAGGCCGGGGGAGCGGCCGTCCGTGATGACGGCACATGCGTGGGAGGATGCGCGAACTGCGGGAATACGTTTGAAACCGTTGACGTCACGGATATCGCGCGGGCCATCAGCGCTGCGTGCATGACGTGAACCAGAAGGTCGGTTCGGGGAAGATCGTCAAAGTGCTGCGAGGATCGAAAGCGCAGGATTTGAACTATCTTCATCCTGCCGATCTGCCGACGTACGGCATGTTGAGCGCGACTTCGGAGGCGCAGATTCGTGACGTGCTCAGCCAGATGGCGACGGATGGTTTTCTTTCCATCTCGGAAGGCTCCATGCCGATCGTTCGCTTCGGTGAACGTGCGGCGGAAACGGTCGCGCCGAATTTTCATTATGAAATCAAGAAGATCGAACGGAAGCACGCTGCGAAACGTGCGGAATCGCCGTCCGTGGGCTCTCAGGCCATGGGATCGTATGTGCCGGGCGACGGAGACGAGGAATTGTTCGCCAAACTGCGTGCGTTGCGGCTTGACATCGCCCGCGAACTCGGTAAACCCCCGTATATCGTCTTTTCCGATAAAACGCTGCGCGATATGGTGCGTATTAGGCCGGTCACCGGCGAGCAATTCTCGCAAGTCAATGGCGTTGGTGCGCTCAAATTGGAAGCGTATGGCGAACGGTTCATGGAAGTGATCCGCGATTTCGTTGCATGAATCAGGTGACGTGTCAGCTTGAGGAATAAGCGTATCGATTATTGCAAAATCATACGTTTTATATGATACGTAACACGTTATCGGCAACATGTATGGCGGTGAGGTTGACGTATGCCGGCAAAACGGCGACAGTAGAGACGAACAGTTGTTGAAGAAAGGATTGATGATGGCAGAAGACAAGCCGGTTGTGGAAAGCTTCCAGCTCGACCACACCAAGGTGAAGGCTCCGTATGTGCGTTATATCGACACGCAGACCGGTCCGAATGGCGATGTGATTTCCAATTATGATTTGCGTTTGGTGCAGCCGAATGAGAATGCGATTCCGACCGGTGGCCTGCACACCATCGAACATACGATTGCGGTGCTGTTGCGTGAACGTATCGACGGTTATATCGATTGTTCCCCGTTCGGCTGCCGTACCGGTTTCCACCTGCTGACGTGGGGCGAGCATTCCACGGAAGAAGTGGCTCGCGCGTTGAAGGAGGCGTTGGAATTCATCGCATACGAGGCCACATGGGATGACGTTCCTGCCACCACCATCGAAAGCTGCGGCAATTACCGCGACCATAGCCTGTTCACGGCGAAGGAATGGTGCAAGGATATTCTCGCCAAGGGCATCAGCTCTGACGCGTTTGAGCGCCGTCTGGTCTGATTTGCGTGCGATTGCACGTCTTTTTTCGGGCATATTGCGAATACTGTGCCGTGGGCATGGTATTTTTGACGCTCGGAAGAAGACAAGGTGATGCAAAGGTGAACGAGATGGGTGAGGAGAGCGTCATTACCTCTGAACGGCGGTTCCGTCGCGCCACTATGGCTGATTTGCCGACCATGCTGAAGATTTATGAGCATGCCCGCAAGTTGATGGCCTCCAATGGCAATCCCACGCAGTGGGGTGATAAGTTCCCTCGTGAGGAAGTGGTTCGTGACGATGTCGAATCGCAACGCACCGTGTTGCTGGTCGATACGGTTGATGGCGAGGAACGTGTGCTCGCCCAGTTCGCATTGTGTCCGGGCATCGACCCGACGTATGTGAATATCGATGGTGCCTGGCTGGATGACGATCCGTATGTGACCATCCACCGGATCGCCTCGTCGGGTCTCGCCAAGGGTGCGGCGAAGGACTGCATCAACTGGTGCATCGAACATTACGGCAATGTGCGCGCGGATACGCATCCCAACAACAAGGCCATGCAGCATGTGCTCGAATCGAATGGTTTCGCGCGCTGCGGCTTGATTCAGTTGCTTGACAGGCCGTCCGACACCACGCGTATCGCTTATCAACGGCATGAATGGTGAGATTTGCGGATTTATATGGATTGATATCAATCAATATAAATTTCATCACAAATAATCGCAAACAATCTTCGATATTGAGAAGCAAAAATCCCGTTGCATATCGTATTTCAGATGTTCAACGGGATTTTTATATCCGATTGTGTTGCTTTCGATATATCTTACGAAAGATATATCGAAAGCAACCGTATTGTCGGTTTTTAGAACAGTCCTGGCTCGTTCAATGCGGAATGCTTGCGGCTGTACACGAAATACACGATCAAACCAAGGGCGAACCAGATTGCGAAACGCACCCAAGTCTCCCAATTCAAACCGCAGATCAGGATGAAGCAGAAAATGATCGCGCAGATCGGCGTGAACGGTACGCCCGGGGCGCGGAAGCCGCGGTGTGCGTCCGGCTGGGTCTTACGCATCCACAGAATGCCCGCGGACACGATGATGAACGCCGACAGCGTACCGATGTTCACCAATTCGAACAGCACGTTGATGTTGATGAAACCGCCGGCGATGGCCGTTAGAATACCGAAGAACCATGTACCTTTGAACGGGGTGCGGTATTTCGGGTGTACTTCGCCGAAGAACTTCGGGAACAGGCCGTCGCGGCTCATGGCGTAGCAGATGCGGGACTGGCCATACAGCTGCACCAGCATCACCGTGGTCATGCCGATCAGAGCGCCAAGATTGACAACGAACGCCAGCCAGTTGAGACCGGTTTCGAGAATCACGCCGGCCACCGGAGCGTCAATGAAGTTCGCGAACTCCTTGTATGGCACCACACCGGTCATGATCAGCGTCATGATGATGTACAGCACGGTCGACACGGCCAACGAGATCAGAATGCCGCGCGGCAGTGTCTTGTTCGGATTGATGGTCTCCTCGGCGGAAGAGGACACCGCGTCAAAGCCGATGAAGCTGAAGAACACGATCGATGCGGCCGGAACAATGCCGTACGGCTGCGTCGAGCCCGGCTGGAACGTGTAAATGCCGTACGGGGAGAACGGCTTCCAATTGGCGGGATTGATGTACCAGACGGTGCACACGATGAACAGCACGATGATGGCCAGTTTGATCATCACCATAATATCGTTGGTTTTCTTCGTCTGGTTAATGCCGATGGACAGCACCCAAGTGATGATGAGCACGATCACGAAACCAGGCAGATTGAAGTATGTGGTCACGCCTGGCGTGGTGCCGTATGCCGCGGTCAGTTCAACTGGCAGATGCAAGCCGAAACCTTCCAACAGTTTGTTGAAATATCCGGACCATCCGGCGGACACGGTGGCCGCCTGCAAGGCGTATTCCAAAATCAAATCCCAGCCGATCACAAACGCGATCAGCTCGCCGAACGCCAAATACGCGTACGAATATGCGGAACCGGACACTGGTGCCATCGCGGCGAACTCCGCATAGCACAATCCCGCGAAACCGCAGCAGACCGCGGCCAGAAGGAAGGAGATGCACAATGCCGGACCTGCGGTGAGGGCGCCCTTGCCGGTGAGTACGAAAATGCCGGTGCCGATGATGGCGCCGATTCCCAGCATGGTAAGGTCAAATGTTTTCAATGTGCGTTTCAGCGGAGTCGACTCGGATACGAGCTGGTCCACTGACTTTTTGCGAAAAAGATCCATGGTCTTAATTCCCTAAAAATGGTTTTATATGGGCTGGACCGGACGGATTTCCGGGACTCTGGCACGCCTCAAACGCCAGAAATCAAAGAAGGGCTGAACGCCTCTTATACGGGAGGTGTACGCGCCTTATGTAAGGAGAGTGTAAAAACCTGGCACGGACAAAACCGTGAAAACCCCGTGAATCGTCTCGCTAAGTGTGCGCGTTTTTTCGAAGCCGTCACGTGGGAGCGCAACAATAGAGTCATGACTTTCAACGCTGCCCGTGAATGGCAATTCTCATCCGAACAAGGCAAGGCCAATTATGAGGCCGCCCAAAAGCAATATCCGGCGCAGGCCATCGTCGATATGGCCGCATTGCGAAACAACATGCGTCATCTGGTGAGCGTGGTTGCGGCCCGAATTCCGGCACCGCCGTGATGGGTGTGGTCAAGGCCGACGCGTACGGGCATGGTCTTATTCCGGCCGCGCTCGCGGCACTGGCGGGAGGTGCGACCTGGCTGGGCACGGCGCAATCACATGAGGCGCTGCTGCTGCGCAAGGCGGGCATCGGGCCGGACCGCTGCCACATTCTGACATGGTATATAACGGCATGGCTGTGCCTTTTGACGAGCTGATCGACAATGATATCGATATTTCCGTCGGATCGTTGCCGGGCATTGACGGCGTTGCGGCTGCGGCGCGTCGTCTTGGAAAACCGCACGCGTGCATGTGAAGGTCGATTCCGGTTTCGGCCGCAACGGGTTCACGCCCGCCACGTTCGACGCGGCGCTCGCCAAGCTGGTGCCGTTCGCCAAGGAGGGTGTGCTGCATATCGTCGGCCAGTGGAGCCATTTGGCGGTGGCGGACGCTCCGGACGTTCCTGAATTCGTGGCATCCACCGACAGACAGATCGAGAATTTCAAGGATTTCACCCGTCGTATGGAGCAGGCGGGCATTGCGCCGGAGATTCGTCATCTCGCCAATACCGCTGCCACGCTTTCACGTTCCGAGATTCATTTTGAGCTGACGCGCCCGGGTATCGGCCTGTATGGTTATGAGGCTGATCCGGCCATGGGCACGCCAGTACATACGGTTTGACGCCGGCCATGACGTTGCAGGCGCAGCTTGGTACGGTCAAGGATGTTGAAGCGGGCCATGGCATTTCCTATGGCCGCACGTACCTGACTCCGTCCGATACGTCCACCGCGATCGTGCCTGTCGGCTATGCGGACGGCATTCACCGTTCCGCTTCCGGTTTTGATATGGAAGGCGCGAAGCATGTGGTCAAGCCAGGAGGCCCGGTGCGTGTGATGACCACGGAGGGTCCGCGCCTCTACCGTGTGTCCGGTCGCGTGTGCATGGATCAGTTTATGCTTGACCTGCACGGTTCCGCGGAAAAGCTTGGCGTGCATGAGGGCGACACCGTGCAGCTGTTCGGACCGGGTCGCGGAGAGGATTATGCCGAGCCGACCGCCGACGATTGGGGCCGTGCCGCAGGCACCATCAGCTATGAGATCTTCACCTGCCTGTGCAACCGTATCCCGCGCCTGTACGAGCATGCCTCTGACGTGCTGTCGGTCGAAGATCTCGCCAAACTCGATCCCGCAACCCTCCTATAAAGAATCAGGCGTGCGATGGGAGGCACGCCGTGAAAGTCGATATGGTGGGCGCGGTACGTTCGATGGTTGGTCAACGTGCCGCGCTTGCTGTTAAGGTGGTGAGCTATGCCAGGAATGATTCTGAAGGAAGATATCGAAAAAGTTCGCGCCACCGCCGATTTGTACGACATTGTGTCTGCAACGGTTACGCTCAAACCTTCAGGAACTGGCACATACGTGGGGCTGTGCCCGTTTCATGACGAGAAAACGCCAAGCTTTTCCGTGCGTCCGGCGCTCGGTGTGTGGCATTGCTTCGGCTGCGGTCTTGGCGGAGACGTGTTCGGTTATGTGGAGCATCAGGAGAACGTCGACTTTCGTGATGCCGTCGAGCTTTTGGCCGACCGATACCATATCGAATTGCGTTATGACCAGTCGAACGCCAAGAAGGAGCATACCGGTTCGAAACGTGCCCGCCTGTTGGAAGCCAACGAGGCCGCGCAGGAGTTTTTCGTCTCGCAGCTGATGACCAAAGACGCGCTCGCCGCGCGCAAACTGCTTGATGGCCGTAATTTCAGCCAGGCCGATTGCCAACGATTCGGTTGCGGATATGCTCCGCAAGGCTGGGATAATCTGGTGCGGTACTTGGCAGGCAAGGGCTTCACACAGCAGGAAATGTTGGACGCAGGTTTGGCCCGTCAAGGCCAGCATGGGGTGTATGACTATTTCCGTGGCCGCGTAACATGGCCGATTCGCGATTCAACCGGACGCACGCTTGGTTTCGGCGCTCGCAAGTTGTATGAGGATGATTCGATTAGCGCGAAATACATTAATACTCCCGACACGCAGTTGTATCGGAAAAACCAGGTGCTGTATGGCATTGATATGGCGAAGTCGGCGATTGTGAAGAAACGTCAGGCGGTGATCGTCGAAGGGTATACGGATGTGATGGCCATGCATTTGGCCGGCATTGATACCGCGATCGCGACATGCGGCACCGCGTTCGGTGCCGAGCATGCCAAGATCGTGCGTCGTCTGATCGCCGACGATTCGTTGGGTGCGGTACAGCTGGTTGGTCCGTTGAAGGTTGAAGGACAGGCGTTGAGTTCGCGTATCGTGTTCACCTTCGATGGCGATGCGGCCGGTCAGAAGGCTGCGATTCATGCGTTCGGCTTGGATTCCGCTTTTTCGACGCAGGCGTTCGTTGCTGTGGCCGACGACAATCTCGACCCGTGCGATTTGCGTATCAAGCGAGGTAATGAGGCGGTTCGCGCGTTGATCGATCATGCCGAACCACTGTATGATTTCGTGATCAAAACCGCGATCGGGCGTTTCGACACCACTTATACCACTGGGCAGATGGGCGCAGTCAAGGCGGTGGCGCCGTTGATCGCACAGATTCGTGACCGTTCCCTGTTGGATTTGTATTCACGCAAGGCGGTGCGCCAGATCGGCGTCGACTTGGATATCATGCAGCGTGAAGTGCGTGACGCACGACGCAAACTGCAGGTGCGGGACGAAGATGCGTACGCTCCGAAACGTCGTTTTGCAGGCAATGCCGGAGCTGCGGTGGAACCGCGTATGGAACAAGGCACGAATCCGTATGCGAATCCTTCCGCGCGGAAGGCGTTGGAACATCGTGATGCGGCGGAGCATCCTACTATCGCATTGATGATGCCGTGTTCATTTGCGAACAGCAGTTCATGGCAACCCTGATTCAAGTGCCGCTTGCCGTTGATCCGACACTGTTCGCCAGTCTTACGCTGTCGAGCTTCATGACCCCCGTATTCCGCACGTTATTCCAAGCGGTCGCGGCGGCCGGGGGACTGCCGTCTGCTGATACCCCGCAAGGATTGTGGATGCACAATCTCACCAAAGCGGGTGGTCCGATGTTGGAATCCGTCATCAACGAGCTTGCCGTCATGCCATTGCCGCTTCCTCCGAGCGATACTGACGCGGAACGTGCGTCGCAACAATCGCAGGAAGGCAACGTGCAATTGCGCAAGCCGACCGACGACGAACGCAGATACGCGTCTGAACTCATCATTCGACTGCTTGACACGGGCATCATGCGCAAAATCGGCGCGGACCAGCGTCGCATGGCGCAACTGCCGGACGGTGCCGAGAAAATCGAGCTGCTTGGCCAGATTACCAAGCTGGAAACGTTGCGCAAGGATCTGCAGACGAGGGTGTTCGGCAATAACGTCGCCTGAATATTTGGTGTGCCGGAGCGTCAACCCCCGAACGTCTTTGTCGTTCACCTGAATTTGCCACATGCCTGAGTGCGGTATGAACAGCCGGCGAACGTGTGGTGAACGCAGGAAGAATACTTAACGAATTCTTGGCTGGTGCACGGTATCCTTCGGCGTGTTTTGCAATTGCAAAACAGTTTTGCCGGTTTGCAAAGTCAGGGAACAGTAAGGCGCATGGGCTGAAAAACGTTGGAATGGTCGGAAAAATAGTATGCCAAGGGTATGTGGTACGCGATTTTTCGGGTAAAGTGAATACGGCGTTTCTTGAGTAAATCGCCCGGGTCTGCAAACGGTTTGCAAACTGGATTCACGGAGGAATGAATGCGACGATTGGTCGTCAAAATCCTGAAAAACGAGACTATTCTCGTAGTTGCTTCCATACTTGCTCTTATTTCATGCTTTATCGTGCCTCCTGACAAGGAGTATGCCGGATATATTCATGCCAGCACCATTTCGCAGCTGATCTGCCTGATGCTGGTGGTGTGCGGTTTCCAGCGCATCGGTGTGTTCCGCATCATCGGTTCGCGGTTGCTGCATCATGTGAGCACCGCTCGCGGATTGGTGATCACGCTGATTTCGCTCACCTATTTTTCCGGCATGCTGATTACCAATGATGTGGCGCTGGTCACGTTCATTCCATTCGCGATCGCGGTGCTCACCATGGCTCACATGGAGGAGCATGCGGTGCTGGTCGGCACGTTGATGACCGTCGGTGCGAACGTGGGCAGTATGTTGACGCCGATCGGCAATGCGCACAACCTGTATTTGAAAGCGTTGACGGGCATGCCGTCCGCTGAAATGATCGGCATTATGGCACCGTATTCCGTTGCTGCGGCGGTATTGCTGGTGGTCATCGTCTGTGTGGTGTTCGGTAAGAAACCTGTTTCCGAATTTTCCTCTATCGACGGCAGCGGCATCGAACAGAATGTGCTCGCTCCGAATTCCGATCAGCCGCAGCCGGATGAGATTCGTGTGACCGGCTACGGCGCAGGTTACGGTGGTTGGCGCACGATCGTATATTGCGCGCTGTTCATCGTGTGTTTGCTGGCTGTGAGCGATTTCATTCCGCTATGGGCCATGTGCGTGATCGTGGTGGTGGCGTTCCTGTTCTGCGATCGCCGCGTGTTCCGCAATATCGACTGGGGATTGCCGCTCACGTTCTGCATGTTCTTCATTTTCATCGGCAATATGAAACGCGTGCCGGAATTCTACGAGCTGGCCGCCTCCTTGGTGGGGGCGCATCCGCTGGAAGTGTCCGTGGTGTCCAGCCAGTTCATTTCCAACGTGCCGACCACGTTGCTGCTGTCGGGCTTCTGCGACCAGTGGCGTGCACTGATTATTGGCACCAACCTTGGTGGCATGGGTACGCTGATCGCATCCATGGCCTCGCTGATCGGATACAAGAACGTGACGCGTAAGTACCCCGATAAGAAGGGGCGCTATCTGGCCGTCTATTCGGCGGTGAATGTGCTGTTCCTTATCGTGCTGGTCGGTTTGAGCTGGATTATCGAGCCGTGAACCCATGCTCCCCGGTCTTGATGACTTGCTTGTTTGGGATCGGGGAGCCGTTGGTTCCATGGTTTTGCCGTCGGTATGATCGCTGCTCAGCGCGTTCGAGTTGGCAAGAACGTGCGAACTGGCTATACTGATTCAAGTTTGGCCCTGTAGCTCAGCTGGATAGAGCATGTGACTTCTAATCTCAAGGTCGCCGGTTCGAGCCCGGCCGGGGTCACCATCAAGCCCTCGCGTCGTTTCATGCGGTGCGGGGGCTTTCCTGTCC
>ENA-OQEX01000811-OQEX01000811.1-human-gut-metagenome-genome-assembly--contig:-NODE-811-length-14195-cov-10.130864_pt1 | contig 14195 bp, 18 predicted proteins | sample MGYA00242802_ERZ504649 | MGnify/ENA primary metagenome ERZ504649 (study PRJEB26092, sample SAMD00036194) | human gut metagenome | host: Homo sapiens | study: EMG produced TPA metagenomics assembly of... | reverse complement strand
GCAGATTGCATGTGTCCTGGCCCATCATGACCGCAACATGTTGGTCAAGGACAATCTTTTGGATTCTTTTGGCGCGAGCAGCTTGGTTTTGGTGCTATTTGGCGGCGGCACGGTTGAGGGGTTTCAAAACTGCTGTGCAGGTAGTTGGTTGATAACGTTTTAGCAGTCTGCCAAGAGGCCTTCATTTATAATGCGTCTGCAAATTGACCAATTGCTTTGACCTGCTGAAACACTATATGTTGTGTTTGACCTAAAAAAAGAATACAGGATATAGATGCCTCTTTGTCGTATGATAGATGGCGGACAGAGAACGAGAACCTTATTCGCCCCATTATTTGGATGGATCTTTGAGCCCCTTGATTGGCTGCGAGGATTGTCCGCATGAGGGCCTATGGTTATCGAAAACACAGATTGCGCGACGGCGCCGCAAGACAGGGTAAGCCCTGCCGGGCATCGTTTGGCTCTGAAGCGCAATGAGGCTACGATGCGAAAGAGGCAAGAGGATGAAGATCATCAAGCGCAGCGGCACCGAGGTTACCTTTGACATCGATAAGATCGTCAATGCGATCCGCGCCGCAAACTTGGAGGTCGAGGAAGGCTCTCGCCTTACCGACCGCCAGGTGATCTATGCGGCACAAAACGTCGCCGAGGCATGTGAGAAGCCGGCCACACCGTATCGGTCGAGGAGATCCAGGATCTGGTCGAGGACGAGATTATGCGTCTCGACTGCTACGAGGTCGCTCGCCACTACATCATCTACCGCTATGTTCAGAGCCTGAAGCGCCAAAAGAACACGACCGATGACAAGATTCTGTCGCTGATTGAGTGCAATAACGAAGAGGTCAAGCAGGAGAACTCCAACAAGAATCCGACCGTCAACTCCGTTCAGCGTGACTACATGGCCGGCGAGATCTCCAAGGATCTGACCCAGCGCGTGCTGCTGCCCCAGGAGATCGTGGATGCGCACAACGAGGGCCTGATTCACTTCCATGATTCGGATTACTTTGCCCAGCACATGCATAACTGCGACCTGGTGAACCTGGAGGACATGCTCCAGAACGGTACTGTTATCTCGGGCACGCTGATTGAGAAGCCGCATAGCTTCTCGACTGCCTGCAACATTGCGACGCAGATCATCGCCCAGGTTGCTTCCTCCCAGTACGGCGGCCAGTCGATTTCGCTGACCCATCTTGCCCCGTTCGTCGAGGTGAGCCGCCAGAAGATTCGCGGCGAGGTTGCCCGCGAGCTTGAGGAGCTCGGTGTTTCCGCTCCCGCAGAGAAGGTGCGTGAGGTCGTAGAGGACCGTCTGCGTGATGAGATCCGTCGCGGTGTCCAGACGATTCAGTATCAGGTCGTGACCCTTATGACCACCAACGGCCAGGCACCATTCGTGACGGTCTTCATGTACCTCAACGAGGCCCGCTCGGTCCAGGAGAAGCACGATCTTGCCATGATCGTGGAGGAGACGCTTCGCCAGCGCTATGAGGGCGTTAAGAACGAGGCGGGCGTGTGGATCACCCCGGCGTTCCCCAAGCTTATCTATGTGCTCGAGGACGATAACGTTTACGAGGATTCCCCGTACTTCTATCTGACTCAGCTGGCCGCCAAGTGCACCGCCAAGCGCATGGTGCCCGACTACATCTCCGAGAAGAAGATGCGCGAGCTTAAGCTTTCGAAGGGTGAGACCGCGGGCAATGGCGATTGCTACACCTGCATGGGTTGTCGCAGCTTCCTGACGCCCGACCGCTCGGGCAACGGCTTTAATAACGTTGCAAACGCGCTGAACTATGACCCGAGCAAGCCCAAGTATTACGGTCGCTTTAACCAGGGTGTTGTGACCATTAACCTGCCCGATGTCGCACTGAGCTCGCACCAGGACATGGACAAGTTCTGGAAGATCTTCGACGAGCGCCTTGAGCTGTGTCACCGCGCTCTGCTGTGCCGCCATGAGCGCCTGATGGGCACGCTTTCGGATGCCGCGCCGATTCTTTGGCAGTACGGCGCCCTGGCACGCCTTAAGAAGGGCGAGACGATCGATAAGCTGCTCGTGGGCGGCTATTCCACCATCAGCCTGGGTTACGCCGGTCTGTATGAGTGCGTCAAGTACATGACGGGCCACAGCCACACCGAGAAGGAGGGTACGCCCTTTGCCATGGCAGTTATGCAGCGTATGAACGACAAGTGCGCGGAGTGGAAGGCCGCGAGCGATATCGATTTCTCGCTGTACGGTACGCCGCTGGAGTCGACGACGTACAAGTTCGCCAAGTGCCTGCAGCGCCGTTTTGGCATTATTCCGGGCGTGACGGACAAGGGCTATATCACCAATAGCTACCATGTTCACGTGTCCGAGGAGATCGATGCCTTCGATAAGCTTAAGTTTGAGGGCATGTTCCAGCAGCTTTCGCCGGGCGGCGCCATCTCCTACGTCGAGGTTCCCAACATGCAGGACAACCTTAAGGCTGTCATTCGCGTGATGCAGTACATCTACGACAACATCATGTACGCCGAGCTCAACACCAAGAGCGACTACTGCCAGGTGTGCGGCTACGACGGTGAGATCAAGATTGTCGAGGATGACGGTAAGCTAGTGTGGGAGTGCCCCAATTGCGGCAATCGTGACCAAGAGAAGATGAACGTCGCCCGTCGTACGTGCGGCTACATCGGCACCCAGTTCTGGAACCAGGGTCGAACCGAGGAGATCCGCGACCGCGTGCTGCATCTCTAATACCGCTCCGGGGCTGAGCCGAGAGGGCCGCTTGGGCATTTGCTCGCTATTTCGGACAGTCCTGCGCAAGACGAAGGCCACATTAAGTGGCCTTCTTTGCGTGCGGAACTCATATCGAGCAAAAGCCCAAGCGGCCCTCTCGGCTCAGCCAAGTTGACGTAGCTGAGATGCAGCATGCGGTCTGCTCGCTTCTCGAAGTTCTTAGCGGAAATGAGTTGAGCTGCAATGACGATCTGCTTGCAATGGCGGTTGAGCTGCAGCTGAGTATTTATTGGACCGCGAACCCTATACTCAATGTTCGCTTCGTTCATTGAGTTACCCTTTGCATGAGGCCGGGACATATCGTCCCGCCCGCAGTTTCGCAGGCCGAAGGCCGAGAATGTTTGAGGACGGGATGATATGTCCCGGCCTCCCGGGAGAGTTACCTATGAACTACGCGAACATTAAGTATTTCGATATTGCTGATGGGGAAGGCGTCCGTACTTCTCTGTTTGTGAGTGGGTGCCGTCGTGGGTGCAAGAACTGCTTTAACTCTGTTGCGTGGGACTTTGCTGCGGGTGAGCCGTTCGATCGCGCCGTCGAGGACAAGATTATCGAGAGTCTCGACCATCCCTTTATCGATGGCCTGACGATTCTGGGCGGGGAGCCTATGGAACCCGAGAACCAGGTGGGGCTCGTTGACTTTGTCGAACGCGTGCGTGCGGCCTATCCTGTGGAGTCGGGGAAGACCATTTGGTGCTTTACTGGCGACGTGCTCGAGGAGCTTGTGCCGGGCGGCCGTCATCATACCGAGGTGACGGACCGTATCCTTGCCTGCCTCGACATGTTGGTGGATGGTCCGTTCGTTCAAGACCTGTACGATATCTCGTTGCGTTTTAGGGGCTCGAGTAATCAGCGCGTGATCGACATGAACGCCACGCGCGCTCGTGCTGCGCGTGAGGGCGTTGCGCTTTGCGATGCTGTGGAGCTTTGGCGAGACGATCCGGTCTATTCGACCCATACTATGTAGCTGGCAGAGGCTGCGTGCCGGCGTGGTACCATAGCGCGAACGCGAAATCGAAAAAAGTGAGGCCAGATGGTCGATCAGGAAAAAGTCGAGACTGCCATTAAGCTGCTGCTTGAAGGTATAGGCGAGGACCCAACTCGTGAGGGCCTGCTGGAGACGCCGGCACGCGTCGCCCGTATGTATGGCGAGATTGCCGGCGGTATGGACCAGAGTGCCGAGGAACACCTGTCCAAAACTTTTGCCGTCGCTTCGAACGATTTGGTTATCGAGCGCGACATTACGTTTTACTCGCTGTGCGAGCACCATCTGCTGCCGTTTTATGGCAAGGCTGCGATCGGTTATATCCCTAACGGCCGCGTGGCGGGTCTGTCTAAGCTTGCTCGCACGGTTGAGGTCTATGCCCGTCGTCTGCAGCTGCAGGAGCAGCTGTGTACACAGGTTGCCGATGCTCTCATGGAATATCTTGCCCCCCAAGGGGCAATCGTGCTGATGGAAGCCGAGCATATGTGCATGACCATGCGCGGCGTGCAAAAGCCCGGTACCAAGACCGTAACGCTTGCTCGTCGCGGTGTCTTTGAGACCGATCCGTCGCTCGAGGAGCGATTCTTTAGGATGCTGGGCCGCTAACCATGAGAGTCGTCAACGACTTTGCATCGAAGACCGATGAAGGAACGTCGCGTCGCGGCTTTATGGCTTCGGGCCTGACTCCCTTTGGTGCCATGCCTTGCATTGATTACATCTGTGCCAACGGACTGTTCCGGCGGCATCTGGGAAACATTGCGCAGTTGGAATCGGGGCGCATCTTTTGCCGCCACGGTATCGACCATCTGCTGGATGTCGCCCGTATTATGTGGATCAAGAATCTCGAGGAAGAGCTCAAATTTGACCGCGAGGTCATCTATGCCACGGCACTTCTTCACGATATCGGCAAAGATGAACAGTATGAATCGGGTATATCCCATGATGTTGCAAGCGAACGCGTCGCCGATGCGATTCTCGGCGGCATGCCCGAAGACGTGGCGTTTGAGCCGGCAGATGCCGCAGCCATTAAGACGGCCATTCTGGGCCATCGAAAGCTGCGCGTGAACAGCCAGCCGCTTGAGCGTCTGCTCTATGCAGCCGACAAAGCGTCGCGCGCCTGCTTTGCATGCCCTGCGCGCAATGCCTGCAACTGGAGCGATGATAAAAAGAACCTGTCGATTCGCGTGTAGTCGGTATGCGCGGTCGGGGTTCTGAACGAAGGAGACGATCGCGATGACTAACAAAAAGCTGCCCGAGAATGCAACCAAGACCGAGGGTGCCGAGCTTGCCCGTCGTGGCAGGGGCGAGATTTCCGCCGCAACGGCGGTGCCCCATGTGAGCTATGACGACCTGCGCCATGCCGACCGCATTACTATCGATGGTCTCGAGGTCTTTGCCAACCACGGCGTGTATCCCGAGGAAAACGCCCTGGGGCAGAAGTTTGTCGTGTCCTTGGTGCTCTATGCCGACCTGCGCGCGGCGGGGGAGCACGATAACCTGGATGCCTCTATTGATTACGGCTCGGTGTGCCACGATGTCGATGGCTATCTGCGCGAGCATACGTTTAAGCTCATCGAGGCTGCAGCCGAGGGTGTGGCCCAGATGCTGCTACGTCGTTATCCCTTGCTGCTTGGCGTGCGTGTTAAGCTCGATAAGCCTTGGGCGCCCGTCGGTCTTCCCCTGGCAAGCTGTGGCGTCGAGATCGAGCGCGTGCGCTAGCTGACGCTAAAGCTCGTTGGCGGGCGGTTTTTTGAGTCGCTGCGACAGAGCTCTATTGTTGGGGCAGTACGTGTCGAGCAGGGCGTGAAACCGCTGATTGTGGCTTGGCTCGAGCAAGTGGACGAGCTCGTGGGCGACAACCATGTCGAGGCATTCGACGGGGTAGCCGGCAAGTTCTCGTGCGATGCGAATGGCGCCGGATTTGGGCGTGCACGAGCCCCAACGCGTTTTCATGCTGCGTACGGAAACGCGGGAAACGGAGACGCCCATTGCGATTTCGTATGCGTGCACCATATCGCGCAGCGCCGATGTGACTTCGGACGTATAAAGCTGGTCGATGTGGGCTTGGAGCTCGTCGGACGTTAGACCGTCGAGGATTGCGAGCCGCTTGGCCTGTGGGCCTTCGTCCGATTCGTCGGTACCCATAAAACTTGCGAAGGTGGCCTGCTGGGGTCGCGGTGCGGGTGATACAAAGTTGTGATCGAGTGCGTCCTGTACCGTGATGGGCTTGCCCCAAAGCGCAATGATGGACGAGGGGCTGAGCGGCTCCTGTGCCGTCGTCTGACGTTGCTCGCGCTGGGCAAGTCGGCTGATAATCCAGGCGCTGTTGCGCTTCACAAACGCTTCGATACGCTCGCGGCTGGCGCCGAGCGGTGCGCTGGCGTGGACCTCACCGCTCGATGTGACGCGTAGGTTGAAGTTCTTGACGCGCTTTTTGGTAACGACGACGGGGATGGGCATCCCATCCGGTCGGGGTAGGAAAATCGTAAACTGCTGCGTCAAAAGCGGTCCTTCAGATTGGGGACGGGCCGGCATTTCGACCGTTCGGTATGCCGGCCCGCTCAAGGGATGTGAAATTAATAACGCTCGAAGAAGGCAAGGGCGTTATCGCTGCAGAGCTTCTGCATCACGGTCTTGCCAAAGTGCTTGGAGAGCATGTTCTGGAATTCGGGCATCTTGCTGGCATCGGAGAGGAAAGCGGGCACCTTGGCGCCGTCCCAGTCGCCGCCGAGTGCGATGACATCTTCGCCGCCAGGTCGAGCCAGTGTTCGATATGGGCTGCCAGCTGGTCGAAGGTGACGTCTGCGGTGGTCTTGTCGGTCGCATCGTTGGATAGGAACTCGCTGCAGTAGTTGAGGCCGACGATGCCGCCCATGTCGCGAATGGTGCGGAACTGGTCGTCGGTGAGGTTGCGCTTGACGCCGCAAACCGCACGGGAGTTGGAGTGGCTGGCGACGAAGGGGCGCGTGGCGTGGGCGACAACCTCGTCAAAGCACTCGTCGTTGAGGTGGGAGACGTCGAGTATCATGCCGGCGTGCTCCATCTGCGTAAGTGCCTCGATGCCGGCGGCGGTGAGGCCGGCGTGGGTGTCGTGGCCGCTCGCGAGCGGTCCCTGCGCGTTCCAGCTGAGTGACGACATAAGCACGCCCAAGCTCTTGAGCACCTCGATCAGCGCGGGGTCCTCGGCAAAGAACGTGGCGTTTTCGATGGTGTGGATGCAGGCGACCTTGCCGTCTTTGAGCGCAGGGCGAATATCAGCGGCGCTGCGCACGTTGACCATGCGGTCGTGGTTGAGCATTGCCTGGCCGCTCATATGCGCCATGATCTGCGCCTGGAAGCGCGCGGCGTGGGCGGTGGGAATCTCGTCGGGGACAAACGTAGCGAAGCACTGCGCCCACGGCGTGTTGCCGATCTTTGCGAGCGAGATGGCGCAGGCGTTGCCCTCGATAAGGTCGAAATCCTGCGGATGCGTTTCGTCGCCGGGGAAATAACCGTCGGTGCCGGCGGTAAAGCGCAGGTCAAGATCGAGTGTGGCCCAGCCGATACGGTCGGCGGTGTCGCAGTGTAGGTCAAATACGGGATATGCCATGGTTCCTCCGGTTGCAGCGTTTCTTTGCAAACTGTCAATGAATTGTATGACTAGGGTATAGTTAGCGCCATATGTTCACGGCGGCCCGCGTTGTGCGCCGCCCTTATCACGGAGGTTACCATGTCCAACCAGGGCAAGAAGGTCAAGACCCATTATCGTGGCACGCTCGATGACGGCACGCAGTTCGATAGCTCCTACGATCGCGGTGAGCCGCTGGAGTTCACCTGCGGTGCCGGTCAGATGATCAAGGCTTCGACGCCGCCGTTATCGATATGCAGGTGGGCGAGAAGAAGTCCGTGCACATTCCTGCTGCCGATGCCTACGGCGAGCACAACCCCGAGATGGTCCTGACCTTCCCGGCCGAGCAGGTTCCCAACATCGAGCAGATCGAGAAGGGCATGAAGCTCTTCCTGTCCACGCCGAGCGGCATGCCTGTCCCCGCTGTCGTCATCGATGTGACGTCCGAGGCCGTGACGCTCGATGCCAACCACGAGCTTGCCGGCAAGGATCTCAACTTTGATATCGAGCTCGTTGAGGTCGAGGACTAGTTGATGTCCGTGGACTGGTAGCTACGGAGCGCTTGGGAAATCTCAACGACCCGTCCTATGAACTCCTGCTTCGTCGGGAGCTGGGTGGCGTCTTTGAGGTTGACGAGCTGCTACTCGATTGGGACCAGGCTGATGCGCGCCTGTTTGTGGGCGTGACGGAGCTGGGGCGCACGGTGAATGCCCGGCTGGATGCCACTGATGGCGAGCGTCTTGCCGACGGTGACGTGCTCGCTGTCGACCGCACGGGCACGGTGCCCGTAGCGGTTGTCGTACGCCTGCGCAGCGCCGAGGTCTATTTGGTCGAAGTCGACCGCATGGATCCGATTGTGCTCGCACATGCGTGCTGGGAGATCGGCAACATGCATGCGCCGCTCTTCCGGGGTGACTCGGACGAGCATACCGTGCGCATGTATACGCCGGTGCAACCGGTTTTGGGTCGTATGCTCCGGGGCATTGGGGGCGTTCGGCTCTCGGTGGTCGCACGCGAGCTCGATGCCAGTCGACGCTTTGCATCGAGCGCGGCGGATGTTGTTGTGAGCATGGCTTCAGACTTACGATCGTAAAAAGACGCGCGGCTAAGCGCGCGTATGCGCAAGACGGGCTTTGAGGGATTGCCATTCAAAGTCCGTCTTGCTGTTGATGAGAGGCTTTGGGGGAAGCATATGGGTCTTGAGGGAATCAAGCTGATCGCCTGCGATTTGGATGGCACGTTGCTGCATCCGGGGGAGCGCGAGCCACGCCCTGAGGCATTTGAGCTCATTGATGAGCTGCATCGTCGCGGTATTGTGTTTATGCCGGCGAGCGGCCGTCAATATGCGAGCTTGCGCTATCTGTTTGCCCCGGTGGCCGATGAGCTCGCCTATGTATGCGAAAACGGAGCCTGGTGATGAGCGAGGGGCATGCCGTTGTCAAGCGTTCCATGGAGCGTAGCCTTGCTATGGATATCGCGAATGCCGTGGTCGCCTATCCCCATGCCGACGTAACCCTTTCGTGTGAGGGGCGCCTCTACACCATGAGCGGCAACGATGCGTTCGTCGATCATTTGCGCTATGAGGTCCACTGCGATGTGGCGGTGGTCGACCGCCCCGGGGACATCGACGAGGACGTCATTAAGATTGCCTTCCAGACGCCCGAGGTGGATCAGCTGGCGGCCCTGGAGTATTTCGAGCGCCTCTTTAGCGACCGTGTTGACGTGATGACGTCGGGAACCGAATGGACGGACTTTATCGGTTTCGGTTCGGGCAAGGGCTCCGCGCTTGCCGATTACGGTCGTGCCCTGGGTATTTCGCCCGATGAGATGATGGCGTTTGGCGATAACGAAAACGATCGCGACATGCTCAACGCGGTGGGCCATCCTTATCTAATGGAGAGCTGCAATCCCAGCATGCGCGGCATCAATGACCGCGTCCGCTACGTGCGCACGGTCGAAGAAGAACTGCGTCGCCTGCTTGCTGAGTAGGCATGTCCCAAAATCTACCTACAGTTGGGGCAGAGGCCCTCGAAGATGGTGTAGTGCGACGTGACGTTCCAGCCGATTTGCTCGGACGCCTTTGCGTCGAGCTGGGCGTCGAAGGGGAGCGGCACATCGATGACGCGGCTGCACGAGGTGCAGATGATATGCGCATGCGGCTCGATCGTGCGATCGAAGCGGCTGCGCCCGGCGTCTTGATTGAGAGGATCTCGCCGGCGTCGGCTAAGAGATTGAGATTGCGGTAGACCGTACCGCGGCTGATTTTGTCATCCTGCGCGCGCACGGCGTTGTAGATCTCATCGGCGGTGGGGTGGTTATAGCTTTGGCGCACGGCGTCAAGAACCAGCTTCCGCTGCTTGGTGTTTCTTCTTTGCACCGCCATGCGCCTCGCCTCTTTTCTATTAACGGTCGTAGGTAAATGATACCTTATTTAGCACACAATACTAATAATGAGGACTGAAGCCGTCTTCATTGGTAAGTGGGGCTCGGACCTGGGCGTCTACGAGGCGAAAACGCGTTCCCATGCGCTCGTAGGAGGCATGAAGCGCCTCGAGATGAGATAGGATGTTTGCCGGAGCTCCCTGTATCTCCATCTCGACTGAGCCGTCTTCCATGTTACGCACCCAGCCGGTGAGTGCGCGTGCCTGCGCGAGGTTGGTGTTGGTAAAGCGAAAACCAACGCCTTGGACTTGCCCCGCCCAGCGCAGGAAATAGCGCAGGGGAGTGTCTTGAGTGGCCTCGTCGCTTGCGAGTACGGTAAGCCTGCGGCGCAGCTCGAACTCGACGTTTGATGGTTTTTGAGGCTCTCGACTGCCGCCGGTGACGCTGGAGAAGAACGTATCGAAGAGGCCCATCGCTATGCCTGCTTGACTGAATCGGCGGGGAAGGTAATGCCGGCCTGCTGACGCATGGCATCCATGATGCGCAGCGAGACGAGCGTGACATCGCGGTAGTGGCCGAGATCATGGCGTCCCGCCGGGGTCTCCCAGATCTCTTCCTTAACGTTATCGATGCCTCCGATGGCGGTGATAAAGTCTGCGAGTTCGTATTCCATGGTGTTGCTTGACTTGGGAAGGTCGAGCGCGCGGCCGTTGTCGTCCTGTTCGCGCGGCGCCTCGGTCGCCGAGCCGCGTACGACGTCGCCGCGATAGTCGATGCGGACGTTGCGGGGCGTGGACAGATGGTCGATCTGGATAGTGCCACGCTCGCCTTCGATCTGCGAGGGCAGCAGGTCATTCGTAATTTTGGAGTGCGCGAGCTCGACGGAGATACGGCCACCGCCATAGCTGGCGAGAATGGAACCGCAACCGTCGATGGGGCCATGGGTGAGCTCTTGCGTTGAGGGGTCGAGCAGCGTGGCCATGCTGGTGAGACCGGAGGCATGCCGAAGATCTCGACCATGGGCTCGACGGTATAGACGCCGATGTCCATGAGGGAACCCGAGGCCATGTGGCAGTCGAAGATATTGGTGGCGCGTCCAGCGAGGATTTCGTTGTAGCGTGAGGAATACTTGCCAAAGCGCAGCGAGGCGCGGCGAATGGGCGCAATTTCGCCCAGAGCGTCCTCAACGACGTGGAAAGCGGGGTCATGGAGCGGGCGCATGGCCTCGAGAGCCACGACGCCTGCTGCCTCGGCAGCGCGAAAGACCTCGAGTGCCTGCGCCTCGGTGGCGCAGAAGGGCTTCTCGACGATAACGTGCTTGCCGCCGGCGATGCAGGCGAGCGCCTGCTCGTAGTGGAGCGCATTGGGGCTGCCGATATAGACGGCGTCGACGTCGTCGGCGGACGCAAGCTCGTCAAGCGCGGTGAAGTTGCGTTCGCCGCTGTGTTCGGCGGTAAAGGCGGCGCCGCGATCTGCATCGCGCGAGAGCGTGCCTACGAATGTAGTCTGGTCGTTGGCGTTGACGACCTGGATAAAGTCGTCGGTAATCATGGATGTGCCGATGGTCGCTATACGCAGCATGTGTCCCCCTCGTGCCGTTCGGTTTACAGGATGAGTGTAGCGCGAGGGGGCAGGAAATAGCGTGCGAAAACGCCGCTACAGGTCGCTTTCGCTAAAGCCGGTGTCGATATCGAGATTGGCTCCGTCGGCCGCGGTGGTGGCGAGTTCGTCGCAGCGCTCATTGAGCTCGTGGCCGGCATGCCCCTTAACCCAGATGAATTCCACCTTATGCTTACTCTTTGCGGCAAGCAGGCGCTCCCATAGGTCGCGGTTTTTGACGGGCTGCTTGTTGGCGGTTTTCCATCCGCGCTTTTTCCAGCCGTCGATCCAGTGCTTGTTAAAGGCGTTGACGACGTATTGCGAATCGGAATGGACCTCGACCTCGCAGGGGCGGTTGAGTGCCTCGAGCGCCACGATGACCGCCATGAGCTCCATGCGGTTGTTGGTGGTCTTGGCGTAGCCGCGCGAAAGCTCGGAGGTGAAGGTCTTGCCGGCGGGGTTGGTGTATTTGAGTACGGCGCCGTAGCCGCCGCGTCCCGGATTTGATCGGGCAGAGCCGTCGGTATAGATGATGACCTTCACGGGCTTCCTTTCGTTGGGTACGTTTCGTGTGAGTGACCATTGTAGCGCCATGCCCGCCGCGGGCTAGCAATCTACGATTTCTACCCCGTCTTCCGACAGCTGGTCGGCATGGATGATGCGGTTGAGCTCGTCGAGGTATTGCCGCAAGAGAGGAGAGGGCTTGCGCTCGTCGTGCATGATATATCCTACGTGCATCGTTGGGGCGTCTGCTAACGGGATCGATGCCATACCCCACTGCATTTCATTGGAAAGGACACCGGTCGACAGGGTGTAACCGTTCGACGTGATAAGTAAGTTAGTAAGTGTTCCGCGGTCCGAGATTCGTATGTTGCGGTCGCAAGGGATATAGCTAAAAGGTTCCTCGGCGTAATAGAAGGAGTTTGAGGTTCCCTGCTCAAAGCTGTAGCGCGTATAGGGTGTAAGGTCGGCAAGGGACAGCTGCGGGCGGCGTGCGAGCGGGTGGCGCTCGCTAACGAAGACGTGGACCGTCGCGTCGAAGAGGGGATGGAAGCTTGCGCGGGCATCGGCGAAGGCCCTCTGCAGGACGCGGGCGTAAAGTCATCCAGATACAGAATGCCGATATCGCTGCGAAATGCGCGGACGTCGTCGATGATCTGCGAGGTGGTGGTCTCGCGCATGATGAACTCGAACTTACTGTCGCGGCAGCGCTCGACGACGTTGACAAAGGCCTCGACCGAAAAAGCGTAGTGCTGGGCCGAGATGGCAAGGCGCGCCTGGGGTGTGCCGCCGTCCTCGTAGCGGGCCTCGAGCATATCTGCCTGCTCCACGACTTGGCGCGCATAGCCTAAGAGCTCGGTACCGTCGTTGGTGAGCGTGACGCCGCGGCTGGAGCGCGTAAAGATTTCCAGATGGAGCTCCTGCTCGAGGCTTTTGACGGCGTTTGAGATGTTGGACTGAGCGGTATAGAGGCGCTGAGCTGCGGCGTTGATTGAGCCGGACTCTGCCACGGCAATCAGAAAACGAAGCTGCTGGAGGGTCATCGACGCCCGTCCTTTCGATAGCTATCTAAAAACCGATAACATGTTAACGCTTTTAAGTGATTGACCGAGCGAAACAATGCTCGTACTATTCAAAACACACAAAGGCGGTAGGTAATTAAGCCGACCACGGAACCGGGATGCGAAAGGAGGCCCGCATATGAATTGCTTACCAAGACGAATGCCGGGCTCCTGCTTGCGCCCGTCGGCGTGATCAGGAGACAGCGACTTATTTCTCTCTTTTTATTTACTTTCGTTCGATCAAGGAGATCATCATGGGCCAGTTCATCAACAACCCCGAGCACACCTTTGGTTTCGATACCCTGCAGCTGCACGTTGGCCAGGAGAGCGCCGATCCTGCATCCGACTCCCGTGCCGTGCCTATCTACCAGACCACGAGCTATGTGTTCCGCAACTCCCAGCACGCCGCCGACCGCTTTGGTCTTGCCGACGCCGGTAACATCTACGGCCGTCTGACCAACTCCACCCAGGGCGTCTTTGAGGACCGTATTGCCGCACTCGAGGGTGGTGTGGCAGGTCTTGCCGTCGCCTCCGGTGCTGCTGCCATCACCTATACCCTGCAGGCTCTTGCCCAAGCCGGTGACCACGTGGTGGCTCAGAAGACCATCTACGGTGGCTCCTACAACCTGCTGGAGCACACGCTCTCCCAGTTTGGTGTCGAGACCACCTTTGTCGACGCCCACAACCTGGACGAGGTCGAGGGTGCCATCAAGGACAACACCACGGTCATCTATCTCGAGACGCTCGGCAACCCCAACTCCGACATCCCCAACATCGACGCCATCTCCGAGATTGCCAAGAAGCATGGCCTGCCGGTTGTTGTCGATAACACCTTCGGCACCCCGTATCTGTTCCGTCCGCTGGAGCATGGCGCCAATATCGTCGTCCACTCCGCGACCAAGTTCATTGGCGGTCACGGTACCTCGCTGGGCGGCGTGATTGTCGATGGCGGCAACTTTGACTGGAAGCGAGCGGCAAGTATGCGCAGATCGCCGAGCCCAATCCCTCCTACCATGCGTCTCGTTTGCCGAGCTGCCGGCCCTGCCGCCTTCGCGACCTATGTCCGCGCCATCCTGCTGCGTGACGAGGGCGCCTGCATTAGCCGTTTAACGCCTGGATCCTGCTCCAGGCACCGAGACCCTGTCACTGCGCGTCGACCGCCATGTCGAGAACACCAAGAAGGTCGTTGAGTTCCTGCTGTGACAGCCACGTCGCCAAGGTGAACCACCCGAGCCTGCCTTGAAGCACCCCGACCATGAGCTCTACAAGCAGTATTTCCCCAACGGTGGTGCC
>ENA-OQEX01000810-OQEX01000810.1-human-gut-metagenome-genome-assembly--contig:-NODE-810-length-14201-cov-4.076382_pt1 | contig 14201 bp, 16 predicted proteins | sample MGYA00242802_ERZ504649 | MGnify/ENA primary metagenome ERZ504649 (study PRJEB26092, sample SAMD00036194) | human gut metagenome | host: Homo sapiens | study: EMG produced TPA metagenomics assembly of... | reverse complement strand
TTAATAATTACCACTAAGAACTTACTGTCCTTCGGCAGTTCATAGCCCTTGAAGTAAGAGCCAAAATCAACCTTCAGATAATTGCAGAGGTTGGCAAGCTCAACCATTGTGTTGTCATTTACAGGAATGCCATTCTCTCTGCGCTCTTTTTCTGCAAATACTTCCTTCTCACCATGAGTATAAATCTGCTCTGCGCCTTCTGCCTTTGGACTCTGACGAAGAGTTTCCAGATATTCGGAAAAATGCGCCCTGATATCATCTGCATTTCCGAAGATTGCGGGATCAATGGCAGCAAATCCATGACAGATACCTGTCTTGTCTTTAAATGTACAGCATTTATCAGAAGTAACACCCATGGAAAAGATGGAGCTGAAAATCTCGCAGAGCATTCCATAACCGTAACCCTTATGACTTCCGTTTACCTCTTTATTACCACCAAGTGGCATGATTCCGCCGCCCTTCTTGGCAACAATATTGGCAAGTACATCCGGGGCATCTGTGCTTTCCTGACCATTTGCTCCCAGAGCCCAGCCCTGTGGAAGTGGTTTTCCCATCTTATTATACATTTCCAGTTTTCCTCTGGTAACTACTGTTGTGGAGCAGTCAAAAAGGAATGGATAAGGTTCTGCCGGCATTGCCACTGCAATGGGATTGGAACCAAGCATTGCTTTTCGTCCAAAGGTAGGTACCATGATTGCTTCCGAGTTGGTACATGCCATACCAAGTAAGCCCTGTTTGGAAGCCATTTCCGCATAATATCCTGCAATACCGAAATGATTGGAATTTCTTACTGAAACAAAACCAACCCCTGTTTTTTTCGCTTTCTCAATTGCTTTCTCCATTGCAAAATGGGAAATCAGCTGTCCCATACCGTCATGTCCGTCGATCACTGCTGATACAGGTGTCTCAAATACAACCTCAGGTTTCGCATCCGGATGGATGGTTCCCTTCTCAATTCCTTTATCATATCTTACCATTCTCTGCATTCCATGGCTTTCAATCCCGTACAGATCTGCGGTAAGCAAAACATCCTTGATGATATTCGTCTCTTCTTCATTAAAACCAAATTTACGAAATACGTCGTGGCAAAAAGTATTTAATGTGTCATAACTCCATTTTACATATCCCATAACTGTAAAATCCCTCCATTCAAGTATTACTCATTTCGTTTTTTGGTATTACCAATTTGTTAAGCTGATTATACCACTCTCATTTTCAAAGTGCAATACGTTTTTTATTTTTTTCAGTATTTCTTATGTTACTGTATTACTGTTCCCTGGTAATATCCCGAGGCATGCAAGCCAAAATGTTACTGTCCACTCCGTTCACAGTAACATTCATTCCAGATTGCCTGTAGCAATTGGACATCTTCTCTTGTTTTTCTAAAACTGCCGTAATATACTATGTACAGGCAATCCTGCCTGCAGGATTGCTGCTCATTTAATAAAAAATAGATTACTGCTCACTTCCGCACCTGTAATATATTTCACAGAACAACTCTGCGGCGGCAGTAACAGAAAAGGGACATTACTATGATTCAGGATATCGCACCACACACTTACCACAACGAATACAAACCTTCTGCCCCGGATAAGGACAGTTTTATCCTTGCCTACGAAAAAGGCAGTATTCTTCTTCCACATCAGGAACGGGAAGCAGATATTTATTTTCCACGTTTTCAGGATCTGGAGGAAAAAGTTTCAGATCTCTACAGCAAATATATTTATCTGTTTTCTATCGATGATCAGCGTTTCTATCTGATCCCGGAATTGGATACCACCCTTCTTCCGGATTACGAATTCCAGGATATACGAAATCTTCGGACAGCCCGGCCACAGCATCTGGCATTTGCAGGAGTTACAGGACATCAGCTTTTCCAGTGGTACAGCAAGCGCCGGTTCTGCGGCTGCTGTGGAAAACCAATGCTGCACAGCCAAAAAGAACGTATGATGGAATGCCCTTCCTGCGGCAATCAGGAGTATCCTGTCCTGTGTCCTGCAGTAATCGTAGGAATCACAAACGGAGATAAAATCATTCTTTCCAAATATGAGGGCCGCAGATTTAAGCGTTACGCCCTTATCGCAGGCTTTGCAGAAATCGGAGAAACCATTGAAGAAACTGTTCACAGAGAAGTAATGGAGGAAGTTGGCCTTAAGGTAAAGAATCTCCGCTATTACAAAAGCCAGCCATGGTCCTTCAGCGGTACCCTGCTTTTCGGATTCTTCTGTGATGTGGACGGCGATGATACCCTGACCGTTGACCATGAAGAGCTCTCCATGGCACAGTGTAGAACGTGATAAAATCCCGGATCAGGGCAATAATATCAGCCTGACCAAGGAAATGATGATGCTCTTCCGTGATGGAAAAGAACCCAGATAAACAATATTCTATATCAGAAAAAGCTCATAGAATATTTTTCCCTATTATGCTAAAAGGATACATACACGGTAATGTTACTGTGCATGTATCCTTTTCGTTTCTCTGTAAAATTGCTTCACTATATTCTCAAAAATATTTCTGATTACTCTTCACGCCGCACTCCCGCTGCCAAATCCACGGCTTCTGCGGCTTCCATTACATTCCTGCTCAAATTCTTTCAGTTTCCGTCTTGCTTCCGGTGTCAGATTTGTCGGAACTTCAATCTGTACAGTTGCATATTCATCACCGTGTACCGACGGATTATTCATTGCAACGATACCTTTGCCTCTCAGACGTATCTTCGTTCCGGACTGAGTACCTGGTTTAATGTTACAGAGAACGTCACCGTAAATAGTGTGAACCTTCGCCTCACCGCCAAATACTGCTGTTGTAAATGGGATATTTACAGTTGTGTAAACATCTCTGCCTTCCCGTTTATATCCGGTTTATCCTGAACGTTTACTTTCAGAAGCAGATCACCGGCTTCACCTCCGCCGACTCCCGGATATCCTTTTCCTTTAAGTCTGATAGATTTACCGGATTCAATACCTGCCGGAATATTGACTTCGTAATTCTGGACGCCACCGTTGCTGCTCTGCAGGCGGATAACCTTCTTGCCACCAAAAGCAGCTTCGTCAAAGCTGACAGTAACCTCCGCATGAAGATCCTCACCTTTACTGCTGTAAGAACCGCCAAAGCCGCCAGTTCCATTGCTTCCGAATCCGCCAAAACCACTTCCGTGAAATCCACTGCCACCGAAACCGCTGCTTCCAAAACCACCGGATGATTTACTCTTCTTAAATCCACCACCAAAGATGTTCTTCAGGATATCATCCATATCTTCGCCATTCTCAAAATGATATTCATGATAACCATTGCCATCACTGTACGAGCCATGGAAACCGCCGCCAAAAGGATTGCCCTGTGCTCCGCCAAAGCCACTGCCAAAAGGACTTCCCTGTGCGTTTCCATAATTACCGGCACCTTCTTCAAAAGCAGCGTGGCCAAACTGATCATACAGTTTACGTTTCTTCTCATCACTCAGAACATCATAGGCTTCATTTACTTCCTTAAAATGCTCTGCTGCCGAAGCATTTCCCTCATTACTGTCCGGATGATATTTCTTTGCCAGTTTTCTGTATGCTTTCTTAATCGTTGCTGCATCTGCGTTTTTGTTCACGCCAAGAACTTCATAGTAATCTCTTTTCAATATCATCACCTTCCCTCATAAACACATTCTAACGCAATCATTCCTGACTTCATATTTCTGCAATCCTCATTATGCAAACAACGGGAAGCCAAAAGATTTGACCTCCCGTTGCTGTAACTTAACATCTATTATCCTTCAATGGAGATGCTGTGCTTCTGTTCCACTGCTGGCTTTGCTTCTTTCTTCGGAACAAATAATGTCAGGATACCATGTTTGAATTCTGCTTTGATGTCGTCCTGATGTACTTCTTTACCTACATAGAAGCTACGACTGCAGGCACCTGCATAACGTTCTCTGCGGATATAACGTCCTGTCTCTTTTCCTTCTCATCTTTATCCAGACCTTTCTCCGCACTGATGGTCAGATAACCATTTTCAAGTGCTGCATGAACTTCATCTTTCTTAAATCCTGGAAGATCTACAATCAGTTCGTATCCGTTACTCATTTCCTTGATATCAGTTTTCATTACATGATTTGCTTTATGTCCATAAAGTTTCTTCTCTGCATCCTTCATTGCTCTGTCATCATAATAGAATGGGAAATCTCCAAAAAAGTCATCAAATAAATTTTCTCCAAAAATACTAGGCATTAACATAAGTCATATCTCCTTTTCTAATATATTTTATATATGTCAAATCTGTTCGCCAGATTTACTTTCCAAATCTATCTTTACAGGCTTTTTCAACCTTTTATCTTCAATCTTTTAGTGTAAGCTTTTATTTTTATATCTGTTTTTAATCTCTGGCTGACCCTTAACGGGTCAGTCAGAATATTTATTCATCAGCCTCAATGGCAATTGTTTTCTTCTGTTCTACTGCTGGTTTTGCTTCTTTCTTTGGTACAAATAATGTGAGGATACCATGTTTGAATTCTGCTTTAATGTCTTCTTTCTCAACTTCTTTACCTACATAGAAGCTACGGCTGCAGGCACCTGCGTAACGTTCCTTACGGATATAACGTCCTGTCTCTTTCTCCTGCTCATCTTTGTCCAGGCCTTTCTCTGCACTGATAGTCAGATAACCATTCTCCAGGTCAGCCTTTACTTCATCTTTGGTAAATCCCGGAAGATCTACGACCAGTTCATAGCCTTTATCAGTTTCCTTGATATCGGTTTTCATTATATGGCTGGCTCTGCGTCCGTAAAGTTTCTTCTCTGTATCTTTCATTGCTCTGTCATCATAATAAAATGGAAAATCTCCAAAAAAGTCATCAAATAAATTTTCTCCAAAAATACTAGGCATCAACATAAGTCATCTCTCCTTTTCTATACCGTTCATCTGTATGTGATGGACTCTCAGTTATGCATCTTTACCTTGTTTCTTTGGAACTTAGGTTATCAGGAATCTCATAGAACTTATTTCTTTGTTCTCTTTTTGTTCCCCTTCCTTTGTTCTAGTTGTAATATAACACTTATTATTAGCACTGTCAAGAGGTGAGTGCTAATTTTTTGTGAAGAATTTGTGAACCCTAAAATGAAAAACTAACTTCCACCCTTAGCCTATATTGTTCTACACTGTGAAATAGGGGTGGAAGTTAGTCTTGCAATCGTTTATCCTATAAGAAATACCAGGGCTCCCCCTGGTCATATCCTCCAACTACCGGAAATGGAATATTTTTATTACATAGGAGGATTCATTTATGTCTACGAAAGCTACTGGAAACAAAAAACACCTTACCCTCGCTGATCGTGCTGCCATTGAACATGGAATCAGCTGTGGGGAAAATTTTACTCAGATTGCCCACAGGATCAACAAGGATTCTTCCACCATATCCAAGGAGATCCGACGGCATCTTTTCCGGGTTCCTCATTTTCAAAATGAAACCCAGCGGAAACGCTCGGAATGTGAGCATTATCAGAACTGTGAAAAACAGCATATCTGTGGGAATCAGACTTGTAATTCCTTATGCTGGAAATGCCGCCCCAAGCGCTGCTCCATGTATTGTCCGGACTTTACTCCCAGGCTCTGCGACAGGTTAAAAAAGCCCCCATATGTGTGTAATGACTGCCCTCAGATACGCAGCTGTTCTCATGATTTCTATTTTTACAGGGCCAATTATGCCAATGATATTTATAGTGAAACAAAATCCTCCTCACGGTCTGGGATTAACCAAACTCCTGAGTCCCTGGAACAGCTTGACCGCCTGGTATCTCCTCTTCTCCTGCAGGGACAGCCTTTGTCCCATATCTTTGCTTCTAACCAGGATTCTGTCTCATGTTCTATAAGGACCCTCTACAACTATATAGACCAGGGATATTTCACTGCAATCAACCTCGATCTTCCCCGTAAAGTCCGCTACAAAAAGCGCCGGAAGGCCCGCAGGGAGCCCGACAACACTGGGTATAGAAAAGGCCGGTCCTATCAGGATTTTGAGCGGTATCTGGAAAAGTTTCCAGATACAAATGTAGTGGAGTTAGATGTGGTGGAAGGTGCCGGGGGAAAATCAGAAAAAGTACTCTTGACCATGCTTTTCCGTAATTGCAGCCTTATGCTTATTTTTCTGATGGATGCCGACAGACAGGACAACGTGGAAGATGTGTTTCAGCGGATATACATCCATCTGGGGGCCGATCTGTATAGAAAACTTTTTCCTGTCATTCTTACAGACAATGGAGCTTCATTCAAAAAACCAGACATTTTTGAACGGCCTGAAGGTGAACTTCTGTCCCATGTCTTTTACTGCAACCCAATGGCTTCCTGGCAGAAGGGACGCCTGGAAAAGAATCACGAATTTATCCGTTATATCATCCCAAAAGGTATGACGTTCGCAGGTTTGAACCAGGAGCAGGTAACTCTCATCACCAATCATATCAATAGCGTAGCAAGAGCCAGTTTAAACGGCTGCACCCCGTTTGAACTGGCTCAGTTGCTGATAGACCGAAAACTGCTGGATCTCTGCCAACTGGAAAGGATTCCCGCCAACCAGGTAATCCTTAAGCCATCACTCTTGAAAAAGTAACTGCAGGATCCTTTTCCGGTATTGGTTTCATTCTCAGACCGGTGGAAGTTACTTTTGCAAAAGAACTTCCAGTGGTCCCAAAATCATGCCCGTTCTCCAGAAAAAAGCGCTGTTTTCTGCCTTTATTATATGTCAGGTTTTACGAATAATCCAGAACTATATGGAAGTTAGTCCTGCAAAAAGCCTTATTCTATCTGCAACAATACACGGTGGAAGTTACTTTTTCATTCAACCAGAATTTGTGAACGCTACGAGCCATGCAAAATGACAAAAGTTTATACCACAACAGTCACAGTTTCTGGCAGGTTCATTTTAGACATCTTATTCTCCACATGAAACTTCTCTGCAATATGATTATCTTCTGTTTTTATATATTATTACCATGAATTTGCATTGCTCAGTCTACAATCCCCAATAACCAGTCTCTGGCATTAATACGTCGAATTCCCTCATATTGTTCTTCTGGTTCTTCATCCATTGTTAAGATAATCTTTGGATAATGATCTCGTATCGCCTGTAATGGTCTTAATTCTCTCAAAAGTGTATTTTCATCTCGTACAGTCAGTGCCACCTGGAAATATACTGTTCCCTTTTTATTCTGTGCCACAAAATCCACTTCATATGAATTGATTTTTCCAACATACACATCATATCCTCGACGTAACAATTCCAGATAGACTATATTTTCCAGAACATGTCCTGCATCTGCCTGCCTCGACCCTAAAAGCATATACCTCATTCCAATATCAACTATATAATATTTTTCAAGAGTTTTTAAATATTGTTTTCCCTTTATATTATAACGTTTTGCCTGATATATAATATAACTCTCGCTAAAAGCCTCCAGATATTTTTCCACCGTTTTTGTATCAATTTTTCGCCCTTCTGAGGTCATCGTATCTGCAATTTTTTTTGATGACAATGGATTTCCTATATTATCAAACACAAATCTTAAGACACTCTTAAGCATCATAGTATCTGTGATTTTTTCCTGTTTATAATATCCTTTACAACAATCGTATTATAGATTCCTTCCAGATAATCTCTGATCTCATCTGGCTGATTTTTTAATTCCAGTGTAAACGGAAATGAACTATTCTGCAAATACTCAGCATATTTGATTCCTCTGTCATTCATACTGCCAGTACTCTCCATATATTCCTTAAAAGACAACGGCAACATTTCAATCTGAATATATCTTCCTGAAATCATAGTTGCAATCTCACTGGACAACATATATGCATTGGAACCAGTCACATAAATATCTATGTTTTTTTTAATATAAAGACTGTCCAGCACTTTTGGAAAATCTGTTACATTCTGAATTTCATCAAGGAAAATATATGTCATTTTTCCATCAATCAGACGTTCCTTTAAATATTTATATAATTTCCTGTAATCTGTCAGTTCTTCATAATCAAGATCGTGAATTAAAAACTTTATCCTCACACGACTGAAGTCGCGTGCTTCCAGACGCTTTAGGCGTCAGACTGAATATCGGCGGATACGCTGTAACTTAGATGCGCAGTTATGCGCATTTCCCATGCCAGATATGGCAGGTTCCCACATTACAGGTAGTCCACTGTATATCTGCCTGTATCTATGCTGCTTTTAAACGTTCCATTTCTGAATGGAGTTTCCTCAGATCTGCATAAACACATGAGGTTCTACGCTTTACAGGAGGGACTTTTGCCTCCAGTAAAGACCTTTCCGTTGCCGGAAGGGGTTTTAAAAGTTCCCTTATAAAATATCTCGCCCCTATATTATAGGATGCTGACAGGTCACAATTATATCGTTTTCCTGTCTGGAAAGTACAGAGGCTGTGATTTTCCCAGTCACGTGTTACCGCCCCGGAACCATCATAAGCCAGTCTGCTGGTATTCCATGCGCAGATCCTGGATACCCGCATCCCTTTCCTGTGTGCCTGATGTTCACAACACTTCTGGATATCTCTTTTTCTCCACAGGTGCAGTTTCTGTTTTTTCTTTCCCGATATCTTCCCCTGCATCTCCAGATACTCGAACACGATCACATCTGCATGGTTTTCTTCCGCATATCTTACAATCGCACCTGCAATCTTTTTACCCAGTTCTGTGTTCAGACGTTTCGTATATGCCCATCTTCCCTGTGTCTGCGCAGAGCCATGTTCCCTCTGGAATCTGCGGATCCGTCCCAGTGTGCGGTACATCCGGTCTTTTTCACTGGGATGATCTATGAATCTTCTTCCCAGGACAGTTCCGTCTGCCCGCATGATAGTACAGACTGCATCGGTATTGATCCCTAAGTCCACGCTGCAGATAATCTGTTCTTTCACAGGTGTTTTGGTAAGTGTTACTTCCTCTTTATAGGAAAAACGCAAAAAATACTTCCGGTGTCTCTTTTCCAGAGTCGGGGCAGATGCCTTTTTCCCTGACCAGCATTTTCTCAGATATTCCATATCCGTATGATCCAGACGTACACAGGACCATTTCCAGTCATGACCGTCATAGAGTTTCAGGTATGCTTCGTCTTTCCCTTCCGCGCCTTCACGATACATGACATCACGGTAGAAGACCGGCATGGCGTGATTTTCATATACAAGATTTGGTTTCCCGCTCTTTCCGTCGGTCTTTTCCCATAGATCCAGCCGTGTTTTATAAGAGGATACTGTCCCCAGTGCATGCTGGATGGCAGATCTGCGCAGATAGGAAGGCATCTTTGGGAACCGGATATCAAAATCAAAACAGGCATGGTTTTTCTTTGTAGTATGTACCAGATGTTCTGCAGCATTAAAACGCCTCTTTGCATCCGGGATTTCTGCTAATTTTTCCCATACCTGCACATAAGTCCCAATCAGATAACTGACAGCAGAACGATAGATCTCCAGTGTCTGGCGGAGCGGGATATTCTGTTTTCGTAATTCTACACCATAACTGGATATTATCTGCATTTTTATTTTTCCCTGATAACTCTTTTCTCAGATTCTGTTGTTTTTTCTACTACCCATGGTTATATTTTAGCACATATAGTGCCAAAAGTAAACATGCGTTCTTTCTTTGAGTAAAAAATTTGCGCATCTAACTCATCACTAAAGTAACGAAAATGCGACGCGCAATTATTCAAACAGGGCAGCTTCTTTTTTGCATTAGCATATGGATGTCTTGCATCAAAATAAAACTGATTATTGGTAAGTATTGTTTTCTTTGTATTTTTATAAAAATCCCTCGCAGATAATCTCGTTTCTACTCCTGTCAAATGCAGAAAATGATCTACTGGAAAAGATACCTCAAAATATTCCTCTCCATATACATATAAGAATACTTTACCTGCCAGATTCTGGCTGTATATTTCCGCGGAATCTATAATACCCTGTCGTATCATATTTTTCTTATCTGTCTTAGTAGCCATTGATACCTCACATATGTAAAAAGGAGTGTGATTCCTAAACCACACTCCTCAAAAAATCTTTTATAAAGAGTTTTCTGCTGGTTGTCAGCCTCAGCATCCAGTTAAGATACCCATAACGACGTGGAAATCATTAAGTCCTCCACGTGGACTACAACTTTATCCAAGCTGCCAGACTCGATGTCCAGTTAAAACATCTAATGAAATGGAAAATTACCCTACTCCATCTGCAGCCCAACTTTTAACGATGCTCTTACATCGAGAACATTTCTGTTCTTATTTATAAGTATACTCAGTTCAGAGAAAAAATCAACCTAATTTTTATTTTCCCAGAGATTTCGCTTTTAGTTTTTTGGTTCATGCATTTTATAAAAATATGTTCCTCCTCTGACATTCTGCTCGCAGCTGTTACTCTTTTTGACCCCAATGCGCACAAAGTTCCCCTCTGCTTCGTCTCTGTCTTTTTTCTTATATTATTTTGATCTCTTTTATACAGATCTTATCCACCTTTTTGATACAGGATCTGTTTTACTTTCTCTGTCAGCAGATCATCTCTGAACATCCGGCTTACGCTCTTTCTTGTGATCCTGCTCCTTGCATACTTCTGTATCCGCCGATACAGGTACAGCTCCCTCATGTTGAACCCTATGATCATCAGATTAAATATAACTTCTACTGCCGCATGACAGTAACAGTGCTTTGCATGGTAGTACGTCTTTAACTGGTGGAACCCATTCTCTTCGATATCCCACCTGCGGTTCATCATCTCCCATAAGATCTCAGGGGCTGTCTGTTCCAGCGTTGTTACCAGCCACATCCATCTCTCCGCTTCCTTCCCGTTCTCCAGCCACATTTCATGGTATTTCACTACCCGGAGCCTGTATGGACAGTTTTCAATCTCAAACCCCAAAAGATCCCATACCTCGACCGTCTTTTTGCCGCGTTGAAATGATCTCGCTTTTCCTTCCCCTTGATCAAAAAATCCTTCGGCGTCCTGAAAGATCAGACGCTTCTCATCTTTTAACCGGATGACTGTTTCCAGTCCATTTTCTTTTATCGTATTGATAAATGGCGCATTCAGGTACAATGCGTCTGCCACGATCACATCCGCAAAGTGACCGTGTCTTTGTCTGAGCCGTTCGATCAGGCGTTTTCCTCCGGTCAGCTCCCCTTCATCCTTTTCCGACCGTCATACAGACCACACTCCGATGGAAATATTCCGTTTCACCTGTACGGTTTTTCCGGGTAAGACAGTCCGGACAGGATTTCTTTGTACTGCTGAACAGTTCCACTCCATCAATTCCGGCTACCACATATCCACCAATGGTCCCTTCACGGAATACACGGTTCTTTTTTAGTGTATCGATTGTTTCTTCATGGATCTTTCGGACCTCTTCTGGATCAATCCTGGACAAAAGATCCCTGACTGCGTCAATTTTAGGGATTTTTCCATTGATGCAGTTTCTTAGTCTTTTGGACATGCTTTCCGGTGCGGAAAAAACAGTGTGAAACTTTCATACTGCAGCATCAGAAAAAGCAGTACCGGCATGACAATGTTAAACAATGGAATAGATTTTCTTTTTCTTTCGTCCGTTAAACACTTGATTTTTTGCGGGATTTTATATACACTTGTCATATAAGTTAACAGTTTTTTTAATGCTAATTTTTCATTAAGGACACCTTCTTTCGTATGTGTATGTGTTTTGTGGGTAACATAATTATACAGCAAAAGGTGTCCTTTTTGGTTGTTTATACATAAAAAAATGTAACTTTTTATTCCATATGGTTCTTTACGGTTTTCCGCATAAACTGTTGATAAAACTGGCATCTTTTTTCTTAAAAGCGAAATCTCTGAATAATCATTATTTCAAAAGCAGGAACAATTATTCAACCGGAATCCACACTTTCATTTCTCCCTCTCCACGGTTATTCCAAAGGAAATAAGGTATCGCTGTAAGCTTTACATCTTCTTTCATTTCCTGATACACTCCATAGAGTGTATCTCCTTCCAGTTCTCTTCTTCTGGTTCCTTTTGCATATATTGTATTAATTTCTTTTCCTGCAATACTGTTTCTCTTTGTTTCAAGCTCCCCCTGCGCATATAAGCCCAGTTCTTCTATTTCAGATCCATTGTCAATAGACTCAAAACAATACAGTAAAGGCCCCATAATAATTGCAGCTTTTCTTGCGTCATAGCTGATTTTTCTATTCGCAGCTATGACAATTGGTTCCATCTGAAATTCCAAATCAATTCTATTGATTTCCTGCGTATCTAAATCAACTAAAATATACCCGGATTCTGATCTCTCACAGAAAATTTCTCGCCCGTTTTTCTTTACTTTAACACCAGAGGACCAAGCAGGATGTCGAATAGCTATTTTACTACAATCTTTGCCGCTGATTGTTATTGAGATTATTCCGTTTAACGGAAACTGTGTCTCTAATTTTACCTGATACTGTTTTCCATTTCTTTCAACAGTAGCTTCACTATTTATAAACTGGTTCACATACAGTATACTTTCATCCTCTTCTAATCCGTATATGTATTTCCCAAGTCCTGCTAATGTACGTGCAATATTGGGTGGACAGCAGGAACAGGCATACCACTGTTGCCGAACGGATTTCAAATGATTCCTCTCCGGATTATCCTTGCTACGTCTGGGAAGCATCTCCATTGGATTCGCATAAAAGAAATGTTCTCCGTCCAGGCCAAGGCTGATAATACTGCATTATAAAAAATATATTCAATTGTATCTGCATAACAACTCTGCTCAAAATTCTGCAGCATTTTAAACGTAAAAAAGATCATTCCAAGAGCTGCACAGGTTTCCGAATAGTTCGTATCATTAGGAAGATCATAGTCTTTCGTAAAAGCTTCACCGGAAGGTGTAGAACCAATACTTCCATTTATATAAATCTGCTTATTCGTAATATTATCCCACAATGATTTACAGCTATCCAGCAATTCCTTATCTCCATTATGATAAGCCAGATCTGCCATTGCTGTATACATATATACTGCTCTGACAGCATGTCCCGTTGCTTTCTTTTGCATACGTACCGGTTGATGGAATTGATTATACTCCTGATATGGAAATTGATTATATCGTCTATTTGGTTCTTCCACTTTACATTTTGTCCAGTGACAAATTCTTTTACGTTTTATAAATTCTTCTTCAAAAAATTGATTTGTTCCACGCATGTCAATAAAATATTCCGCTAATTTTAAATATTTATTTTCATTCGTGAGATCATACAGTTTCACCAGCGCAAGTTCTAACTCCTGATGCCCTGGATATCCATGCATCTTCCACTCTTCCGGTCCAAATTTCTCATTAATACAATCTGCAAGCTTGCAGGCAATTTTTAATATTTTATCTTTTCCTGTTCCCTTGTAATAAGCTATGGCAGCCTCGATTAAATGCCCTGCGCAATATAATTCATGGCACTCTAAAATATTAGACCATTTTTTCTCTGGTTCAACAAGCTGAAAATAGGTATTTAAGTATCCATCTTCTTCCTGAGCTCCTTCCAGAAGGTCAATAACCTCATCTGCCTTTTTTTCCAATTCAATATTATTTTCCACCTGTAGTGCGTTTCCTACAGCTTCTAGCCATTTGTACAAATCACTGTCCTGATATGCTTCTCCGTAAAATTTATCATTTGAAATACCAGCTGCAATTCGGAAGTTATCTATAGCATTGGCTTTTTCGTATTCCTTTTACTTTATCATTCAAAATATCCCATTGATAAGGGATTACTTTTTTTAATATCAGTTCCTGATATTCTTTCCAAAATCCACTTGTAATTTTTACATTTCCAATTTCCAGTGCTTTCATTTAAGTTTCCGCTCCTCCATAATCCTATATTCTTTGGGGGTACAGTTTTCCTGCTTTTTGAACACCCTGACAAAATAATTTGCTGTTGCAAATCCTGTCATATTCGCTATTTCATTTATATTTAATTCTGTTTCTCTCAATAAGATCTTGGCCTTTTTCAAGCGAAAATCACTAAGATACTTTGTAAATCCCACGCCCATTTCATTACAGAATAAACTGGATAAATAATTTTTATTCATAAACACCTCTGTAGCGGCAGATTCCAGAGAAATATCCTGATGATAATTTTCTTCAATATAACTTAATACATTTCTAACTGATTTACTGTATTTTTCTGAATCGTAATTGCTTTTATAATCGATCTGCTTTTCCTTTTTAATTTTTTACTTCAC
>ENA-OQEX01000809-OQEX01000809.1-human-gut-metagenome-genome-assembly--contig:-NODE-809-length-14201-cov-6.005755_pt1 | contig 14201 bp, 27 predicted proteins | sample MGYA00242802_ERZ504649 | MGnify/ENA primary metagenome ERZ504649 (study PRJEB26092, sample SAMD00036194) | human gut metagenome | host: Homo sapiens | study: EMG produced TPA metagenomics assembly of... | reverse complement strand
CGAGGCTCCCGTGTAGGAGGCCGGGTCGCCGCACAACGCCGTGTACAGGTCGATGGCGTCACGGTAGGGGAGACGCCGGCCGAGATCGTGTTCGACGCTCCACCGAATCGGGCGAAGTCGGCGCGTATCCTTACTCCGTCTTCGGAGTTGAGGATTCGGCAGAAGTCTGCGATTTTCCCAGTTCGACGCCCTGCGATTTGGCGAGCGTCTCCCCATAATCCTGGATGAGGTTGAATGCGACCTGCATGGGCTCCCTTTCGAGCTGCTTGGCCTGCTCGTCGCCGGCGAACACGGTGAGGATGCGTTTGACCTGGTCGAGGCTGTCGGTGTCGGTGGACGCGCCGGACAGGGCCTCGAAGTCGGCGATGGAAAGATAGAGGGGCAGTTTGTAGACGGTGCCGCCGGGTGTCAGCGCCCAGTATTCGTTGTTCTTGATGATGTGGCGCACCTTGACCTGCTTGGCGACCTCGGCGAGGGCCTCGGTTTCCTTGGTCTCGTCCCAATCATCGAATTCGGCGATGGTCGGGTGATGGATTGTGTCTTGGCCATGATGTTTTTCTCCTGTCATATGTGTTTCTCCCGTCGTTGGTGTTGGGGCTCCCCGCATGCCGACAGGAGAGAGGTCATGCGGGGAGGGAATCGTTGTCAGGCCGCCGCGTAGGACTGCAGGTAGCGGCTGTTGCCGCCGTCCACGGCGGGATCGAGCTGCCATGTGGCGGTCAGCGAGAGGCCGGACACCTCGCCGCGCGTATCCTGCGCCGGCTCGTTGCCGGTGATCTGGATGACGCCGAGACGACGGCGCTTGCGGCCGAACTTGTAGATGGTCTCCTGATAGGCGAACCACTTGGTGTCCTGGATGATGTCCCGGACGTGGTAGACGCCGGTTTCATCGGGCTTGCCGATGGTTATGAGGCGGGTGAGGTCGTTGTCCTCGGCGGCGGTGAACGCGAGCGTCAGCGTCGGGTCGGCGTTGAGCGTGTAGCCCGGCTGATGGAATTCGGTGGCGTCGTCGCCGTCGCGCGCGTCCTGCGGCGCTCCGTCGCTGGTGATGAGGCCCACGGCGGCGGAGTCGGAACCGAACACGTCGCCGAGTTCGGTGATCGGGTCCGCCACGGAGGGCGCGATCTGCGAGGCGGTCAGCGTCTTGCCTGCACATAGGGGGCGACGATGATTTTCGATGTGAGTACGTTCTTGACAGAATCAAGGTCGTTGCCCTGGTTGTCTGCTGTCATTCCATGTCCTTTCAAAATGAAAAGACCCCGCAACGCATGCAGGGTCTAGGAAAACGGTTAAGGGATTGGTTAGTGTTCGCCAACCGTCGAATATTCGACGATCAGGTAGTAGTGCGCGGTGTCGGAATCGTCGGACACCGGGTAGGGCCCGTTGCACGCGGAATCGTCCACGCCGATGACCGGCGAATCCTTGGCGAGGGCGATGGCGGGATGTTCGGTGAGCGCCGCGTAGACGCGGCGGGCCAAATCCTTGCATGGCTTCTCGGCCTGTCGACTCCACCCGTACACGTTTACGCCGATGCTTCGGTCGAAATTGCCGAGCCCGTCAGCGTTGCCGCCATCGTCTCGGACGGTGACGAGCGGATACGCGCCCTGATAGTCGGGAGGCTTCTTGCTGCCCACCTGGAGCCCGTCCACATCGGTGATATGGTCGCGCAGGTAAGTGCAGAGAAAAGCCTCCATGTCGGGAGCAGTATCAACGTCATAGCTTCACCGCCTTCAACGCCTTGCGCAGATTGCCGGTCTTGGACTCGACCAGCATGGTCTTCGCGTCATGGCCGACCACCATGAAGGTGGTGCGGTGCGCGCGTTGCACGGCCTCGACCTGCAGTCCGTCGCGGTAGGCTCCCGTATCCACGGCGCGTTGGCCTTGGCCACGCCGAGCGCCTTTTCGGCGGCTCCACGGGTCAGGCCCTGACTCCGGCCGAGTTGAGGATCTGGTCGAAGAACGCGTCGTTGAACTTGATGCTGGTCTGTCCGCTTCCGGCCATCGGCTACCCCTTCCACTCGGTGAGCTGGACTTCCAATGTGGACTGCCAGCCGGTAAAGGCGTTGACATCGCGGCTGGGGAAGCCGCTGACCTCCCACATGCGGCCATCGGCCGGTTCGGGTCGGATACGGTCACCAATCCGGATGTCCGCGTTCGGGTCGGCCACGGTGAGCACCGCAGTCGACGTGGTCTGCACGTCCAAAACGTCGGGCGTGCGAGTCGAACTGCTCGAAGCCAAAGCTCCTCGCACTTCCAATTCGACGGGTTTCGTCCAGTCCTCGGTGGTCTGCGCGGGATTGTACGGGTCGGGTTTGCGCGAGGCGCGCAGACGCACGAACCGTGTGGCCGCAGGCAGGCCGGAGGCGTTGATGTCATCGATGATGCTCACGGCAACGCTCCCAGCTTGTACCGGTCGAGTTTCGCCAGCTCGTCGGCCATCAGGGTCACGTTGTAGGTGACGCTGCTGCCGTTGACCGACTGGGATTGGACGATGCCGGCGGCTGCGCTGCTGGCCCGTTTCGCCGCGTTGATGAGCACCCCCTGCACATCCGGCACCTCGTCCGGCGCATAACCGGCGTGGATGCGGTAGCGTATCGCGGCCACGCCGGCCGGAAAAACGCCGGCGGTGCATTCCACCAAACCCGTGGCGGGGTCGTAGGCGTAGTGCAGCCGGTTGCCGGCGATATCGGTCAGCTCATCCACCGACGTGACATGGCGTGCGGGGAGGCGAATCACCTTTCCTCCCCGCGAATTGACCACGCCCGACAGTTCGATGTTCGGCGTGATATGCCAGCCGCACGTGCGGCGGATGGCCGCCTGCGCCGCCTTGATCCAAAAGGATCCGTCCGCGTCGAACAAGGACGGATCCTGGATCATGTCGGGGATTGCCTCCGTGGAGGATACGACGCTCATAGCCCCTCGCTTTCGATGGTTGCGATGCTCGGGTCTGCGATTCGGGCGACGAACTCCTGTGACGCTTCGGCTGGGAGGACTGACACCTCGAGTCTCGCCGTCTCCCCGACCCTCATCGCGAGGGCGTCGGGTTTGACGGCGATGCTCTCGGCGTCAGGCGTCACTTCGCTGCTTTTCCCAGTGCGACCTTGACGAAAGCCTTGGGGTACTTGACCTGCAGGCCGATGCGTTCGCGCACGCGGAACGTGATGAGGTCGTTGGTGAAATCATCGGAGTGGGAGTTGGTGGACTCGGCGCGCAGACCGCCCTTGCGGATCACTGCGCCGCCGAGCTTGAACGCGCCGACCAGGACGGTGCCCTGGGCGATGGCCTCGGTGACCACGGTCTTGAGACCCCACAGCGGCGGGTCCTGCATGATGGTGCCGTTGCCGTACTGGCCGCCGAAGTAGCCGCCGCCGTAGTACTGGCCGTTCGAATCCTTGCTCAGGCGGATGGTCTCGTAGTCGGCGGGGTTGATGACGATGGCGTCGGCGCGGAAGCCGGTGGCCAGCGCGATCTTGGTGCGGGCCTTGAAGATGCGGTCAGGGTCGGAATCAGCCGCCTGCGCCATCGTCTGGATGTCGCGGGTGAGCAGGCCCTTGACGTTCGCGCTGGTGCCGTCGCCGGACAGCAGCTGGGTCTCTTCCAGCAGCTGCAGGTTGTAGCGGGCGTGGTTGTTGATTTCGGAGACGATGTAGGAGAGGTCTTCGGCCATATTGTCGGTGACCTTCCACCAGGTGGCGACCTCCTTGAGACTGTCGGACTCCCAGCTGGGGGCCGGCAGATGGGTCTGCGGCTTCGCGCCGCCCTCGCCCACGGTTCCCGAGCCGCCCTCGAGCGCGCCATACACCGGGTATTCCACGGTGTTGGCATTGCCGCTCAGGGTGACGGAGCCGAACAGGTCGGCGACCACGAGCGGACGCTCATACGGCCAGACGCCGTCCATGTCGACCTGCGTGACCACCGGACCGTAACCGGTGCCCGCAGTGCCGGTGCCCGCCACGTGAGTGTCGGTCGCGGCCTTGAACTCGCTGGAAGCGAACGGGTGCGCCTTGGTGCCGATGACGGTCATGCCGGCCTTCTTCAGCTCCTGCGCGTACAGATCGCCAAGCGTCTTGGCGGCGGGAGCCGCCTTGGCCTGAGGCTTGGCCTCGTCCACGTTCAGGTCGTTGACGCCTTTGAACAGGTCGACGCGCTCCTGCAAACGCTTGGCCTCCTCGTAATGGTTCTTGAGTTCGGTAGCCTCATCTTCGGTGAGGTTCTCCATGCCCTTGTCGTACAGGGCCTTGACCGCCTTCTTCTCGGCGGCCAGCTTCTCCATGTAACCCATGGATCATCCTTTCTATTGGTTGTTTGCCAGCGAGAGGAAGTCGCTGATTTCCTTGGCCCACTGCGGGTCAAAACTCTTTTTCGCCTTGCCGTCTTCCGGCTCGGGCTTGTCCGAATCGTCCGGCGTATCGTCGTCCGGCTCGTCATCGGGCTTGGAATCGTCGTGGTCGTCATCGTCGGGGGTTTCGGTGATTGCGTCGAGCAGTTCTTCGAGCGCGTCGTAGGCTGTGCGAATCTTGTCCTCGTTGGCCTTGCTGATGGCCCGGCCGGCCTTGACCTCGAGCACTTCGGCCCCTTGGTTGGCGGCGACCTGCACGAGACTGATTTCGAACAGTTTGAGCTGGCGAATCTCCCGGTAGCCGTCCCATGGGCTCTTCGATTCCTCGTCCTCGACCAACGCGGTCTTTTCGGCGATGAAACCGATGCTCATCTGGTGGATGAGGCCACGCTTGAGCAGGTCATAGGCTCTCTTGCCCTCCGCAATGTCGGTATCCAATTTCGCGGTGATGAGCAGGCCATGCTCATCCTCCACGGCGGAGAGCGTTTCGCCGATCACATCGTTGGGCGAGCCGTCCTTGTGTTGCCAGTGGATGGGGATGCCCGCACCGCCGTTCTTGAAGTCGGCGGATAAGGTCTGCTCGAAGGCGCCCTTGACCACCACGTCGTCGTACAGGTCTTTATCCCACGTGGATGCGTAGCCGGAGAACACGCCTCCGCCACTGTTGTCGGTGGCCTTGAGCTCCTTGAGCTCGTAGCCGAGATAATCAAGACTCATCTGAGGTTTCTCCCTTCGTCATCGAGTCCCATGACGCGCGGAAACCGGCGTCATACGTGTAGAGGCGTTTGAATTCGGCGAGCATCTGCTTGCCGTTCGGGCTTGCGCCCTGTTGCGCGTTCTGGGTCTGGCCGCCGTCCTGCGGGCTGGGCTGGCCTCCCTCGCTCACGTTGAGCGGGGTTATCAGCTGGTCGCCGCCCGGCAGTTTCGGACGGTCGAGCAGTTCGCGCGCTTCGTCCGTGGTCATAAATGGACGGCCTGTGGCGGTGGAGAGCGCCTGATACTGGGTTTCCATCGTGCCGCGCAGCTTCGCGTCCAAATTCGCCTTGATGTAGCAGTCCGGTTCGCCAACCGCCTCGGGAAGCGTGAGGTTCAAAGCCTCCTCGAACGCCACCAAATACGGCAGCAACTCCACGTTCCAGAGTTTCTCTTTGTAGGCGCTGATGTTGCTGTTAGTGCCGGTGCGGAAGCCGATGTTTTCCGGCGAGATCTGGAATGCGAGACACACCTGTTCGTTGATTTTCTCGCGTGCCTCCAAGTCGGCCATGTCGACAGGCTTGAACAGGTTCTCGACGGTGCGGATCTCCATGCCGTCCTTGAATACAGGCCATGTGCCGGCCATGCCGCCGCCGGCCACGTAGTTGCGCAAGCCTTGGGTGAAGTCGTCGTAGTCGGCCTGCGATTCCCAGGGCATTTCCTTGGGCCGGTATACGTAGGCGGGTATCTGGTAGCCGTTTTCGGCTATCGATTTGCGGTATTTCGCCATCGCCCTTGCCTCCGCGAGCAGTGGGCGCAGCACATTGGTGATCGGGTCGCCTAGGTTCAGGCCGTCGATGTAGCCGATGTCGAGCACGATTCGCGGGTCCGGCAGGCGATAGGTGCCGCCCTTGTTGCCGTCGACGCTGCTGATGGTCACGCTTGTCAGTTCGCCGAAACCGTTCGCCGTGAGACTGTAGCCGTCCGTGGGGATGCGGCGCAGCGTGTTCCCGTCGCCCGCTCGGTCGGTGCCGAGCGTGCACAGCCATCGGTCCTCGAGCAGCATGTCGCGGATAAGCGTCAGATAGAACCGGTAGCGGCTCATGCCCGGCAATTCGCTCGGATGGCGGATGAGCTTGGCCAGTGCGCCGTCGCGCACCTCTTCCGCGTCGCCGTCCGCGTTCTTCCGATACACCTTGAGCGGCAGGGAGGCGAGTTGGCGGCTGATGAAGTCCACGACCACGCGGACCGCGTATTCGCGGCAGTACATGCCGTTTGCGTATCCGGCGAATTCGGCGTCGGTGGGCCAGCTGATGGCTCGGGCATCGAATCCTTGATGGTCGGAGTCTCCGGCTCGGCGGTCTTCATCGCCAGCACGGCCGGGCCGTGCAGCAGATATTCAGAAATCCCATCCACGGCTCCTTCGAATTTGAGAGATGGCTAGAATGTGACCCTCACGTTGTGTGAGGTTCGTATTTCGGTTTCTCGGGCTCGCCGCTCATCGTCTCGAGCGCATACAAAGCCTGTGATTCGGCGATGAGGCCGGAAATGTGCATCGCGCTCTGGTTCCTGTCCCACACCTCGACCTCACCCAATCGGCGGGTCACGGCGACGCTCACCTGCTGTTCGATGGCGGGCTGGGGGAGATGACGGAGTTTGTTTTCCTTAACTCGGTCACGGAAACGACCGGTGGCGGCTCCCATGCGGAAGCCCTCGATGAGATGCACCGTCCAACCCGCCTCCGCGAGCGGGTCTGCGAAATCCACCGCCGGACAGCCTTTCGACTGCACGGCGATTTCGTGGATGTTCGGCCAAGCCTCGCGAAGCATTTTGAGGTATTTAGGCACCCAGAGCATGGTCGCGGCGCACGATCAATTCGACGTGCGGCAATCCGTCCTCGCGGTAGCCTGCGGCGGCGATATACGTGGTCTCACGGTCCGCGCTGGTGTCCACGGAGAGCACCACGCGCCGTCATCTGGGATACAAGACTTCGGGTCGATACCACGCTTCCACAGTTTCGGGTCGATGTACGGCGTGATGTCGGCGGTCACCCACTGGCACAAAACCTCGGTGCGATACGCGGCCTCGGTCATACCGTTGATGTCAGCGAGATGCTACGAAAAGTCATCGGCCCATAACCCATGGAGGGGTTCGCCTGACGGATACCGGCAAGGTCATCCAGCTCGCATTTATCCGGAGCCGACCATTCGAAATACCCATAGGATGGGTCGTGCTCCTCGGCCCATTCGTCCGGCGACTGCTTGCCGGTTTCAACCGAAGCGTTCCACGAATCCGCCAGGGCGCGCCCTTCGTCGACGACTCGGCGCAGCACGACGCTGCGATAGTCGCCGGCGTTCGAGATGCCCCACAACTGGCTGGACCAGATGGCCTTCGTGGTCTGCGATACCGCATTCCAGCCATCGTCGGTGTGCTGCTCTCGCAACTCGTCGAACACGACGCGGCTGGCGCTCTTGGAACGGATGTTCTTGTCGGCTCGCACGATGTACTGCGCCTTGTTTCGGCAGATGATCGCTTCCTCGCCATGCGAATTGTTGACGCGCTGCACACGTTTTTGCAAAACCGGAACCGCAAGAGCGGCCTCGCCCTCGGAAGCCGGATTCGGATTGCACCAGTCAGCACGGCCTGATACGGTGCGCGCGCGTTATCCAACGTCTGCGCGGCACCGACCACGAGAAACTTCCACGCCGGCGACAATTCCGGGTGGCGAGTGGAGTCGACGAACAGCCACCACGCGCACAGCACGCTCATCACCGTGGTCTTGCCGTTCTGACGCGCGACCTCGGTAACCACTCGGCGGAACCGGTAGGACCGTCCGGCAGAAGCTCAAGCCCGTGGATCAGCAGCCATTTCTGCCACGGGTAAAGATGCACGTGGAGAAACTTTTCGGCGAACTCGATGACCGCGTAGCTGTTTGATGTCGCCGGCGTCAGTTCGCGCAGCGGGGGAGTGAATATGCGCGGCGTGGTGATGCCATGGGCATCGTCGTCGATTTCGCCGATGCCCATGACGCCTCCTAGCTGATTTTCGCCAAATACTCCTCAAGCTCATCCGCCACCGGAGTCGCCTCGGGCTTGGCGGCCTTGCCCCTCGCCGGCTTCGCCGGCTTCTCCTCCTCGGGAACCAGTCCGAGAGCCGCGCAGTATTTCAGGAACGTCGGCAGCGAGGTATTGTCGTTCTGCGGCACAGCCGGACGGGCACCCTTTCCCTTCGCTTCGGCGTCCGATATGGCCTGTTCCGCCAATTCGTCCCAATGGTCGATTTTCCATGCAAGGGCCCGGGCGGCGGCGACCGTGGCTGCGTCCTTCGCGCGCAGATGCTTGGCGTTGCGCAGCGAACGCTCCAATGCGTCGGCCACCGTTTCCTGCGGAAACTGTTTCGGCATGGAACCTCCTTCGCGCGCGACCCCGGCCGAATATCGAATAATTTTCGGAGGGAGAGGAAGAGCGGCCATGCGGGTAGTGTTCCGTTGGCGGCTGGTTTTGGGATTTTACCGCCCCTCCCGGTTGGTTAGGCTTTGATGACTGTGCGGAGTACTTCACATTCGATGTCTCCGTTATGTATTCCCGTGATGCGGCAGATGCGTGTGGCGTTGCTATCCTCGATGAGGACTGTTCTGCCGCGCATGGGTTCGTCGAGACATTGGCTGGCGAATTCGTAAGCGTCTGGATTGATGTCTATGTCTGCTTTGGTGGTGCTCATGCTGTTTTGATCCATTGTCTTGAGAGTGTGCCGATTGGTGTGGCTGGGTCTTTGTTGCCGCGAAGGTTGTTGCATTGGGTGTGGCTGGGGCGGAAGCCTGCGGGGTCGTGTTGCAGGTCTGGCCTCTTAGTTACTGGGTAGAAGTGGTCGAGGTTGTATGAGTCGTCTGTGGTGTTTTGGGGTGCGTCGTAGTCGATGGGCATTCCGCAGAGCCAGCATGGGCGGTGGTTGGCTTTGCATTCGTTAAAGAAGGCTTTGCGGTCTTTTTCGAATTGTCTTCCGCCTTTGCGGACTTGTCGACTGTAGCTGACCATGTTGCAGTCACCTCGCATTGCGGATGTTTTGTGTGGCATACGCGGTTGGCTTCGATCCAACGACCTGCGGTTTTGGAGACCGCTGTTCTACCTGCTGAGCTACGCGCATAGGTGGTCATGCCGGTTGAGTGTCATGTCGCATGACCGTGTGTGGGTATGAGTAAAGCCCCAGAAGACGTATCCTCTGAGGCTTTCACAGTAATCCTGATACGGAGTATACCACGGGGTGGCGGCAGCCTACTCCTGTCTGAAATCTTGTTTGACGGGAATGTTGGCGATGTATCCGGCCTCACGCGCTTGATTGATCCAGCGGCCGGCTGTTGCCTTGCTGATGTGCATGAGGTTAGCCACTGTCTCGTGTACGTCAGACCGACGCAACGTAGCGTTCCATGGCCTTCCGCCCCAGTTCGGTCAGCCCGTCGCGGTCAATCAAGCTCCTGTTGAACATATCCCGATAAAACGGGTCGTCCGGGTCATACTCCAGAAGACGCTCCTTCTGCGGGTCGCGGAGGAACCTTTCAAGGCGTTCGCATTCGTAAGGGGATAAATCCATTGCAATCGGGTCGGCTTTGATGAGGTCGCGCAGTCGGTTTGCCGCATCCTCGTATTCCGCTTTCCTTCCGGCCAGCTTGTCGGGGAGAGGCATCTCGGCATCCTGGCCGTCGAGATTCCTGCGAAGATGCGTCCAGGATTTCGTGATGTTGTCCGCTTTCAGCATGTAGCCGCGAGCGAGGTCCAAAAGCAGGTTCATCCGAAACCACGCGAAGGCATCGGGATACGAATTCCACCTCATGTGAATCACGCCGTCCATGCCGACCCATGCGAAACAGCGACACGGCTCGTATACGTTAATGGTCATCGCCGCATCCTCGTAATCGCTTTTCGTTTCGGCGTCCGCATCCTTGATGGACATTTCGATTCCGAGGTCATGCAAGGTGTTTTGAAGGTCGCGCAGTTCCTTCAGTGTCTTCTCGATTTTCAGCATTTTTCGTATCTCCCTATGCTTTCTATTGACTTCCTTCCCCGCCTGAGGCGGGGGATTCCTACTCCGGTCGGCTTATTGACGAAGGCGATGGTGTCCATGGGGCAGCACGCATCCTTGATGATGTCGTTACCGGTCGTGTGCGTCGCCGTCGCCGTAGCGTGCCGCAACATAGATTCGAGCGAGGCTCTTCAGTTCGGCATCGTTAAGTCCGCGACGATGGTTTCTTCGTGGAAGTGGTTTGAACTGCCACCATTCATATCGCGTCGGGCTTAATTTGTGCAGGATATGTTTTCCGATGGCGGTTCTTTTCAGCTTATTTGGGCGTAGACGCCCGATGGTGCCGGAGTTGATGTTGCCGTCTCGGCTTTTGATTTCGATTTTCGTCAGACGGTGTTCTGCGCTGGCGGAGTCCCAGTGAATTGTCACGGATACGCTGAGCCCGTCATATTCCGTGGGCATGTCATATTCCGCGAAGTCATTGGGCAGATATAGGTCGGCTCCGATGTGATGCAGTTTTTCGGTGGTCATATTGTCTCTTATCGGTTGTTTCGGCTCATGGCGAAGGATACGATTTCGCGGATGTTGAATTCCCAGTAACCGTTTTCGACGGGTTTGCTGCTAGGTAGTTTGCCGCGTCTCAATGCGTCGGTGATGGTCTTGCGGCTGACCTCGTATCCGTAGTTTTCGCGCAGCCATTCGCTCATGCCTGCCGGTGTCTTGGTCAGGTGGATGGTTTCGGCCTTGGCTTGGCTTTGTTCGCGTAGCTCGGCCACGTTGATGGGGTTGCCGCATTTGCACAGCAGCAGCGATTCGCCCTTCGCGGCCATGACCTCGCGTCCGCATTCGGGGCATACGCCGATGATACGACGTGTGCGTGGCTGACGGTCAACGAGTGGTTCGATGCGTTGGGTCATTTTGATGAGCTGGCGGAGGAATCGTCCGCGTTGTGTGCCCGGCATAGCCATGCGAGGTGGGTTTGCATGCGGGGGATGAGGCGTTGCCATTTGTCGCTCCACACGGCTCCGGCGTCGCACCATGCGTCCTGCAACAATGATTCGGCTTCGTCCAGCAGGTCGATGGCGTGCACGTTGACTGGCGCGGGTGCCTCGCCGCCTGATGCTTGCCCCCGTCGCCGGGTTCGCCGAGCTTGTACTCATGCCGTGCGACGCGCTGCAACAGTTGCATGTTGCGGCGCAGCTGGTGGAGTGTTTTCGCGTACCGGCGGCGGCAGTCCTGGCATAGCGTCCACGGTGCTTCGACCTGCTGGCTGCCGCAGTATTGGCATGGTTTGGTGGTGATGGACATTGTTTGAAAACCTCCACGTCTCGGCTATGATTGTGCTTTGGTGAGCGTGCCCTCCGCCTTGTGGTGGAGGGTTTCGTTTTATTCGGTGTCGCGGGTCATGCCTCGAACAGCGGAGGTTCGATGAATTCGACTTTGCGTGGTGGTTTCGGTCGTCCGTCGCCATTGCGGATGATCGCGCGTACTGCCTCCAACGGCAGGCCCAATTGACGGGCCGTCTCCGTTGCGCTGTAGCCGCGTGCGTGCCATACGAGCACCTTGTCGCGGATTGTCTGACTGGTCATTTCACGCCTCCAGTATGTGGGTCGATGAGCTGGCAGCTCATGGCGTCGATGCGCCCATCGGTCTTGGCCTCGATGCAGAGGCGTTTCACGTCGCCTGTGGTTTCTACCCGTTGGATGATGGTCTGCTCCGGCTGTACGGGTGTCTGCGTGGCAGTCCAGCAGACGAATCCGATGGCCACCATGCCGGACACCACGATCAGCGTCAGGCAGGCGAGCATCGCCAGTCCAACGAAATTCTCCAAATCCCAGTCAGCAAACGGTTTCCTCATTCCTCCACCTCGGTTTCCGTGCCGTAATGGTCGTAGATGTAGTCACCCATCGCATTGATGTTGATTGGCCGATTGACGCTGTACAGGTATTCGTGCAGGCCTTGTTTCAGTTCTTTGCGGGTGAATATCTTCGCCTTATAGCTCATCGTCTACCTCCATTTGTTTGTCCAGCCATTTGTTGAGAAGAACGTGGGCCGCATCGCGTCGGGCTTTGTCGCGTCGGCTTTGGTATCCGTTCCGATGCCGGACGCATTCGGCGCAGGCCCGCCGCGTCTCATCGATGAACACGTTGCGCCGTGAGTCCCAACGCTTGATGTCCACCGATGAGCTATCGCCGTGCAACGGTTTACGACACAAGTAGCAGTCACTCATCGTCCGCCTGCCTTGCATCGGGGTTTATCGTGTCATCCCTGTATGGGGTGGTCACGCCACCGCAGCCGGGACAATAGCCGAAATCCGGTTTGATGCGGTTGCCCTGGATGGTGAACCAGTCACGGCTCATGGACTGTCCGCATCGAGAGCAGTCGAAGCCGCTGTCCGGGTCGATGAAACTCGGCCCGTTCACATCCTCCGGGTTCTCGATGGTCGTGTCCGGGCGGAATACGACTCGCTGGTGAATCACGAGCGTGGCCATATCGGGCAACGGCGCACTCTTCTTGCGGTCCTTGAGCTTCTTGCGATACTCGTAAACCTTTTGGCGCGGCACTCCGGCGCGCTCCGCGATCTGCTTCGGCGTCAACTCATCCTCAGAGATAAGCCTCAGAAGCGTGTCCAACGTCTCAGCCGAAAGTCGGCGATACTGGCGGGTTCCGCTCATCGTCTGACTCCCATCTGTCCTTCCGCGAGTGCGATTTCCCTTTCCTGCCAGCGGGCGAGCATTTCAGGGGTCGCGTTGCGCGGCACCGGATTCGGGTCTAACGCCTTGCCGTCGCGTTCCTTGTCGGCCTTGGCCCACTTGCGGGCGAGTTTGCGGCGTTCCTTCCATGTCAGCGTCACATGCACGTCCACCACCCTGACCACCTTCAGCCGGTCGCACCGGTAGGATTCGACGGAATCCTCGCCGCTGCGGGTGAGCGTGCAATCGGCCGGTCGCACTTGGTAGACGTTCCCGCGCCCGTACATGCTCGCGTGGAAGCGCGCGTAGAGACGGTCGGGGGTGCAGTACACCTGGTCGGGGTGCAGTGTCGCGTCGATGGGTGCGTCCGCGCCCTGCTCGCGTCGGGCGCGGCATATCGGGCAGTCGTCGAAGTTGTCCCGGCTGTGGCCGGGCTCGATGATGTCGCCGGGTTTCAGGTCTGGAACTCCACCGTGGTATAGCACGCTCATTTCATATCCCCTTGCAAGTCGGTCGGTTCGTGGTCTGTGTGGAATGCGTCGCTCATGCGCTCATCTCCTTGAGGATGTTCACGGCTTTCACTCCATTGGCTAGATGCTTCTCACCGGCATTCACGCTGATGATTACCGGCTGGTATACGCCTTCGACCGTCAATGATTCGCGGATTCCTTCCGTCGCGCCTCGTAGTTCCTTACGGAGCTTCGACGGCACATGTTCCAGATACCCGTCGATGATCGTGCCCTCGTCGAGTTGGACTATCGCCCTATGCCCGGCGAGCATGTTCGCGGCCTCGAGCAGCCATTGCATCGCCCGCTCCTGCGGGGTCGGGAACTTTTCTGCCATCACGCGCTCCCAGCATCGAGCCGAGCGAGGCCATGCCGGGTCGTGAGGCACCCGCGAAACGGCTGGCCGTGGAACGTGACTTCGGCTGCGCGGCGGGCAGTTCGAAGGGGTTGCGCATGGTCAACGCCTGCTGCTGCGCCTGATCCGGGCCGTTGCCGAGCATCCGCTGCCTGCGGTACAGCCACGCCTGATCTTCCACCAGTCCCAAACGTTCGCACTCCCGGCCTATCTGCGCCTCCGAGGGCTTCGACTCGTTGCGCATCCTGCGCACGATCGCGTTCACATCGCCCGAACCGCACCAGCGGCCCGAATCGTTGTCCGCGTAGAAGCGCTTCACCGCCTCCAACGCCTCTCCCAGCGTCATGTCCGCGCGAAGCTCCTCGTGGAACGTGCGCGCCTCCAAGTCGGTGATGGCCGCGTTGCCGTGGTGGACGCGAATCTTCGCCAGCACGAGCGTGCTTTCCTTGAGCGTCAGCATGTCAGGACTCCTTCCCGTGATTGGTTTTCGGCGGCTTCCTCGGCCGCGTAGCGTGCTATCAGTGCCGCGTTCGCGTCCTGGTTGGCCTGCGAACGGTTCCACGCCGATGGCGAGGGGCGTGCGGTCGGCTCGGGTTTGG
>ENA-OQEX01000808-OQEX01000808.1-human-gut-metagenome-genome-assembly--contig:-NODE-808-length-14201-cov-7.705272_pt1 | contig 14201 bp, 18 predicted proteins | sample MGYA00242802_ERZ504649 | MGnify/ENA primary metagenome ERZ504649 (study PRJEB26092, sample SAMD00036194) | human gut metagenome | host: Homo sapiens | study: EMG produced TPA metagenomics assembly of... | reverse complement strand
CCAAAAATTGCGTGTGTATAAAAAAGTTACCGAACTGATGGAGGTGCTGCTCAATGGCTGATATTGCCGCATCTGTGCTTACAAGGCTGAAAATAAAGCCAAAGAAACCGGCAGAAGTTATCAACTTTGCTTACAACTCTTTTGTCAGGAAGAATTTTTGCGCAGACTTGAAAAGTCAAAATACGCAGAAAATTTTGTCCTCAAAGGCGGATTGTTTATCTATTCGCTTACCGAATTTGATAGCAGAGTTACAGTCGATGTTGATTTTTTGCTTCGACAAATGCCGAACACTCCTGAACAACTGCGAGTTGTGCTTGAAGAAATTATCGCAGCACCTACTGAAAATGAATTTGTCACATTTGAGATAACAGATGTTGCTCCTATTGCTGTTGCAAAGAAATATGCCGGTATCGGTGCATCGCTTGTTGCACATATCAAGAATACAAGAACACCTTTCAGCATTGATTTCGGCGTTGGCGATGTAATTGTCCCAAAGCAGGAAAAGCGAAAAATTCCTACACAGCTTGACGATTTTGCGTCTCCGACGGTAAATACATATTCGTTGGAAACAACAATTGCCGAAAAACTTGATGCAATTCTCGATTTAATGGAATTTTCAAGCCGAATGAAAGATTATTATGATATTTATTATCTTGCCAATAAGTTTGATTTTGACGGTGCAACGCTGACAAAAGCGCTTAAAAAGACTTTTGAAAACCGTGGGCACGCCTTTACGATAGAACAATTTGAACAGGTTATGGCTTTTGCCGAAAATGAAGCAATGCAAAAGAAATGGAAAGCATTTTGCAGGAAGATAGATACTAAAACCGCTGATTTTAACACAGTGCTGAAAACTATAAAAGAATTTTTGGTAGAGCCGTTTATGGCAGCAGTTGAAAATAAAGAATTTGAAGAAAAATGGACTACTTTGGAGAGCAAGTGGCATTAAGAGGAGAAATGATAAAATGGCAAAAATTCAATCGGTAGAACCTAATATTGCTGATTTAGCAAATAGTTGGCTTAAATCCTATAAACTTGACTACAAACTTGAACAGGAATCACTTAACACGGAAATTGATCAGGCGTTAAATGATTACTATTCCAAAAATGGTGGCGTTGGCGGGAATCGACCTGATGCGAAACTGCTTTTACAGGATAAAAATTTAGTCAATTACCCGATTTTGATTGAGTATAAGGGTTACAAGGACAAGCTTGTCAAGCTTGATTCTGAGGGCAAAGTTGCAAATAAAACCGCAAAGAATCAGCCTGATTTTAAAAATATCAATTCCTATGCCGTAAACGGTGCTGTTCATTATGCAAATGCACTTTTGCATTATACAAGCTATACCGACATAATCGCCATTGGTATGACCGGATTCAAAGATGACAGCGGCAATCTCGAATACGAAATCGGAGTATATTATGTTTCAAAGAGTAACTTCGGCATAGGACAAAAAGTTGATGATTATACAGACTTTTCGTTTCTTAAAAAAACAAATTTTGATAAATTTATTGATAAAGTAAAAAAACTCAGGCTTACACAGGACGAGATCGAAAGGCTAAAGGAGCAGCGCGAGCAAGAAATCAATACAAGCCTTGTAAAACTCAATAATGATATTTACCAGAACGAAAAAGGGCTTAGCGAACGCGACCGCGTGTATCTTGTGGCAGCGTCCATTATAGCCACTCTCGGAGTACCGGGTAAGGTTGCTGCTCTTGAAAAGCAAGAGCTGAAATCGTCTACTGAAGAAGAAAACCGAGACGGCGATATCATTTTGCGGAAAATCAAGGCGTTTTTAAATGAAAAAAATCTGCCGCAGGAAAAGAGAGAACTGATTGTCCGCACCCTGCAGAACACGCTTACAACCGACAATATCAATAAAGTTGAAAACGGCGAAAGCCAATTAAAGCGTGTCTTTACAAAAATAGTTGATGATTTGGGAATTTATTACAAAATAGGATTAACTACAGATTTCACAGGCAAGCTGTTCAATGAAATGTACAGCTGGCTCGGTTTTTCGCAGGACAAGCTGAATGATGTTGTTCTAACACCGGCATACGTCGCTACCCTACTGGCTCGCCTTGCAAGAGTAAATATGGATTCCTATGTTTGGGACTTTGCTACCGGTTCAGCAGGTTTGCTTGTTGCCTCAATGAATGAAATGCTCAATGATGCGAAGGATAAAATAAAATCACCAGACAAATTCGCAATTAAGTCTGCCGAAATCAAGGCTAATCAACTGCTCGGACTTGAAATTCTTTCGGAGGTTTATATGCTTGCTATCCTCAATATGATTTTGATGGGAGACGGCAGCTCTAATATTCTGAACAAAGACTCTTTGAAAGAATTTAACGGTCATTACGGCTTTGGCAAAACGGATGAAAAGTTCCCGGCAGATGCTTTTGTTCTGAATCCACCGTATTCTGCACCGGGCAATGGTATGATTTTCGTTGAAAAAGCCCTCTCGATGATGAGTAAAGGCTATGCAGCTATAATTATTCAGAACTCCGCAGGCAGCGGAAAGGCAACAGAGTATAACAAAAAGATATTAAAGCACAGTACTCTGCTTGCCAGCATTAAAATGCCGATAGACCTTTTCATTGGCAAGTCGAGCGTCCAGACGAACGTATATGTTTTCCGTGTCGGTGAAGCACATCAGAAAGACGACACCGTAAGTTCATCGACTTCTCCGTTGACGGATATACGCGAACAAATCGGAAAAAGGCAAGCTGTAATCTGCGGGACACCGACCATGCAAAAGAGCGATACGCCGAGCTTATCGACTTGGTGCGTTTTGGTAAATCAAAGCTGAATATTTTTACCGAAAAAGAATACTACGAGGGCAAAATAGACCCAGAAAACGGCGCAGATTGGAACCAGACGGCACCGATAGATACAAAACCGACACTTGAAGATTTCAAGAAAACAGTCAGCGATTATCTGGCTTGGGAAGTATCAAACCTCCTCAAAAATCAATCCTTGGAGGACGACCGCCTGGGAAAATGAATGCCTCACTTAACGAAAAGTTGAGGGCTGTTAAGTGGGGCGAATATAAACTTGGAGATTTATTTGAAATAAATCCCACAAAGTATTACCGATTGGCAAATGATAAGATTCTGTCTAAAAGTGGAATAACGCCACTTGTTTCAAATGCATCTATTGCTAACGGTGTGATGGGCTTCTCAAATTTAAATCCGCTAAACAAGGGGAATTCATTATCTTGTTCCGACACAACCCTCGGTGCAGAAACTATGTATTATCAAAAGAATGATTATATAGGATATCAACATATACAGTCTCTTATGCCAAAATTTGACCGCTTTAACTCTGCAATTGCGTTCTTTATTATATCTGCCTCGCATGCTGCAACTTCAAACGGTCAATATGATTACGGTCATAAATTTAATCGCAAATCCATGAGAAAAACAGTTATTTTTCTGCCTATTTGCGATGATGGATCTATCGATTTTGATTTTATGGAATCTTTTATAGCGGAGCTGGAAGCGGAGCGCGTAGCGGAGCTGTCCGCTTACTTAACAGTAAGCGGACTGATAATTACGAATTATCCAGCGAGGAAGAAAACGCACTCAAAAACTACCAGTTTCTTAAATGGGATACCTATAATCTTGAAAAGCTCTTTGGCAAATCGACACGGGGAAAGCGTTTGAAAGGCGATGATCGTATTGCAGGAACGCTTCCATTTGTTACTGCGGGTGAAGCATCGGAAGGCATTTCCGCATATATCAGCAACGATGTTGAGGTGTTCGAGAAAAACACTACAACGATTGATATGTTCGGTTCTGCTAAGTATCGTAATTACAAGTACGGAGCAGACGATCATGTGGCAGTTGTACATACTGAAGCCGTTCCAATGAAAGCGGCGATTTTTGTCACCTCCGCTTGCCATAAGGCCGCACATACCGGAAAATTCGATTATGGCCATACTTCTATGCCAAAGATGCCGATGCTCTTGATATTCAGCTTCCGACAAAAGACGGCAAGCCAGACTACGACACAATGGCAGCATTGATTTCCGCTGTTCAGAAGTTGGTCATCAAAGATGTTGTCCTTTATGCAGATAGGAAGATTGAAAAAGCAAAAACTATTACAAAGCACTAAAAACGGCAAAAGGTGGTGGATATATGCCTAAAAATGTAGTCCAATACGATCTTCTCATCTCGTGCCCAGGAGATATTACAACTGAGATTAGTATAATTGAGGACGCCATATCACAGTTTAATACTCAGTTTTCGGATACTTTGGGAATTAGTGTTCGCACAAAACACTGGCATAAAAACTCTTATGCTCAGTCTGGGGGAAAACCTCAAGCATTGCTGAATGAGCAATTTGTAAATGACTGTGATGCCGCAGTTGCCATTTTGTGGACACGCTTCGGTACACCCACCGATGAATACGGATCTGGCACAGAGGAAGAAGTAGAAATTATGCTTTCCTCCGGAAAACAGGTATTTATGTATTTCTCGGACAAGCCTCTTTCTCCGTCTCAAATGAATGAGGAAAGCTATAAGAAGGTTCAGGCATTTCGTGATAAATACAAAGATAGAGGTATCTACTTTACATATTCATCGGACGAAGAATTCAAAACGATGTTTTTTGCTCATTTATCTCAGTATTTTTTAAGCAAAGAAATAGTGGCAGAAGTTAAAGGGGAGCGTCATTCCGAATTGAAGATTGTCGGCATTGACCAAACCCAACACATCAGTGATGAAGCCCCTATAATTAGTTTTGTTCCAAATACTGAAAAGACCATAAGTAAGTACTTGAAGAAAATCCGTGCTCTTTTTGATGATATTTCTGCCCGAAAATTAGAGAAACGTGTTGAATTGCCGGAAAAAATTGCAAAATACACATTAGCTTTTAATAAGCCTGTCGAGATTAGCGAAGACGAGCGAAAAATAATATATCTGTGGCTGAAAAATTAAATATCAACATTACAGAAGATTTTTTCATCCTTGGAAACCTATCGCAGAGTAGTATACCAACAGGTATAATGGGCGGCTATTCGCTTAATGGAACAGATGCAGAAGAAGAAAAATACGACACCATTAAAAAGCTCTTGAAAACGATCTCAAAAGCATTAGAATGGGCGCCTGTAGAAAACGCTTTTTCGGACAAGAAATGTTTGAAGCTTGCCCTCCAAAACTGTGGTACAGACATTGATGAGGATATAGAAATTTCTCTCAGAATTCCAAAGAATAGTTTGTTACCAATAAATGAGTTTCCGAAATTCAATAATGATGAGATGGGTTATCTACTTAATGATTGCAATATGAGCGAACTTTTTGGTATCTGTAGTACATCAACGTATTCGGATTACGACTCATCTATTGTAACAAGCCGACGGTTCTCTCCTCGTGTTTCTACGACTTCTATTTTCCCGGGATATACCTCAGATTATAGTGACGATTTTGAAAGTGAACTTAGCGATGTATTCTGTTATTCTTGCTTTGATGAAGGAGAAGAATATATAGTGAAGCTCAAGTTTGATTACATTAAGCATAATACAACAATCGCTTTTCCTTCTATTATCTTTATTAATGAGTCTTTTAAATCTATACCATACACGATTACATCTAAGAATTCGCCAGAAATAGTATCTGGGAAAATCAAAATCACAGATGATACATTGATTTAATGTAATAAAAAGCGGCGGCAGAGAGCAAAATCCCTGCCGCCGTTTATCGGTTAGGTGTAAATTAAATCAGTATTCACGACCTCGGTGGCTCTGCTACGGATGTTATTCATCCGAGCAACCCACTCCATTTGATTGTCCGCTTTGAGTTGTTCGGTTACACTCTCACGCATTGCCATCTGTTTCACTAGCCGAGAAAACATTTCTTCCGCCGGTAATAAATCGGGCAACATATAGTCGCCCACCTGCGTATAAGTACCGCCTGTTTGTTCAAAAATTGTGTTTGCCATTTTATTTCACCTCCAAAAATTTATTTATCTTGAGCGTGGATTTTCACGCTTACGACCTTTAATATTTCTTGCCTGTTCAAGCAACTTGTCAATCTGTTTATGCCCGAAAACTTTGCGCAAAAGCTTGTAATCTTTGACCTCTGAACGCAGATTTTCGTTTTCATTTTTCAGCTTGCTGTTTATTTTCGATAACATTTCGTTCTCACGATATAGGTTGCCGTTTGTAATGTTTAACCTGTGGTAGCTGTCCACCGCCTTAAAATATCGTGCAAATAGGGTGTTGATTAGCGACTTTAATCGGGCTACAAGAGGCTCTACAAACTTTGCCTTATAAGTTCTCGCCGACATCATTGCAGGCGGTTCAGTCGCCTGATGCGTCCTACAATTGTGATATATCCTTTTGCACTCAACTCATCATTGAGCTGTTTTATAACCTTATATGCATAAGATTTCGATACATCCAATTCCTCTGCAACCGCATCAGCTCTGATGAAAGACTTTTCTGTCATAAAAAACACCTCCTTTATAATAATGCTTAATGCGTGGGCTGAACAATCCGAGAAATATCATAACGGCGACATTAACCGTGACGAATATGACAAGTGGCGCTACAATTATCCGAAGTATGATGAAGCTTCCGATTTTGTAAAAGTACCGTCACAGAATTTCAGTGATACTATGGCTGAAGCGTTTAAGGATAAATTAAAATAATGCAAACGACAAAAGCCCCGTACTGACTTTAATCCGTCAGTACGGGGTTTAATGTTAATATGGTATTTTTGCGAGCCACAAGATATTACTTTTTACTCACAAACCACTCGATACATACGATAAAGGGTAACGAGCAGAATCTTATCAAAATCTTATCAACGGGCTCTTTGAAAACCTTGAAGCCCTTGATATTACTGGGTTTTCAGACTTTTTCAATTAATTCCCACTCAGTAAACTGATTAATATTAAAATCTTCACTGTCTTTTATAATATTATAAAGTTTTACAATAAATAAAGGTTTTTGAAGAGAAGGAGTTTCTATAAAGAAAGAATAAATACTCCTTTTATCGTTGGGATAGAAGAGATGATAATGCTTAAGACCATTGGGCGACTTAACATAGTTTTCACATATGGCAAAGTCAGGGAGCAACGTCTGATACAAGTAATACAGGTACAAGGTATATCAATCATCAGTCAATGGGTGTCAAGGAATTGCTGTTTGTACGTGAAAGAAAAAATGATAATATCACTGGAAAAGCGGCCCCGTATTCTTTTATCGGATTGGCTGATTATGTTAGTCATACGGATTCTAAACCTATGAATATCATTTGGAAAATGAAAGAACCTATTCCTGCAAAGTATCTAAGAAAAACCAATAAAATGATTGTTGGATAATAAACAAAACGAATCTGTCCCGCTTACAAATTGTAAGTGGGACTTTTTGCGCTTGTCTTTATGGCAGGCGCTATTTTTTGCAAATTTTTGAAACAGACTTAAAAAATGACCTTTCTCATTGGGTATAGGTGAAGGGGCAAATATTTTTCTCGATAGGTGTATATTTTGCAGGACTTTTTTGCATTAAGGGTGAAAGGCTTTTTGAAAGGAAGTGATGTCCACCGAAATAAACCTACAACTGAATAGCTGCCAAGCGAAGGATAAACCGCCACGACCTCTACGGAGCGAGCGCAGCCGGAAGGCTGACGGCACAGCGTCGAGCAGGATTGCCTGTCAGGAAAGTACGCTTTGGCAGTGCTGACACACAACATACAGTTTGATGTCACGCTTTTCAGCTCTCATAAGCCGCTCAAAATGCGACCTCTGAGCGACAAAACGCACGAAGGAGAGTAATTATATTCCCTACCGCATTTTCGGACTTATTAAGCGTGACAGTGTTAGATGTCTGATGATATTTGAGAAAACCAACACAATAGAACATTGCACAAAAACTCAGCCTTACCTTTGTGCAAAACGCAGATTTATCAAAGAACTTTTGAAAAACACCCTACCAAAAGACTCCATTTTGCCTATATAAGTGAAGGGCTTTTTCTAAACAAAGAATTGCACAAAAACAATACACTGAATTTATGCAAAGCTACAAAATTAAAAAAATTGTCCAATTAGGGTTAATTTTTGAACGCTCCCATTCCCTTATATATGGAGGGCAAAATCAACAATGCATAATCAACAAAACCGAAGAGCCCTTTTTGTAAAAGAAGCAGATTTTCAAAAAACTTTTTGAAAAGGCTTATAATTTCCCTGATTTTTTTGCGTATAGGGTGAAGGGATATTTAGAAAGGATGTGATACCCGCCGAAACAAACCTACAACTGAATAGCTGCCAAGCGAAGAATAAACCGCCACGACCTCTACGGAGCGAGCGCAGCCGGAAGGCTGACGACACAGCGTCGAGCAGGATTGTCTGTCAGGAAAGTACGCTTTGGCAGTGTGACACATAACATACAGTTTGATGTCACGCTTTTTAAGGCTCACGAGCCGCTCATAATGCGACCTCTGAGCGACGAAACGCACGAAGGAGAGTAATTATATTCCCCATCGCATTTTCAGACTTATTAAGCGTGACAGGAAAGGAGGTCAAATGCTCATTGAAATTAAGGCAGGACAGTTTCGGAAGGTCAGCCGCTTGGTCAGGCGGGAGTGCTGCAACTGTATGGACGGCAACTGTCTGTTGCTCGACGACGGAGAAACGCATACCTGTGTGCAGTTGATTTCCAAATACCACATCTTCTGCAACCATTTCAAGGACGCTGTGCTTCCTCTCGACAAGGAACTGTATCGGGTGCTAATCTGCGACAACGATTACAATCGTTGTCAAAGCTGTGGCTCACGCTTTTATTCCAAGCTCGAAACAAACGCTATTGCGATCATTGCGCCGAACGAATCAAGCGGCAGAAGTCAGCCGAACGCAAGCGCCGTCAGCGTGAGCGGCAGAAGCAGCTCCTATATATAAATAACTAAATAGATAAATAAAAAAATAACTAACCGAAAAAGAAGAAGTTTATCTTAACACACCTACTTATATGGGCGGCAAAAACTTTTCTTTTCGGGAAGTGGAAAGGAGAACCAAATGAACGACAACGCAAAGGTTTTTTCGTTGGTTGAGATGAGAGAATGATGATCGACACCTCGAACTATCAGATGATGGAGGAGGTCGGAGAGTTCACCGGAACGCTTGAAATGAAAGCGCAGGGACACAAGAAATCCATTCGCATTTTTCTCACGCTCGACGACGGAAGAAAAATCATCACACCAATTTTCTGGTGGCAGACTTACCTCGGTTTTTACTATATGCCGATCGTACGAAGCTCCGACTTTTTTATTCGGAAAGTAGTCTGAACAAAATCTATCTCGAGAAGGTGGAAGTCATTGGACAGGAATAATGAAGCTAAGTTGAAAGCGGATTTGATTGTAGCCGAAGCTATGCAAAAGCCTGACCGTGAAGGCTATCCGAAGTTGACCGAGGAGCATCCTTTTTTCGGAAGGCTGAGATATTTTATGGCTGATGAGTCACACTGGTTCGGAACGGCTACAGACCTGCTTAACGCTATTAACGATACTGCCACGCCGCCGAATACTGTTACGAAGTTGCTTAACAAATTTAGTATCGACCTGTATTTCAGTGACGGCATTGATGTACATTTCAGACGGACAAACCGAAAGAAAATCATCGAGCTCTATCGTTATCGGCGCAGTGAAAAACGAGAATAGCGTGACAGATTTGTTGACAGTTCAAGAATGAATGACAAATCTTAGCAAGCAGTGTGTTTGTACTCCCAAACACGCAAGCTTCGGTAACTGTGCACAGTCTTAGCAAGCAGACCATTCATACTCCCAGGGGAGTTGAACGGTAGTTGCCGAAGCTTAGCAAGCATACTGTTACTCCCAACGGAGCAAAAACAGTGCAGCTTGTTAGGGAGAACCCTAATACCCCAAACAGGAAGGAGAAAGAAATGAGCAACAGAATCAAAAAGCAATTTTGGTTTACACCGGAGGAAGAAACTGAATTCAGAAGAAAGGTTGCATTGACAGGCTTACCGCAGTCAAGCGTCATCCGAATGTTAATCAAAGGCTATGAGCCGAGAGAGCGACCGGATGACAGATTCTTTCAGGCGATAAACTCACTAAACGAAATGATCCACACAGCACAAAAGCTTTTGGAAAGGTCGTACCAACTCGGTGTTGTTGACAAGGATACCGTCGAGCGTGAAATAAAACGCTGGGTGTATTTTATCAGCAATATTGAGAGCGAGTTTTTACGACCAGAGAAAAGTCCGATCAAGTGGAAGTAGAGAAAGGAGAACACTTATTGAAATATCAAACAACAGAGAATGTTCAAAGCATTCCCATAAACGAAATACAGCCGTTCCGTAATCATCCGTTCACCGTGGTGGACAATGAGGATATGGCAAAGATTGTCGAGAGTATCGACAAGGTTGGAACGATTGCGCCGCTGCTCGCCAGACCGTTGCCGGACGGCGGTTATGAACTGATTTCAGGTCACCGCCGTTTGGAAGCCTGCCGCAAGCTCGGGCTTGAAAATATCCCCGTGATTGTCAGAGAAATGACGGATGATGAAGCGGTAATCGCTATGGTTGACGCTAACCTACAGCGTGAGCATATCCTGCCGAGCGAAAAGGCGTTCGCTTACAAGATGAAGCTGGAAGCGATAAGTCATCAAGGAAAAGCCTGTGGACAAGTTGTCCACAAGTCAAGAGATACTGTTTCCAACACCGACAGCGGAAGGCAGGTGCAGCGATACATCAGACTGACGAAGTTGATTCCGCAGCTTTTGAAAATGGTTGACGAGGAGCGTATTGCTTTCAGCGTCGGTGTAGAGCTGTCTTATCTCGATGAATATGAGCAGCAGGATTTGCTTGAAGCGATAGAGTTGGAGGACAAAACGCCCTCGCTCTCACAGGCAATCTAAATGAAAAAGCTCTCGCAATCGGGCAGACTTGACAGCAAAATAATTGAAAGAATTATTTTGGAGGACAAGCCCAATCAGCGAGAGAAAATCAGCTTTCAATATGACGAGCTGAGTAAATATTTTCCGAAATGCAGTCCGCAGGAAGTTCAACGGCGAATGATGAAGCTGGCGCAAGCCGACTATCAGCGCCGTGTCCGAAACAGAAACAGGGAAGCGAGGTGAAAGCTATGGCTGAAAAGGTTTATGAAATGTTTACCGAATATAACGACGTGGTAACGGTCGAGGAGGTTATGGAGATGCTCCATCTCGGCAGAGTAACGGTTTACAATTTGCTGAAAACCGATAAAATCCACACACTGAGAGTCGGCAAAAAATATGTCATACCCAAGAAAAGCGTGATAGATTTTCTTGCCGCATAAGATTATTTGATTTGCACATTTGTTAAATGAGAGCCCGTTGTGTTATTCTTTATACACAGCGGGCTTTTCTTCCAAACGAAAGGTGCGAAAAAATGAATATAGAAATGTTTACCGAATACGATGATGTTGTATCTGTAGCAGATGTCGCTAATATGCTTCACATCAGCAAGGTGACTGTCTACGATTTATTGAAATCAGGTTATTGAAATCAGGCAGGATTTTTACGCTGAGGGTTGGCAAGCGGTACATCATTCCGAAGAAAAGCATAATTGATTTTCTGACGGTCAATCCAAGCGGAAAGCGAGGTGAGAGCGTTGGATAAATCAAAAGAGATATTTTCGGAGTACAGCGACATAGTAACCGTTGATGAGGTTATGAAAATGCTGCGCTTAGGCAAGAATACGGTATATAAGCTCTTGAAGGACGACGAGATAATGAATGTCAAGGTCGGAGCAAGATATATTATTCCGAAACAGAGCGTCATCGAATTTGTATCAACCACAAATCGCAAATCTTAAGAAAGGAAGGCTTACATTGGAAGGAAGCTTAATAATAAAAGGCAATTACTACTATGCCAAATTTCGTGTCAACGGCAAACAGAAAATGATTGCCACGAAGATACCCGTTAAGGTAACAACAAACGCCGTGCAATTGAGAAGATGAAAGAAATCATTGAGAGCTACAAGGATATCAACCTTGAATGCGACGATGTTCTCTTTACCGACTTTCTCGACAAATGGCTGAAAGGTATCAAGGGAATCATAAAACCTTCTACATGGGAATCTTACGACAAAACCGTGAGTGGCAAGCTAAAGCCCTATTTTGAGTCAAAGAGGTACAAGTTCAAGGATATGAAGCCGGAGGTTTTTACCAAGTATTTTGTGTTTCTCTCTCAACACGGCAAGTCAAACGGCAAGGGCGGTTTAGGATATAAAACGGTCAAGAATATCCGTGGCGTGCTGTCATCGGCGTATGAGTACGCCGTCGAGAACAACTACGTCAAGGAGAATCCGGTGTCGAGAAGTCGTATGCCGTCATTTCCGCACAGTATCAAGAAGGACGTACCCGAGTACAACGCACAGCAGGTCAGAAAGCTCCTGCTTTACGCAAAAGAGCACGAGAGTCATATCTACATATTCCTGCTTTTAGCCCTCTATACGGGGCTGAGAAAGGGCGAATTGCTCGCCTTGACGTGGAGGATATAGACTACGACAAAAAGCTCCTGAACGTCAACAAAAGCAGAACAGGCAGCCGCAAGAACGTGACAATGCAAATCACCACGCCAAAGACAAAGAGCAGTAACCGCAAAATCCCGATAAACGATTTTGTTATCGGAGAGCTGAAAGCCGAAAAGCAACGTCAGGAGGATTATGCTAAGCTGCTTGGCAACGGCTACGACAAAAGCCACAGTTTCATTGTGCGTACTGTTCTCGGAAAACCGTATGTCAATCTCAGCGCAATCAACCGGGTGGTAAACCGTCTGACCGAGAACGCCGGCTTGCCGCATTGTACGATCCACGGCTTTCGTCACTCTGTGGCGAGTATCCTCGACGATAACGGCGTACCGATTCAGGACATTTCCGTTTTGCTCGGACACGAAAGCGTACAGACCACCGAGAGAATTTATATCAACCGTCGAAAGACGCAAAGGAGACGACGATAAACGCTCTCGACAGCGCCATAAATTTGAACATCGCATAAATGTGGTATAATTTTTGGTAGAATTAAAAGAGAAAAGGCTTCGGAAATCGCTTTCCGAAGCCAAAAATCACTGGCAGGGGCAGAAGGACTTGAACCCTCGGCACGCGGTTTTGGAGACCGCTGCTCTACCAACTGAGCTATACCCCTATATTAATTTTAACCGATGAAATTATGAAGGTCAGTTTTGAAAACTTACTCATAAATTTCAACGCAAGATAGATTATATCACCGTTCAGTCGATTTGTCAACACATTTTTGTGAAATTTGACATTTTGAGCCGAGCGGTGATTTATTCTGCAAAATAATTTGTTTGACTATTCGTCGAAATTTTTTCCTGTAATAAGGTAGTCAATTGAAACATTGAAATAATCGGACAGTTTTACGAGCATTTCGAGGTTTGGACAACGCAGACCGTTTTCGTAATAAGAGATAGCCTCACGGCTTATGCTCAAATCCATAGCGACTTTAAGCTGGCTGTATCCCTTTTTCTTTCTTATGGCATGAAGTCCGACCATTTTCATCAAAATATCAATCCCTGTTTGCATTTGGTTATTGACACTATTGTAACAATCTGTTACAATATTTATGTAACAGATTGTTACATAATTTAATTAATGAGGAGTGGATTTTTATGAAAAAAGGATTAACAGCGTTATTTTTGTCTTTGGTTATGACCTTTATGTTATGCGCCTGCGGCTCACCAAAAACATACGATCCAATTAATACGACTAATGCAGGCTTTAATTTTAGTGAAGATCTTGCATGGGTTAAATATAATGACGGTCAGGATTATTACGGTTGCATTGATAATAGCGGAAAAATGCTTTTTAGGTGTTCTGCTGAAAATTTTTCAAACGCTACGATATTTGAAAACGGATACAGCGGTTTGGAAAAAACAGATGTAAATTTAGAGGCTAAAACAAGTAATACAACCTGTACGATTATTGACAAAAACGGAAAAGTGTATGGAACTTATTCCAATGTTACTGCATACGGATATGGATATACCGTTGTTGAAACCTATACATCCGGTTATAAAGAAGCGTACTACCAATATGATATATACAGTCCAAGCGGCGAAATTGTATATACATATAATACGGAAACAAACGAAAAAGCAAGTGTAGGATATCACGGAGAGGGTGTATTTTGTATTCGTGATAACAATGAAAAAGTTGTGTATTTTGCAAAGAAAGAAAAAG
>ENA-OQEX01000807-OQEX01000807.1-human-gut-metagenome-genome-assembly--contig:-NODE-807-length-14210-cov-5.182277_pt1 | contig 14210 bp, 13 predicted proteins | sample MGYA00242802_ERZ504649 | MGnify/ENA primary metagenome ERZ504649 (study PRJEB26092, sample SAMD00036194) | human gut metagenome | host: Homo sapiens | study: EMG produced TPA metagenomics assembly of... | reverse complement strand
GTGATGACTTCCGCGGATAAGATTTCGTTGGCTCGGATACGCTCCAGTTCTGTCATGTCGCGTACCTTCTTATTATTTATATAGATTACAGGAGAACCACATCCCATTACATTGTATTCGCCGTTACGGCCGGTGACGAAAGGAAGATGGGGCAACATTTCTGCGGCAGACCCCATTCGGGCCAGGGAAGTTCCTGCCACGTTGGCTTTTAGTCCGTTGGGACCCACTTCTATCATGGGGCGTCGGGCGCTGATGGTGACTTCCTGCATCAGTTGGGTGTCGGGAAGCAGGTGAAACGTAGGAGTAGGGTGGTAAGGTTGCACTTCTGTCTTATAGCCTATGTAAGAAACCCGTATCAAGTAAGGTCTCCCTTCTTCCGCTATCATCAGGAAACTTCCGTCTTCACGGGTGACACATCCGTTTACAAAGGTGGAATCGCCGGGGGTCAATAAGAGTACATTGGAGTAGGGCAGCGGTTCATTCTTTTCATTGGTTACTTGTCCTCGTATTTCGGTGGTGGGTACATTCTTTCCCTTTTTCTGTATGACGAAGTATTCTTCCCGTTCTTTGCAAATGAAAGGAGTGCCGTTCAGGACAGTGCCGATGGCTTCAAGTTCAGTTTTTTGCCGGATGGAGGCTGTAACCCGGTAACTTTCAGTTTCGTTATAGGAGAAGATAATATTCTTTCCACCTTCCTTTTCGATTAGTTTAAGGGCAGCGGGAAGTGGTTTGTCCTTTAATTCTATAGAGAATTGCCGGGGTGTTTGTGAATGAAGCGGAAGGATGATGCTGAATAATACGGTCATGATCCACGCTGTTTTCAAATAGCTGTCTGGTCTCATTTTACTAGTGTTTAATTGTTCTTTATGAGTAATACAACCGAGGTTTGTAATCGGGTACGGTAAAATAAAGAAAAAGATTCGATGGGTTGCCGGAATGGATTCCTGTGGTTGGTTTATACAAAGGGAACGGATACAACTTTATGAAGAATTTATGAAGGATTGGAATAAGAATGATTCATTGTAATAGTTTGATATTCAGTGTATTGGTTGTGTATGAAGGATTTGAAGGGAAAAAAGGTGGAAAATGTATCTTGAAAGGAGATGATTAGGCCAGCTACTTGTGTTACACTTGTTGCATAGGAAATTGTAGATGGCGGTAGCTATGAAGAACAGAGAGAATAGAATAGGGTGGCTGAGAACCAAATCCAGCCACCCTGTTTCTATCGTTTAAATTCTTGTCTTATTCTATTTCAATCTGATGTTTTACCGGAGTCAGGATGAAAGTAAATTCATAATCACCGTAAGGCAACATATATTGAGGCAACGGCAGAGCTCCCCAGCTGTTTACACAACCTAATCCCATCTGAGCCTTGTCGATAATCAGGTTGGTCAGGTCTGCTTTCTGTACTTCGGGCGAGTGACGCTGGTCTTTTTGTTCGCCATCATCCAGTGAACAGATGGTATAATGCAAGGCAGATGCGGAGAATGGAGCATCACCTACCACCTTCAGGCCGTTACCACCGGCATTCAGTTGCTTCCACCAACGGATATCGGTCTTGGTTCCTGTTTCCTGCGGACGGATATAGGAATAGAATTGTTCATTCACACTCTGGCGATAAATACCCAAGTCTGTGCTGTGGTTGCGGTCACTGTAGTTTTCTACCGGACCACGACCATAATATTCTACGGTTTCAAAACACTTAGGCATCTGCATTTGCATACCGAAGCGGAACATCGGAGATACTGTGGCATTCTTGTCGGCTGTCATCTTTTGGGTCACTTTGATGGCTCCTTCGTTGTTGATGACATAAGTCAGATATAATTTGGCGGAAACATTCTTCATGTCATATTCCGCATTCACTACTATCTGGTCATTTTCTGTTTTGGAATTCAAGGAAATCAGTTTCAATCCCGGGTTCTTCCATGCTGCATATTTGTTTTGCAGGCCGGCTCCCATATCATTGTCTGTCGGGGCACGCCAGAAGTTAGGGGTCAGGGCTGCGCCTTCTTTCAGCATTTCCGTTCCGTCCACTGCATATTTGCTTAAGTAACCGTTCTGTTTGTTGAACTCGGCTACGAAGTTATTGCCTTTTACGATCAGATAATGATATTGGTTGTCGATGATTTGCGGAACAACGGTGGCTACATTGGTTGTTTCCACGTTCTTCAAATCCATAGACGGTGCTTTGTAATCATTCAGTGTCAACTGATTCTTGCGACGGTGAAACCTGCAGGCAGCAAACCTTCGCGGTTTTTCAGTTTGTAGGAAACGTTCAGCAACCATTCCTTGCAGGTACAGGTCTTGCCGATATTCAACGTAATTTTGGCTGTTTCCTGAGGAGCGATTTTTAAATCATCCACGCGTCCGGTGCGGATTATTTTTCCATCTTTCAGTACTTGCCATTCCATATAGTAGGCGGATAGGTCACGGAAGAAGTTCTCATTGAACACATTTACTTCCCCTTTGCTTAAATCGGCGGGAGTAGTCCAAATGTTCTGATAGAAATAGCCTACTTCATACATGTGCGGATTAGGAACGCGGTCGGGGCTGATCAAACCATTGTCACAGAAGTTGTTGTCAGAAGCGTCAAAGCGGTTGAAGTCTCCACCGTAAGCGTAAATCATCACACCGTCTTTTCCTTTCCAACGGCAGGACTGGTCAACGAAGTCCCAGATAAATCCACCTTGCAGGTTCGGATATTTGCGAATCAAATCCCAGTATTCTTTGAAACCACCTTGCGAGTTACCCATTGCATGGCATATTCACACTGAATCAATGGTTTGGTAGCATCGGTACGTTGACCGTATTTTTCCATTCCTTCGTAGCCATAATACATCGGACAGAAGATGTCGGTATGGTCTTTCTGGCGTGCTTGTTCATATTGGCAGGCACGGCTGGGGTCTTCTGCTTTAATCCATTGATAGCATTGTTCGAAGTTGGGGCCGTCGCCGGCTTCATTACCCAATGACCAGAAGATGATGCTTGGGTGGTTGAATCCGCGTTGTACATTGCGCTGGTTACGTTCCAGATGGGCTTTCTTATAAGAGGGATTCTTGGCCAGAGTCTTGTCGCCGTAGCCCATGCCGTGAGATTCTATATTGGCTTCGGCCACGACATAGATACCGTATTGGTCACATAAATCGTACCATAAGTTGTCATCCGGGTAGTGGCAGGTACGTACAGCGTTCAGGTTGAATTGCTTCATTATCTGGATATCCTGTAGCATACGTTCGGGAGATACTACATATCCTCCGTCCGGATCCATTTCGTGGCGGTCGGCCCCCTTGAACAGGACTGCTTTACCGTTAACTAAGATCTGGTCACCTTTCAATTCAATCTTGCGGAAACCTACTTTGACAGGAATTACTTCATTGCTGCCCTGCATACTGGCACGCAACGTATATAAATAAGGTGTTTCGGCACTCCACTTTTTGGGGTTTTCTACGTTCATCGTTATCAGACCGGATTTGTTGGCGGTAGCGGTTGCCACTTGCTTGCCCTGTGTATCCACCAGTTCCAAATCGACTTTACCACTGCCTTTCAAATCCAGATTGATAGCCAGGCTACCGTTTTGATAAGCTGCGTCCAAATCGGGAGTTACACGGATATCTTGAATGCGTTTTTTGTTGCGGGCATATAGATAGCAGTCACGTCCCACACCACTGTAGCGGAAGAAATCCTGGTCTTCCAGGTAACTACCGTCGCACCAGCGGAATACTTGGAAAGCGATCAGATTCTTCTGACCCGGTTTTAAATACGGAGTCAGGTCAAATTCGGCTTCCAGTTTGCTGTCCTCGCTGTAGCCTACATAACGTCCGTTTACCCACAAATACATGTTAGAGGTAACCGAACCGAAATGAGCGATAATATCTTTTCCATTCCATGAGGCAGGAACTACAATTTCACGTCGGTAAGAACCAACGTGGTTGTTTTCTGTCGGCACTTCGGGAGGGTTGTTCTGGAACTGGTTGCGCCAGGCATAGCCTACGTTCACATAAATAGGATCACCGTATCCGTTCAGTTCCCATACGGCGGGCACTTGCAGGTCATCCCAGCCTTTGTCGTTGAAACCGGTTTTCCAGAAATCAGTGGGGCGGGAATCCGCATCCTTCACCCAGTTGAACTTCCAGGTTCCGTTCAAAGTCATGTAGTTGGTTGATTGTTTTTTGTTCGCTTTCTTAGCTGCATCTGCATTTTCAAAAGCAAAGTAGTTCGTGTGCATCGGCGCACGGTTTACCGCATTTATTTCCGGATTGCGCCATTCTTGGAAGGTCTGCGCACCTGCTGTAAGGGCGAGGACTGTGAACAGACCTGTCATAAGTTGTTTCTTCATGCTATTATTTTATTGGTTTTGTGCAAATATAGTGAAAATAATAGTGACCAATAGGACATAAATCGGGCAATATTTGTTATAATTATGAATGATTTGCGTTCTATTATAAAAAATTATGGCATTCTTGAAGCATATTTGGAACAGGTGGCAGAATTTACTGCATGATGAGAAATTAAAGCATAAAATATATGTGATTATTTTTGAGAGTGACACACCGATGGGAAAGTTATTCGATGTGGCGTTGATAGGGTTTATTGTCTTGAGTATTCTGGTGGTTGTTGCGAGAGTATCAAGAGTTGGGATGCTGTTATCGGGCCTTATCTGCGAGTGTCGGAGTATGTTTTTACTTTCTTCTTTACGTTGGAGTATGTGTTGAGGCTTTATTGTTCTCCTAAACCGCGCAAGTATGCTTTTAGTTTTTTCGGTATAGTGGATTTGTTGGCTACCTTACCTTTATATATAGGCTGGCTTTTCGGCACGGCACGTTATCTGCTGGTGATCCGCACTTTCCGGTTGATTCGTGTGTTCCGTATCTTTAAACTTTTCAATTATCTGAATGAAGGTAATTTCTTGTTGCGCTCTTTGGTGTTCAGCAGTCGGAAGATTATTGTTTTTTTCTTGTTTGTACTGATATTGGTGACTTCGATCGGTACATTGATGTATATGATTGAGGGAGAGCGGCCGGGCACTTCTTTCAATAATATTCCGAATAGTATTTATTGGGCGATAGTGACGATGACAACAGTAGGTTATGGGGATATTACTCCGGAAACTCCGTTAGGGCGCTTCCTTTCGGCCATTGTAATGTTACTGGGCTATACCATCATTGCAGTTCCCACAGGAATTGTGTCTGCATCTATGATTCAGGAACACAGGCGCAGGGTGGCCCTGAAATGTCCGCACTGTGGTAAGGACGGACATGAGGACGGGGCTGCTTATTGTAAATACTGTGGAGGAAAACTGGTAAATTGATTATGGAATGCTGTATGATAGAAAGTTATTCTATCACCCATCGCTTATCATGCGCCACCGTCTTTTTCGGATCATAAGTCATTCCTTCTTTGGTAGGGATTTTTATCACGTAAGTCCGCCCGCTGTGGTTGGACAAGGATGTTTCCCGCAACCAGGGATTCATATTCTTTAATATGGCCAGATTGATTCCTTTGCTGCGTGCGAAACGTGCCAAGTCTGCAATTCCTTTCGTCACAGTGACTTCCGTATAGGGAATGGGCGGATACAAATCCGATGCGCGCAGACGGAAACCGAAAGTAGTAGGGGCACTGAACAATTGTTTGGCGGCAAGAATGCGGTACACATATCGGCTGTTTCTTCTACCAGTTGCAAATCCAGCGAATCGTCCACATCCTGTTTAGCCAGTTGGCTGGCAATACGTGCCTGACCAGCGTTGTATGAGGCGGCAACAGCCACCCAATCCTTATATTTAGCATACGCGTCTTTCAGATAACGGCAGGCGGCACGAGTCGCTTTCTCAATATGGTAACGTTCATCCACATTGTTGTTAACCTCCAGTCCGTAATCCCTTCCCGTACCTTGCATGAATTGCCATAGTCCGGCGGCTCCGGCAGAGGAACGGGCGGTGGGATTCATATTACTCTCTATGACCATCAGGTATTTAAAATCATCGGGGATTCCGTTCTCTTTCAGTATGGGTTCTACAATGGGGAAATAACGGTTGGCTTTTTTCAGCATTTGCAGGGAAGTACTGTGCATATAGGTGAATGCCAATAATTCACGGTCCATACGCTCGTGGCGGTCAAAGCGGCTCAAGTCAATCACTTTACCACAAAATTCAATGCTGGAGGGAACTTTGGGACTACTGTATTTCAATGCCGTAATACCTAAATCTTCTCGTATGATAGTGGTATCTTCCTGTTCCGTTTGGGGAGTAGCACAACTGCTGCTCACTAAGGCGGGTGAGGCGACTACAATGCAAAAGGCTGCCACAGCAGCCAGATTGATGGTTATTTTTCTCATTTTTCCTTTATTCGTTTTCATTCTCTTTTTCTTTTCCTCCCGTCCGAAGTTACGATATTCGGTAGGGGTGAAGTTGGTACGTTTTTTAAATACCGAGAAAAAGTGTTCAGTAGAGGTATAATTCAATTCATAGCATATCTCTTTCACTGACATGGAACTTTCAATCAATAATTGTTTCGCTTTGCGCAGTTTCAGCTCTTGGAAATACTTGGCAGGCGCATAGCCGGTGTATTCTTTGAATACTTTGCGGAACCAGGAATAACTGATACCTAATTTCAGTGCCAGTTCTTCCGGATCTATATCCTTGTACACATTTTCGTGCATGATGATTTTGGCACTTTCTATTTTTTGTGCCGCATTGTCCACCTCATAGCGTTTGTTCTGCGAGATAGCAAGTACGGCTCCCATAATGTGTAAAACAATGCCGGACAAATATTGTTGCGCTGCGGTCTTGTCTGCTTCCGCTACTTCCAGTGCACGGGCAAAAAGACTGGCCAGTTCTTCATTGATACCGATATCCAAAATCTGGTTTTCTTTTGAAATAAAGCTGTTTTTTACCAGATTGTCTATAATCGGACCTTCAAAACCGATGTAATATTCGTTCCATCCTGTTTTTTGCAGCGGCGCGTAGGTATGCCACTGTCCGGGAAACAGGAAAAGTATCTGTCCTTTAGATATGTCGACAGACGGAGTAGTATCGCTGGCGAAAGTTCCCCGTCCTTTAGTAATGTATACCAACTGATATTCATGCAGCACACGTCCTTTCTGGGCCGTGAAATAATAAGCGTCCGGGTGGTTGCGTGGTGGATAAACGCTCCCGGCCCTGATGGCCTGGAATCCGACGGTAGTCACCGACAAGCCGAAACGCTTGTCACGTTCATTGACAATTAGGTATTTAAAATCAGCGCCTTGGTCGTTGTAATGCATGTTTCTCTGTTTTAAAATTAGGTCACACTTATCGGCAAATATACAATTTTTTATCTTAACTGTCTCTAACCTTTTTGTCCTAAGTGTTTCTGGAGGTATAATTTTAGTTTCTTATGTATGCGGATGAGGGAAATTTAGAACAAATCTTATGGAATATTTGCTTAAAATGCTTTTTTTTGCGAATATTGCATCAAATCTTAAAGTTGAATCTATGCACTTTGCACACCGTAACTGTGAATATATTCTTGGAGTAATATATCTTTTGTGTTTTCCCGTTTGGCTTTGGGCTGATAACAAGGTCAATACCTATCATTTTAAATCTATTTCCACTTCGGTGAATTTCCCGACCAATGAAGTCCGGAAATTATTTCAGGATAGCCAGGGGTATATATGGATATCGACTTACAATGGCCTTTTGCGCTATGATGGTATTCTATTGTGGTATATAAACCCGATGGAGTGAATCATGGACGTTCTATTGATAGTTTTGTGAACATGGTGGCCGAAGACAAGGAGAATAATTTGTGGATAGGTACGCACAATGGATTATATGTATTGCATAAGGAAACGGATGAGATAGAAAAAATAATCAGTCCTTTGTTACAGGTAAGCAATGTGGAAAGTATTCTTTATGCAAGCAACGGGGACTTATGGGTGGGAAGCAACAAAGGATTGTTTCGCAGGAAAGCCGGCAGCCGTACTTCGATTGTGAAAAAACTATGGATATAAAGTCTGTTGTCGAAGACCGGAAAGGTCAAATATGGATTGGTACTTGGGAACAGGGGTTGCTGCGTTATAATCCTCAAGAGGAATTGTATTATACTTACGAGGGGATTAACCCTGGTAATTCGGCGCATGTCATATTTCAGGATGAAGCGGGAATATTTGGATCGGTACCTGGCGGTATGGATTGGTGAAACTCATTAATCCGTATGATCCGGAACATTTCTCATTTAAAACATTCCGGAACATCAAGGGAAATTCTCATTCTCTGTTGGATAATATTATCTACGCCATTGCTCAGGATAAAAATTCCGGAAAGCTCTGGATCGGTTCACGCAGTGGAGTCAGTATTTTGGAAGATGAATCGGGGGACGGGAATTTTACCAATATTGTTCCGGGTAACCTTCAAGGAGATTTACCTTTTAATGAAGTGAATTCTCTGTTGTGCAGTAAAGACGGGCTGATGTGGCTGGGTATGTTGGGGGGAGGTGTTTGTACTGTAAATACAAATAAGTTCCGGTTTAATTATGATTCTTTGGAGGCTTTGCGTGAGCATTGCCCTACCAGCTCTGTCCGCAGTGTCTATCAGGAGGATAATGGGAATCTGTGGATGGGAATCATGGGATTCGGTCTGGTTTTTTATGATATGGAACAGCATACCATTGTTCCTTACCGCTCTCATCCTGTATTGAAGAATATGGGATATACATCGACGGTCAATGATATTATTTATCGTAAAAGGACAAATGAATTGTGTTTTGCCACTTGGGATGACGGTGTGTGGTTCTATAACGTCAAAGCCGGGAAAGCACACGTGGTAAATACCGTAACCAACCCGGAACTGAGTGATATTTGTATTTATTCTTTGTTGGAGGATTCGAAAGGGAATCTGTGGTTGGGGACACGTTCGGGAGTGTTTATTTTGGATACGGAACAAAGGCTTCATTCTTTGAATGAACTGGTGACTTTGACAAATCAGGCATTGCCCCAAATTTCTATTTTCAAAATGGCGGAAGATCAAGATGGTTTTATCTGGATAGCGACTAGCAATGAAGGGGTATGGCGGATAGATACATCCGGAGAAACATATAAGGTTAAGTTTTATACGCCTTCGGATGGTACATTATCCACTATCGGGGCGATGAGTGTTTGTGTGGATGGATACAATAGAGTATGGGTGGGGTCGAATGGTAATGGACTCGATTTGTATGACCGGAAGAATGATCGTTTTGTTTCAGTCTTGAATGATTATTTCCGGAATGGAGATGTTGTTTTCAGCATGCTGGAGGATGATGAGCATACTTTATGGCTTACTACCAATGCGGAAATGTATCACATTGATATCCCTTTGGATGGTGCTGCACCGAAAATACATACTTACACGGTAGATGATGGTTTGCAAGACCACATGTTTAACCGGAATTCTTGCTTCAAGGGGGCGGATGGGAAACTTATCTTCGGAGGATTCCGTGGATTGAACAGCTTTTATCCTGATAAAATTGTTCAGGATACTGCTTATTCTCCGGTAGTGATTACAGATATAAAGGTACATAATGTATCGGTACGTACCTACCCTCTTTCCATCAGAAAGGGGATTGTTGCAAACAGGGCTATTGATTTTATTGATAAAATTGTATTAGGATACCGGGAGAATAATTTCAGTCTTGATTTTTCAATATTGAACTATATCAATCCTGAGTTGAACCGTTATTTATATCGGTTGGAGGGATATGACAAGGAATGGTTGTCCGTTGAGGCTGGACGTCGGTTTGCCTATTATAACAATCTTCCGGCAGGTACTTATACTTTTTGTGTAAAGGGAGCCAATCAGAATGGAATCTGGTCTCCGGATATGAAATGTCTGCGTATAACTATTCTTCCGCCGCCTTGGTTATCGTGGTGGGCTTATTGCCTTTATGTCTTGTTGTTCGTTTCATTGGCATGGTATACTTATCGGATTGTCAGAAACCGTATCCGGATGAAACAGGCCATAGAGATGGGGAAGATAGAGCGGCAGAAAATGGAGGAAATCAATCATGCTAAATTACAGTTCTTTACCAATATCACTCATGAGTTGCTGACTCCGCTTTCTATTATATCGGCTTCGGTGGATGAACTGAAACAAGAAGTACCGGCAAGTTCGTCGGTTTGTCCTGTGATAGCTGATAATACTGTGCGGTTAATCCGGTTGATTCAGCAGATCTTAGAGTTCAGAAAAGTGGAGAATGGCAAGTTGCGGCTGAAAGTCTCGCATGGAAATGTCAGTATGTTCTTGAAAAAATCAGTGTCGGCTTTCGCACCTTTGGTTAAAAAGCAGAAATTGTCCATACAATTTGATTTGTCTGAAGAATATTCGGGATATTTTGATGTGGATAAATTGGATAAAGTGGTGTACAATCTGCTTTCCAATGCCGCTAAATATACTCCTGAAGGAGGAACTATTGTGGTGTCACAGGCTCATGATGAGGAAAGGGGAACTTTTAAATTGAGTGTGAACAATCCCGGCGAGTTGATTCCAAAAGAGAAGTTGGATCATATGTTCGAGAGATTTTATGAAGGGGAGTATCGCAAATTCCATACCATAGGGACGGGTATCGGTTTGTCACTGACTAAAGACTTGGTATTGTTGCATCATGGAACGATACAAGTATTTAGCGATAAGGAGGAAGGGAATACTTTTGTGGTTGAAATTCCTATAAGACGTGAGGCTTTTGATGAGGATGAGGTAGAGAGAATACCGAAAATGTGGACTATGCTATTTTATCGGCAGATGAAATGGAGAATGTCTCGGAGATTGATATGTTGGAAGAGAAACCGGCAGCATCGACTATTTTGTTGGTGGAGGATAATGAGGAATTATTGGCTTTGATGGTTCGTCTGTTGCATGGCAAATACCATATTCTGAAGGCCGCCAATGGAACGGAAGCTTTGGAGATACTTGCCAAACAGGAAGTGGATTTAATTGTTTCTGATGTTATGATGCCCGAAATGGACGGTATGGAATTGTGCCGCCGGGTGAAGACTCAATTTGAGACCTGCCATATTCCATTGATTTTGTTAACGGCCAAGACTAGTGATGAAGACCGTGTGGAAGGGTATGAGTCTGGGGCCGATGGTTATATCTGTAAACCGCTCCGCCTCTCTGTCTTGTTTGCCAAGATAGATAACTTGTTGAAACGGCGCAAACGTATGGGGGTGGATTTCCGTAAGCAGTTGGTTTTTGAAGCCAAAGAATTAAATTACACCTCGATGGACGAAGCTTTCATTCGGAAAGCGGTGGATTGTGTGAATGCCCATTTGAGTGATTGTGATTTTGAACATGCACAGTTTATGGCGGAGATGGGTATGGCCCGGACTACACTAGCAGATAAATTGAAACTGTTGACCGGACTTACTCCCTCTGCATTTATCAGCAATGTCCGTTTGCAAGCGGCTTGTCGGCTGATAGACGAGAAAAAGAAAATCCGTATAGCCGATTTGGCGTATGCTGTAGGTTTCAACGACCCTAAATATTTCAGTTCCTGCTTTAAGAAGAAATTCGGACTTTCTCCTACAGAGTATATGATGAAGTATGATGGCTGATTATTACCGGAAATAGGCTCTATAGGGAATAAACAGCCTTTTTCCGGTAATAATTCTCCCTGTTTCTTTTCTGTTCCTCTTACTTTTGCTGGCAAATAAAACGAATTATCTTTATTTGTTAGACCTTTAAAAAAAGTATTATGAACATGAAAACTCTGACAGAAACCAGTACATTCCGGGTACTGAGCCTATTGCTGTGTTTCTGCTTCTTCATCCCTGCGATGAATGTGAGCGCTTCCAGTCTGCAAGCAGACAAGTTTAAAGTTTCCGGTATTGTAAAAGATGCCACAGGCGAACCGGTCATCGGTGCTAGTGTGGTTGAAAAAGGAACAACCAATGGAACGGTAACTGACTTGGATGGTAATTTCAATCTCTCGGTGGCTTCTAATTCTACTATTGTCATTTCTTTTATAGGATATTCCGATCAGGAATTTCATATTTCGAAAGACAATATGGTACTGAATGTAAATCTGAAGGAAGATACGGAAATGATTGACGAAGTGGTAGTAGTCGGTTATGGTGTGCAGAAGAAGGAAAATCTGACGGGTTCTGTTGCTGCTGTAAATTTCAAGGATGTAGCTTCTATGCCGGTAGCTAATACTGCCAATATGCTTCAGGCCGTTTGCCGGGTGTTATGTTGACCAACAATGGTGCCCAGGCCGGTCATGACAGTCCCGAAATCCGTATCCGTGGTGTGGGAACTTTTGAACACAATGATCCGATGGTCCTGATCGACGGAGTGGAAAGCTCGGTGAGCCAGATTGCGGAAATTCCTGCTGATGATATTGAAAGTGTTTCTGTATTGAAAGATGCGGCTTCGGCTTCTATCTATGGTGTGCGTGCTGCAAACGGTGTTATTTTGGTGACTACCAAACGAGGCGGTGAGCAGAAACCTACTATTACTTATTCTGGTAGCATCGCTTTGCAGGAGCTACCGTGTTGCCCGATTATGTGAATTCTTATGAGTGGGCGAAGATGTATAATGAATGTTGGCCTTCCAAGGCATATACGGATGATATGTTACAGAAATTGCAAAATGGATCAGATCCCGATCATTTTGCCAATACCAATTGGGCTAAGGAAATGTTCCGTACGGCAGCTATGCACCAACACCATTTGTCAGTGAATGGAGGTAGTAAGGCAGTACATTACATGATTTCCACTCAATATTTCCAGCAAGATGGTATCTTGCGTGAGACAGCTAACCAACGTTTCAATTTCCGTTCTAATCTGGATGCGCAGTTGGGTATTGTAAAATTAGGATTGAATCTTTCGGGAAGCCGCCAGAACATTGATGAGCCTACGACTAGTGTTACCGGCGAAGGTTTGATGCGCTACCTTACTTGGTTTACCCGTCCTACTGTTCCTGTACGCTATTCTAACGGACATTATGGATTCCTGGATGGAAATCCCAATATTTCCCAATCCGTATTCAAAAATCCGATTGAAGCTTTGAATATGGGATATAAGGATAACAAGCATTATCGTTTTGATGGTAAATTCTTTGGTGAGATTGATATCATAAAAGGATTGAAGTTCCGTTCAAGCCTGGCTTATAAATATTATATGAATGATGTGACTACTTTCAATCCGAAGAATAATGTAAGATACGATGCTGAAGGAAATGCGCTGACCACGGTCGGTACCAATAAACTGACAGATTATCATTATCTGGAAACGACTTATATTAATGAAAATATCCTGACTTATGATTTTTCTGTAGGAAAACATTCGTTCAATCTGTTGGCAGGCCATTCTATCCAGGCTACCCGTTGGGACAAGAATGAGGCGTCCAAGCAGGGATTTGCTACCGATAATATTTATGAAATGGATGGAGGTACTATGAATGATCATGTGACCGGATCGGCGGAAGAAAGTTCCTTGCAGTCATTTTTCGGACGCTTGAACTATAATTACGGAGGTCGTTATCTGTTAGAGATGAATGTCCGTCACGATGGTTCGTCACGTATGCCCAAGGCACATCGTTATGCTACCTTCCTTCATTTTCGGGTGCATGGATCATGACAAATGAGAAATTTATGGAGAATGTGAAGTTCCTCCACTCATTGAAATTGCGTGGTAGCTGGGGTAAATTGGGTAATCAGGAAATTGGTAACTATGCTTATGCGGCTACATTGGCGGCTAGTGGTAGTTACTATTTTGGTGATAGCAAACAGATTGGTATGAAGACTGCAAGATACCTAATGAGAACATTAAATGGGAAACAACTACTATTACAGACTTTGGTTTTGATGCTGCTTTTTGGGGTGGAAAGATCAATGTCACTTTTGACTGGTATGAGAAAAATACCTCGGATATTTTGATGAAACTCGCTATGCCGGGTATTTTCCTGGGATCTTTGGATGCTCCTTATCAGAATGCGGGAAAGGTCCGTAACCGTGGTTGGGAATTGGCAGCTAACTATTTCGACCAAAAAGGTGATTGGGCATGGCAGGCAGGTTTCTCACTTTCAGGCGTGAAAAATGAGATTACTGATATGAAAGGGGTGGAAGATATAAGCCTCAAATCCGCAACTAAGCCCTTGAACGTCCTTATTGCGTTTACACGTCCTCTCATTACTGAATTTGCAGATAATTTGAACTTGAAGCACCCACTTCTGCCTACAATATCCCCTTACCCCACAATG
>ENA-OQEX01000805-OQEX01000805.1-human-gut-metagenome-genome-assembly--contig:-NODE-805-length-14290-cov-2.119466_pt1 | contig 14290 bp, 19 predicted proteins | sample MGYA00242802_ERZ504649 | MGnify/ENA primary metagenome ERZ504649 (study PRJEB26092, sample SAMD00036194) | human gut metagenome | host: Homo sapiens | study: EMG produced TPA metagenomics assembly of... | reverse complement strand
TCACGTTCTTGAAGTCCACGAAGATGCCCTGTGCAGTCTCCGGACGCAGGTAGTGCAGGCTGTTCTCGTCCTCGACCGGGCCGAGGTGGGTGCGCAGCATCATGTTGAAGTCGCGCGGTTCGGTCCACTGGCACGGGTGCCGCAGTTCGGGCAGACGATGTCCTTCATGCCGTTTCCGGCATCTTGTCGCCGTGCTTCTCGGCGTAGGATTCCTCGAGCTTGTCGGCGCGGTTGCGCTTGTGGCAGTTGAGACACTCGACGAGCGGATCGTTGAACACGCTCACGTGGCCGGACGCCACCCACACTTCGGGCGGCAGAATGATGGAAGTGTCGACACCGACGACATCAGGACGGGTGACGACCATGGAGCGCCACCATTCACGCTTGATATTGTCCTTGAGAGCGACGCCGAGAGGGCCGTAATCCCAAGCGGAACGGGTGCCGCCGTAAATTTCGCCGGCGGGGAACACGAAGCCGCGACGCTTCGCAAGGGTATACGACTTCATCGAGTTTTGGACTGAGCCACAATGCACCTTCTGGTTTGAACGGTTTGGGGTCTAATAACAACCGCTTCAGGATAGCCGTATATGGTGACAGGTCAGGCGGCATTGTCCGGTATATGTTCCGCGTCTCACGAGCGGCCGTTCGCAGCGATTCCTATATCGCAACACCTCCATATTGTTCCTGTTGTTTTACCCTTCCCCATGTGCCACTGACATCGCGTCAGCGTCACAAATTCGGGAGATGTTGCTCGGCGGAGGCGTCTATGTATCACGAATGGACGGGGACGCGCCAGACCTGACGACACGTATCGAACAAATCCGTCACGATAATGTCCATGTTGGCGCATAGCGTCGGCACTGTAATGCAGGGGAACTCGCATGTGGTTCGCGAGTTGAGAAAGGCCTGAGCCTGACCCTTAGAACCTGTTGGTTAAGACCATCGTAGGGAGCAGTAAATGAGCAATAGTGCATCATCGTTTACCGGCGTGTCCAGCGGTTATACCGCCGGGACTCCGGTTCCAGCCGATTCACCCATCCGTGACAATATCGCCGATGCCGTTCGCCGCGTACGCGAGACGACTCCGTTGGCCCAGTCATTCACCAATTTTGTGACCATCAATTTGGTTGCCAACGCGCAACTGGCGGCCGGCGGCACTGCGGCCATGAGTTTCCTGCCGGACGACGTGATCGAAACCGCGAAAATCGCGGGCGCGAACTACATCAACGTGGGCACGCTGCTGCCGTTCTATAAGGACGCACTGCCCGAAATCGCCCAGCGACTCAACTACTTGGACAAGCCGTGGGTGCTCGACCCGGTGGCCGCCGGCATCGGCCGCACCCGTACCGCCATTCTTCAGGCCTTCAAGGCCGCTCCCCCGACCATGATTCGCGCGAATGCATCCGAGGTAATCGCGCTGGCGAACATGTGGGGGCTCAATACCGAAACCGTGGGGGACGCTTCCGAGCACCGCCCCGCCGGAGTGGAATCCGTCGACGACGTGGAGTCCGCAACCGGCGCGGCGGTGGCGCTGGCACAGTATCTGACCGAACAGCACGCCAAGCATTCCTCCCATGACGCTTCCACCCGCTGCGCCGTGGCCGTGTCCGGCATCGCCGATCTGGTGACCGATGGCGAAACCGTGTACCGACTGCCGGGCGCAGCGCGATGATGACCAAGATCACCGGTGCCGGCTGCTCGCTGGGCGGCGTGGCTGCCACGTATTTGGCGGTCTCCGATCCGTTGACCGCCGCCCTGTCCGCGTCTCTGCTGTACAACCGCGCGGGAGAGGTGGCCGATACAACTTCGCACGGACCGGGCTCGTTCCAAGTTGCGTTCCTTGACGCGCTGTGGAATGTGACCGCCGAACAGGTGGCGGAATCCGAGATTTTGGTGCAGTAGTTTCAGTTCCCTCTGATGAGGGAGCTCATAACAGTTTTTTCCAATAAGACTTCCACAAGAAACAACAAAAGCAGGAATAATAATGAGTAATGAATACCCATACGCCTCCATGCGCGACAGCTTCGACCTGTCCGCGTACTTCGTGGTGGGGCCGGAGGACTGCAAAGGCGTCCGCTGACCGACGTGGTGGATCAGGCTCTGCACGGCGGCGCAACCTTCATCCAACTGCGCGCCAAGGAGGCCGATGCCTCTGAGCTGACCGACATGGCTCGCGACATCGCGCAAATCATCGAGGACAATGAGAAGTCCGATTCCGTGGCCTTTGTGATCGACGACCGTGCCGACGTGGTGTGGCAGGCCCGCCGCAAGGGCATCAAGGTGGACGGTGTGCACATCGGCCAGACCGACATGGAGCCGCGCGAAGCCCGCGCCCTGCTCGGCGACGAGGCCATCGTGGGCCTGTCGGCTGAGACCGAAAGCCTCGTTCGGCTCATCAACGAGCTGCCCGACGGCTGCATCGACTACATTGCGCCGGTCCTCTGCACGTCTCCACCACCAAGCCCGAGGCTTCCGTGGGCGGCAACGACGGCTCCGGCAAGACGCTGGACGCCGCCCAGATCAACACCATCTGCGTTGCCAGCGAATTCCCGGTGGTCGTGGGCGGCGGCGTGACCGCAGCGATATGGCCATGCTCGCCGATACCAAGGCTGCTGGCTGGTTCGTGGTCTCCGCCATCGCGGGTGCCGAGAACCCGGAAGAGGCCGCGCGCACCATGTCGAAGGCTGGAAGGCCGTCCGCGGCGACAAGAAGCACGGCTACGCTCCGCGCGTCGTAACCCACACCCCCGCTACTGACACTCAGGCTGCTCAGGAAGGGGCCGCGAAGCCCGGTTCCGAGGCCACTGAGAAGAAGTTCACCAACGCCAAGGACGCCAAGGATGCCCAGAAGCTTGCCAAGCAGCAGCGCGTGGACATCGCCGCCCGTGGTTCCAAGCAGCGCGACAAGGCGCACATCCGCAAGACCAAGTCCGTACCGTTCACCTATCAGTATGGTTCCTACGACCTGGAAGTGCCGTACACCGAAATCAAGCTGAGCGACACGCCCGGCGTGGGCCCGAACCCGCCGTTCCACGACTACAACACCGAAGGCCCCAAGTGCGACCCGAAGGAAGGCTTGAAGCCCCTGCGTCTCGACTGGATCCGCGACCGCGGCGACATCGAAGACTACGAGGGCCGCCGCCGCAACCTTGAGGACGATGGCAAGCGCGCCATCAAGCGCGGCCGCGCCACCAAGGAATGGCGTGGACGCAAGCATGAGCCGATGCGTGCCAAGGACCACCCGATCACCCAGATGTGGTACGCCCGCCACGGCATCATCACCCCGGAGATGCAGTACGTGGCACCCGCGAGAACTGCGATGTGGAGCTCGTGCGCTCCGAGCTGGCCGCCGGCCGCGCGGTGATGCCCTGCAACATCAACCACCCCGAGGCCGAGCCGATGATTATCGGATCCGCCTTCCTGACCAAGCTCAACGCCAACATGGGCAACTCGGCCGTCACCTCCTCCATCGATGAGGAAGTGGAGAAGCTGACGTGGGCCACCAAGTGGGGCGCCGATACCGTGATGGACCTGTCCACCGGTAACGACATCCATACCACCCGTGAGTGGATTCTTCGCAACTCCCCCGTGCCGATCGGCACCGTGCCGATGTACCAGGCCCTCGAAAAGGTCGAGGATGATGCCTCCAAGCTGAGCTGGGAACTGTTCCGCGACACCGTAATCGAACAGTGCGAGCAAGGTGTGGATACATGACCATCCACGCCGGCGTGCTGCTGCGTTACGTGCCGCTGACCGCCAACCGCGTGACCGGCATCGTCTCCCGCGGTGGTCCATCATGGCCGACTGGTGCCTGCGCCACCACCAGGAGAGCTTCCTGTACACGCACTTCGACGAGCTGTGCGACATCTTCGCCAAGTACGACGTGGCGTTCTCTCTGGGCGATGGCCTGCGCCCCGGCTCCCTAGCCGACGCGAACGACGCCGCGCAGCTTTCCGAGCTCATGACTCTGGGCGAGCTGACCGAGCGCGCCTGGGCCAAGGACGTGCAGGTGATGATCGAGGGCCCGGGCCACGTGCCGTTCGACACCGTGCGTATGAACATCGAGCTGGAGAAGGCCGTGTGCAAGGGCGCCCGTTCTACACCCTCGGACCGCTGACCACCGATACCGCTCCGGGTTACGATCACATCACCTCCGCTATCGGCGCCACCGAGATCGGTCGTTACGGCACCGCTATGCTGTGCTACGTGACCCCGAAGGAACACCTCGGCCTGCCGAACAAGGATGATGTGAAGCAGGGCGTGATTGCCTACAAGATCGCCTGCCACGCCGCAGACATCGCCAAGCACCACCCGCACGCGATGGATCGCGACAATGCGATTTCCAAGCTCGCTTCGAGTTCCGTTGCTCGACCAGTTCAATCTGTCCTACGATCCGGACACCGCCATCGCCTTCCACGACGATACCCTGCCCGCCGAGCCGGCCAAGATGGCGCACTTCTGCTCGATGTGCGGCCCGAAGTTCTGCTCGATGGCCATCTCCCAGAACATCCGCAAGGCATTCGGTGGCGAGGCCGCTCAGCAGCAAATCGTGAAGGAGGCTGCTGCAGGCATCGACTCCGAGCACTGGCTACGGCCAAGGCCAATGTCGATAACGGCGTGGTGTCCGCCAACGTGCTCAGCCCCGAAGAAATCCTCGCCGGCATGGATGCGATGAGCGAAAAGTACACCGCCCAGGGCGGCAAGCTCTACTCCACCGCCCCAGGAGTAAACCTCTCTGGCTCCCCTCTCTGAGGGGAGCCAATTATTATGCCCGGTGGTGTCTTAATTCGGGACGACGCTCGACTCGCTCGAAGGCGGTGCCGAAGTGTGCGCCATCTGGACCGAGGCCGTCGGAAGTCTCCAGGACCACGCCTTCGTTGAGCGCACGGCGCACGATGCCCACACGGGGCTTCAACGGCCACACATCATGCGGCACTTTGCGATAGAAATCCGTACCGACGAGCAACACGTCGCCCACATCGAACACTTCCTGACGCGGAAATGTGAGCTGTGTGGTGTGTCCGTTAGGCATTACGCCAAAATATGCGGTGAGTTCCGGTGATGCGCACCAAGACGCCGTCACGGCGCAGTACATCGTTATCAGCCATGCCTCCTCCCGAACATTTCATGAATCAATCGCAATCAGCAAACCTTCCCCGTCTCACCACAGGAGCGGCAAAACATCAAGGAAAACCGCTCCGAAAAACATCATGGGCCCCACTTAGAATGAACACTATGGCACAAATTGCAACATCTACACTTCCCGCTGTTCTCGCGATCTCCGGCTCCGACTCGTCCGGCGGTGCCGGCATGCAGGCCGATCTGAAGACCATGCTGGCCTGCGGCGTGTTCGGCATGAGCGCCATCACCGCGCTCACCGCACAGAACACCACCGGCGTGCGTTCCATTCAGGACACCAAACCGGACATTCTCGCCGACCAGATCAACATGGTGTTTGAGGATATTCCGCCGGTCGCGGTGAAAATCGGCATGGTGTCTGCCACTGACATCATCGACGTCATCGCTGAACGACTCACCTTCCATCACGCCACGAACATCGTGCTCGACCCGGTTATGGTGGCCACTTCCGGTGCCAATCTCATCAGTGACGATGCCATTGCGGCCTTGACCGGCAAGCTGTTCCCGATGGCCACGGTCGTGACTCCGAACATTCCCGAGGCCGAAGTGCTGACCGATACGCTGATTCGCGATCAGGAGGATATGGAGGCCGCCGCCCACCGCCTCGTGGAGCGTTATGGCTGTGCCGCGCTGGTCAAGGGTGGTCATGGCACCGAGGATGCCAACGATGTGCTTGCCGAGACGGATGGAACCGTGACCTGGTTTGATGGCGCGCGTATCAATAATCCGAACACGCACGGCACCGGATGCACGCTGAGCTCCGCCATCGCCTCGTATCTGGCGCTTGGCGACACATTGCCCAAGGCCATCAAGCATGCGAAGAAGTATCTGACCGGTGCACTGAAGGCCCAGCTGAATCTTGGCCACGGCTCCGGCCCGATGGATCATTTCTGGAAGTATCGCTGAGTCCTACTGGCTCTCCTCTCTGAGGGGAGCCAAGTAATAAAAGGAGAATTATGATTATTGACCGTAATGCCGTTACTCAGGAAGTGCCGATCGACCCGGAAACCGGCAAACCGTACCTCAATACCGTGGCCGCCATTCAGGTGTCGGCCAATGGCGTGGGCTCCGAGGTTTCGCCATACGTGGCTCAGGCCGTCGAGGTGATTCGCGAATCCGGCCTGCCGCAGGAAACCAACGCCCTGTTCACCAACGTGGAAGGCGATCTGGACGACGTGCTCAAGGTGGCCGGTGAGGCCGCCAAGAAGCTCGCCGAGCAGGGCTACCGCACTTCTCTGGTGCTGCACATGGATATCCGCCCCGGCTTCACCGGCCAACTGACCGAAAAGCCCAAGCTGGTGGATGAGATCCTCGCCGACAAGCAGGCGAAGTAGCAAAGCATCGCTTCCACCAGCAAGGGCATGCTTTGTTATTACACGTTTCATGGGGCGGTAGCTCACCCATGGGGTGGTAAAACCCTCATGGGGCGGTAGTCGAAAACGGCTCTATTCTGCGGAAAGGCATAATCCGCTAACCGCCCCATGGGCCAAATACCGCCCCATGAGTGTTTTACCGTCCCATGGGAATCACGGTTCTGCCTTCTTTCGACGGGGTAAGAGCGTAAGTGGGGCATATATAGGAGCGTCACAACCTCTGTTATCGTTCACGATGTGACCGCAACGCGGCGTGCCACAAAATCGAACCTATAGTTAAGCCCCATGTAGTGAGCTATCTCACAACGATTGGCTCGCTACGTAGAATTCAAGACTTGGATCGCAAACGTCGTTCATCCCACACAATGGGAGGCGAACGGAACACACAGTCCAATCAAGAGTTCGCTCGCCGCAACACCATTGAGCAGTTGCACGCGGGCAGGTTTGCAAGAAGAGGGCTCAAATATGACTGCTGCTGAACAGCAGATTTCCGGCAATCCCGCGGCTATGGAAAACGCACAAGCACGTACCACCGTGACGGATCAAGCCAAGGTTCAGGATATTATCTCGCGCATGGATCGCGCACATGAAACCCCGATGTTCCATCGCATCGTGACGCTGGTCGCCGCTGGCATGCTGATGGACAGCATCGACGTATATATTGGCAGCGCCGTCGCCTCCAGCACGTTGGCTACCCGCTGGTCCACCGTTGCGCAAAATTCCACCTTTATGTCCGCGGGCTTCCTGGGTCTGCTGGTCGGTTCGCTGCTGGCCGGCTTCGTCGGTGACCTGAAGGGCCGCCGCGTGGCTTACCAATCAACCTGCTGCTGTTTGGCGGCTTCACCTTCCTCGGCGCATTCGCCCCGAACATGGCTGTGCTGTCCCTGTGCCGTCTGGGTGCCGGCCTGGGTCTCGGCGCTGAAATCGTCACCGGCTTCGCATGGTCAACGAGTTCGCACCGATGAACCGCCGTGGCCACTGGTGCGCGATTGTCTCGCTCGTGGCCAACTGCGGTGTGCCAATCGCTATGCTGCTGTGTGCATGGATCATCCCCCGCTGGTCCTGGCGTCCGCTGTTCGTGGCCATCGGCCTGGTGGCCGCCATCATCTGGTGGCTGCGCCGCGACATCCCCGAATCCCCGCGTTGGCTCGCCGTGCGCGGCCGTTACGATGAGGCCGACGCCATCGTCAAGCAGCTTGAGGCCAACGGTTCCGAACCGATCGACGCAGCCGCCAAGGCCGACACCAGCGACACCCGCAACGCCGGAGGCCGTTCGCTCGGCATCTGCCTGCTTGTGGCTGTGGTTGCTGTGGCCGCCACGAACGTGTGCTCCTACGCCTTCACTTCTTGGGTTCCGACGATTCTGGTCAAGCGTGGTATTAACCTGTCCAGCTCGCTGCTCACCTCCACGGTGATGATGCTCGGTGCCCCGGTCGGCTGCCTGATTGGCTCTCTGCTTATCGACCGTATCGGCCGCAAGCGCACGATTGTGCCGGCCTTCCTGTTCACTGGCGTGTTCGGTTTGATGTATGCCTTCCAGACCTCTACCGTGAGCGCAATTATCGTTGGCTTCCTGCTCATGATGTGCCTGTACGTGCTTATGGCTTCCGTGGTGGCTGTGTACGCTCCGGAACTGTTCGCCACCAAGGTTCGCTTCCGTTGCGTCGGCTTCGCGAACGCCGTGGCCAAGCTGCTCAATGTGTTGATGCCGATGGTGGTGGGCTGGATGCTTACCTCGCTTGGTGCCACGTCCATCTTTGTGGCCATCAGCGCGATTGCTATTGCATCGATGCTGATTGTCGGCTTCTTTGGCGCGGAGACTGCGCAGAAGTCGGTTGGGTGATCGGTTTCCTCACAGTGGAATAACTGCTGATAATGTCCATTCGGCGTCTTGCGTGGTGATATGCAGGGCGCCGTTTTGTTGTTCTAGTAATTGTTGGTAACGGTTGAGGCCGGTGCCGGTGGATAGGTCTGCGTCTCCAGCGGACAATCAGCGTCTGTGATGTCACATGCAATGCCAGGAGCGGCATCAACGGTCGAATCATGCGGAGTCACTGCACTGTGCGCCGCTTCTCCCCTGCCTTCAATCACATCAATGACTTGATGCGTGCGATCCAATGCGACCATAGACATATCCGTAACCAGCACGTCAGGCCGCTTGGTGGGGCTCAGGCATCGGCTGATGGCCACAGCACCCAAATCGCAGGTCTATATCACGGCAAAATCGCTGGACATACGTTCGATTAGCGCGCCGAACACTTTCAGCGCATATGGGTCATTGTCCACAATGCCGATGCGTATGTTGCGGTTGCGCGCTTCTTCCATTACATTCACCCTTCAGTGTGCCCGACGCCGAACTACTCCGTCCTGACACGTCATGGTCACTATGACAACTATCATTCCACATTTCCTGCGTGATTTACGATGGAATCATCATCAATCCTTGACAAGGCGGTAAAGGAGGACGGCAATGAACCGTGCACAAGCACTCAGCAAGCTCAACAGGAGCGATATGCGCAATGCCGCCGCCGAGCGCGGGATGCAACGACTGTTCACATGGAACCGCGCGCATTGGATTGGCATGGTTGTACTGATAGCGGTGTTGCTGCTACTGCAGTGGAGCTCATCAATGTATCTCATGCCCGACGAGGTTCTTGACAGGGCTGCCAAAAACCTGTTCGTATGGTTCCCCGGTATGGTTCTGCACTGGCCATTGGTGTTGGGAATCACCAACTTGATACTCGGTTCGACACGATCCGGCAGTCTGTCTTTCCCGTTGGCGAGCGCAATCATCGGACCACTGGCATTCGGCTGGACCAATCTTCGCTTACGGCCGGGTTCCCATACCGTTCCTGGCTCAAGGGAAAGCCGCAATATAATGAAAACAGCGATTTCATGCAATGATGCACGAGCCGATCCAAGCAAAGGGGCCAACCATGAGCGAGCAACTGATGGAACAGTACCGGTTGCGCGGACAACGCAAATGCCGTAACGCTTGTATCGCCGCCATCGTGACAGTAGTGCTTGTCCTTGCCGTCGCCGGCGGCGTATGGTGGACGGCCGGCGATGGCAGCGCATTGGTTCGCAATATGTTCAAGCCGAAGGCACGCCTGCCACGCAGCCGGTAGTCAACAGCACCGCAACCTTCGCCTACCGCACCGCACCGGAATTCCTGGCGATGGAAGCCGGCGACCGAGGCACCGGCAATGTGAACTACTCTCCTGCTTCGATGTGGATGGCGTTGGCCATCGCCGCGCAGGGCGCCAATGGCACGACCCGCTCGCAACTGAACGAACTGCTGGGCTCCGGTTCGCTGACCGATAGCGACTACCAATCGCTGCTAAGTTCGATCAACGGGCAATATTCGGGGGCGAAATCCGAGATGAGCGCCGCGAACTCGCTGTGGATTGATGACGACTACTCTCTTGCCAGCGATTACCAATCCACCGTCAAGAAGATGTTCGAGCCGAAGTCACCACGTTACCGTTCGACGATCAGGCCGCCGCAAAGATGTCCGATTGGATCGCCAAGCATACGAATGGTTCGCTCAAGCCGAAGATCACGCTGCGTGACCGTGAAGTCCTGTCCATCATCAACACCGTCTATGCGGATGGCCATTGGAAGGATCCGTTCGAAGAGCAGTCCACCGGCAACGGCACCTTCCACGGCGAAGCCGGAGATGCTCAGGTGCCGATGATGCACCGGACCTTCAGCCAAATGGCTTACGGACATGATGAGTACAACACTTGGCAGCGGGTGGAGATTCCGTTCGACAACGGCGGCAATCTGCCATCGTGCTGCCGGCCGAAGGGCATTTCGACGAGTTGGCCGGCGATGTCGAGAAGCTCAGTTGGGCGTTCGGTACATGCTCGACGGCTTCCCTTGGCGAGGGCGCAATGGGTTGCGCCGCGGACAGTATGCCCGGATGGGGCGTCTCCGTCAACTCGGTCATGGTGAACGTCACGCTACCGCGATTCACCATCGACAGCATGTTCGACTCGGAAGCCACCATCAAGGCATTCGAAAAACTGGGGGTGACCGATGCGTTCAGTGCAGGCGACGCCGACTTCACCAAGATGATCGACACCGGTTCGCACGGCGAGAACCTGTATATCGGCTCGATTCTGCAAGGCACGCGCATCGAGGTGAACGAAGCCGGCGCCAAGGCCATGTCCTTCACCAAGGTCGGCGCAGACTCCGTTAGCGCGCCGGTGGACAACGTCGAGTTCACGGTGGATCGCCCATTTCTGTATTCGTACGTCACCCCGGACGGCATACCATTATTCATCGGTGCGGTGCGCAACCTCGGCGGAGTCGGTGGAGAAAACTGATACTTTCCTGGCAGTCCGTCAATTAGGGTGTATCGTTTGACGCATGGTTACGATGAAGGAAATCGCGAACAAGGCGGGGGTTTCCGTCTCTACGGTATCGCTGGTGCTCAACGGACGCGACGAGGGGCGCGTAAAGTCCAAAATTGCGGACAATGTACGCGCCATCGCCACCAAGCTCGGCTACCAGTCGAATCCGCTGGCCAGTTCGCTGCGTACAGGCAGGACGCACATCCTCGGTTTCATCAGTGAGGAGGTGGCCACCACCCCGTACGCCGGCGGTATGATTCTGGGCGCGCAGACCGCTGCAAGCCAGTTCGGCTATATGCTCATCACCGTGAGCACCGACGGCGAGAACAGCGAGAGCGAGGAAATCGCCGCACTCAAGCGATACGGCACCGACGGCTTTCTGTACGCCAAGATGTCGAACCGCATCACCCATGTGCCTTCCTCGCTGGCCAAGACGCCACTGGTGTTGGTGGATGCCACCGACTCGCTTGGCAAAATCCCGAGCGTGGAACCGGACGAGTTCCAAATCGGCTACGACGCCACCACCAGATTGGTTAAGGCCGGATGCGCACGTATCGCTATGTGGGTTGCTTGGAGCCGCTGATTGCGCAGGACGATCGTTTGGAAGGCTATCAGGCGGCGCTCAGGGACGCCGGCCTCGACTATGACGATCATCTGGTCGTCAATGTGCTCAACAACGGGCCGGCACTGACCGCAGTCAGCGATTTGTTCGATGCCGAGCATCCGGACGGATTCTTCTGCTTCAACGATGCCCGCGCCTGGTATGTGTACGAATGCGCCGCACGCCGAGGACTCACGGTCGGCAAGGACATCTCCGTGGTCGGCGTGGACAACCACCGCGTGTTCGCCGAAACGCTGGAACCGATGCTCACCACTGTGGAACTGCCGCATTTCGAGATGGGCTACTGGGCCGTGGCCAAGCTGGTGTCGATTATCGAAGGACGCTCGATGGACGACGTCTCATGGCCAGCGACCACCGCTCCCCTGCCGCCGATCGACGCGCCGATTCCGGCGAAGATCCACTGCACGCTGATCGAAAAGGCTCGGTGAAGTAACCGAGTCCCACACGATTTCTCAAGGCCTCCGTTCAGCACGGAGGCCTTTTGCGTGTCGAACGGATACGACACGCCGATTTGCGTCAATCGATTGACGTAAATCGATTGACGTCGCATAATAATTACTACGCAACAACTTCTACAAAGGCACGGCCGCCCGAGCAGAAGCGTTACATAACCAATAACCAACCAAGTAGTAATCAAAGGATGATTATGGCAAGTGCAACCAAATCTGCATGGAAGAATCCTTCCTATCTGCAGAGCTCTTTCGGCATCTTCATGTTCTTCTGCTCCTGGGGCATCTGGTGGTCCTTCTTCCAGCGCTGGCTCATCTCAGGCGTTGGATTGACCAATGCTGAAGTCGGCACCATCTACTCCATCAACTCGCTGGCCACCCTGGTCATCATGTTTGTGTACGGCGTGATTCAGGATCAGCTCGGCATCAAGCGCAAGCTCGTCATCGTAGTCTCGGTAATCGCCGCCTGCGTTGGCCCATTCGTCCAATTCGTTTACGCCCCGATGATCCTCGCCGGTGGCACCACCCGCTGGATCGGCGCACTCATCGGCTCCATCGTTCTGTCTGCCGGCTTCATGTCCGGCTGCTCCCTGTTCGAGGCCGTCACCGAACGCTACTCCCGTAAATTCGGTTTCGAATATGGCCAGTCCCGTGCTTGGGGCTCCTTCGGTTACGCCATCGTGGCGCTGTGCGCCGGCTTCCTGTTCAACATCAACCCGCTGATCAACTTCTGGGTCGGCTCCGCATTCGGCCTTGGCATGCTCCTCGTGTACGCCTTCTGGGTCCCGGCCGAGCAGAAGGAAGAGCTCAAGAAGGAAACCGACCCGAACGCAGCCCCCACCAACCCGTCCCTCAAGGAAATGGTCGCCGTTCTCAAGATGCCAACCTGTGGGTGCTCATCGTCTTCATGCTGCTGACCAACACCTTCTACACTGTGTTCGATCAGCAGATGTTCCCGACCTACTACGCCAACCTCTTCCCCACTGAAGAAATCGGCAACGCCACCTACGGCACCCTGAACGGTTTCCAGGTCTTCCTTGAGTCCGCAATGATGGGCGTGGTCCCGATCATCATGAAGAAGATCGGCGTGCGCAACGCTCTGCTGCTCGGCGCTACCGTGATGTTCCTGCGCATCGGCTTGTGCGGCGTGTTCCACGACCCGGTCACCATCTCCATCGTCAAGCTGTTCCACTCCATCGAAGTGCCGCTGTTCTGCCTGCCGGCATTCCGCTACTTCACTCTGCACTTCGACACCAAGCTCTCTGCCACGCTGTACATGGTGGGCTTCCAGATCGCTTCCCAAGTGGGTCAGGTCATCTTCTCGACCCTCTGGGTGCCTTCCACGACAAGATGGCTCAGATTCTGCCGAACAACGACATGGGATCCGCGTGACCTTCTGGGTCATCTCTGCCATCGTGCTGTGCGCACTGATTTACGGCTTCTTCGTCATCAAGCATGATGATCAGGAAGTCGGCGGCGACCCGTTCTACACCGACAAGCAGCTTCGCCAGATGGAAGCCGCCAAGGCCTGAAAGGACAGCCATGACTGACTTCACTCCTGAAACCCCTGTTCTCACCCCCATCCACGACCACGCTGCTGAACTGGCAAAAGCCGAAGCCGGCGTGGCTGAGATGGCCGCCAATCGCAACAACCGCTGGTACCCGAAGTATCACATCGCCTCCAACGGTGGCTGGATCAACGACCCGAACGGCCTGTGCTTCTACAAGGGCCGTTGGCACGTGTTCTACCAGCTGCACCCCTACGGCACCCAGTGGGGTCCGATGCACTGGGGCCACGTCTCCTCCACCGACATGCTCAACTGGAAGCGCGAGCCCATCATGTTCGCGCCGTCCTTAGAGCAGGAGAAGGACGGCGTGTTCTCCGGTTCCGCCGTCATCGACGACAACGGAGACCTTCGCTTCTACTACACCGGCCACCGTTGGGCCAACGGCCACGACAACACCGGCGGCGACTGGCAGGTGCAGATGACCGCGCTGCCGGACAATGACGAGCTCACCTCCGCCACCAAGCAGGGCATGATCATCGACTGCCCGACCGACAAGGTCGACCACCACTACCGCGACCCGAAGGTCTGGAAGACCGGCGACACCTGGTACATGACCTTCGGTGTCTCCTCTGCGGACAAGCGCGGCCAGATGTGGCTGTTCTCCTCCAAGGACATGGTCCGCTGGGAATACGAGCGCGTGCTCTTCCAGCACCCGGATCCGGATGTGTTCATGCTCGAATGCCCCGACTTCTTCCCCATCAAAGACAAGGACGGCAACGAGAAGTGGGTCATTGGCTTCTCCGCCATGGGGTCCAAGCCCAGCGGCTTCATGAACCGCAACG
>ENA-OQEX01000804-OQEX01000804.1-human-gut-metagenome-genome-assembly--contig:-NODE-804-length-14301-cov-1.631085_pt1 | contig 14301 bp, 15 predicted proteins | sample MGYA00242802_ERZ504649 | MGnify/ENA primary metagenome ERZ504649 (study PRJEB26092, sample SAMD00036194) | human gut metagenome | host: Homo sapiens | study: EMG produced TPA metagenomics assembly of... | reverse complement strand
GGCGGATCATCCGGAATCTCTGGAAGGACGCATCCGGAATTTTGACAAGCCCACCCGTCATAATAGACAGCAGCGCGCCAAAGGACAGGATCAGGGCGACAACCTTATTCATCACGAGTTTCAACAATGCCTGCATGACTGTTTACCATCCTTTCTTCCCCTCGGTTGTGTGATTAGGCTTTATTTCATTACCACATCCGCATAGATCGCATAGTGATCCGACGCGAATCGGCCATTGACGCGATGATTCAGCACACGGTAAACCTGCGGGGCGACCGTGGCTTTGGTGACAAAAATATAATCAATCGGGCTTTTTTGCTCATAAAGATTGGGAAATAATCGTGGTAGGTACCGCTCGCCATCGTATCCGGCGCGAGATATTTGCTATCTCCAATGAAGCGTCATTCATTAGGTTATAAACCGTGCTACCCTCATTCACATTGAAATCGCCCGTGCAAACCACAGGCATATCAAAAGAAGGATCTTTTCGCGCACCAGTTTCGCGCCGTTTACGCGCGCTTCCTCGCTGGCATTATCAAGATGCGTGTTCACATGCGCATAGGTGAAGCCTGTAGCTTTTTCTCGCAGGATCACCCAGGTGCACAGGCGGTTGCAGCCGCCATTCCAGCCAAGGGACGGGAGCTCCGGCGTTTCAGAGAGCCAGAAGGTACCGGAATCGACCAGGTCATATTTATCCTTGCGGTAAAAACAGGGTTAAACTCGCCCGCTTCCTGCCCATCATCGCGGCCCACGCCAACCCAGCCGTATTCCGGCAGGCCTTCGGTGAGATCCTCCATCCAATCCTTCAGCGCTTCCTGTAGGCCGAAGGAATCGGGCTTCGCATCCCGCAGGGTTTGGATGACCAGCGGAGCGCGGCTCTCCTCGGAGCGCAGGCCATCCCCGCCATAGCGGACGTAAAGGATAGGATGCGCACCTGGCCTTCCGCCACCTGGGGCACCTCCACATTTGGCGGGAACAAAAACCCGCACAGGGCCGTGACCGCCGCTATGATTAGGGATAACACTTTACTGATGAATGCCATTTTTCGCTTCCCCTTCCATGATAATCGCCAATCCAGACAAAAAAGATTGGTCCTCTGCCTGTATCTTAGCACAATCCTCCCAAAAAGACAATGAGCATGCAGCAAAAATACTGCATGCTCACAAGAGGGAAAAGGGGATGCGGGGCGGCAGCGTTACTCAACCGCCCCGCCAACGAAAAGAGGTGTAGATATGAGCTATCCAAAAGCGGGACTTTATATACATCCGATCCTCTTTGGAGCCAGCGGGAGCCGGAAAAACGCCCAGAACGCTTTTCCGCCGTTACGCTCCCGCCGGCACGACAGGCTGGGAGAGGAGTGTAAAACCCAGCCGCCTTCAGAGGATCGGAGGTATAACAAAAAAAGAAGGGAAACGTTTAGTAGATAGAAACCATTGGGGTCGTGTAAGTATAGGTTTGATAAATCAGCAGCTTATAAGCGCGCACCGTATAGGTGGCCTCATAGTAGCCGTTCGGCAAAGATGGGGTCGTATAGTCATAGCGCAACGGGCAGCCAGAGCCTTGCAGGTTGCTGTTGGTATCCTCATTGGCATACACATACCAATCGTTAGCCCCGCCCCCAATCGGGCAGCGGCGAAGCTCCACCCAAACCTTGATGTTGGTCACGGTATCGGTGATACCGCTCGTGTAAAAATGCAGCTTAAGCTGCTTCGTGCCGGTCCGGTCAAGGCCATAATCGGGAGTTGTGATATACATAGAACGGCTCAGGTCTTCCTGATATTCCGGCCCTTCCTCCTGCACCGCGCCGGCCGTCATGCCCAGGGGCAGGAGCAGCAGCATGCAGCACAGCAGGATGGACAGCCACCGTTTTACGGATTTTCCATGTGTTTTCATCTTCAAACTTCCTCCGTTTTTAGGATAGAGGGGTGCTTTTAAAAAACCCCCTCACTCTATATAACGAAAAAAAATCGAAAATGTTGCACTTGATTGACAAAAAATTTTAGTTTTGCTGCAATTTCGTCGATTGTGCTATTTTTATGAGCTCTTCTTTGGGCAAATTGCTCACACTAATGTGGAATCGATAGGGTCCTTGCAACCACATCAGGCCCCCTCGGTTTTCATCCCGCTTAACGACATAGTAGAGGCATTTGCCGAGGCCCTCCACCTCAATCTCCTCCAGCGCCACATCCTCCAGGTCAAAACTATGGTACTAGTCGGATAGCGTTGGTTGAAGGTGATATAGCTGCCTGACCAGAAAAGGAAGCCGTCATCCTTGCGATAGAGGTAGTATTCGTCACCATCACAATGATGTTCCTCCAATGCGTAATCCGACGGGATGTAGGTGGGCGCGTATCGCTCCGGGAGCAGGTAGGTGCCATCCGGCTGCTCAAGATAAGGGTATGTATTTTCCACCAGAAATCCATCCGGCGTGGTGGGCGCAGCGATCACGCCAAGGTAGTTATCCATATCAATCTCCAACCCGGCAAAATCCTGCTTGGAATTCAGGTTGGAGAACACGCTGGTCATGGCCACCACTGCGAGCAGCGCTGCAACAACGCCAATGCGGAGCACTTGCCTGCTGCGCTTGCCGTGCAACACCTTCACGCCGGCTGGGCGGCCCTTGGCACGGAGGATTTGCCTTTTGCGCTTTTCATACGCTTTGGTAAAGGTAACGCCGGAAAGCTCCTCTGCGCTGGGCAAGCCGCTACTCTCTTCCTGCGCATAGCGCCGCAAAGCGGAGCAGAGAATCTGATCATTTTCTTCCCTACGCTGATTCATCCCAGAGAACGCCTCCTATCGATAAGGCAAAGGCAACAGCATCCACTTTCTATGATTTTGATGGCCTGTCCTATAAACCCTTACACTCTATATAACGTAAAAAATCCAAAATGTTGCACTTCACCAATGATATTTAATAAAATGTTTATTGTTAAGTATTTATTAGAATTATGCCCTGTTTTTATACGTCAAAAATAATCAAATATTGTAATTTTATCCCAATTTAGATAAAAAACAAACAGCCGGAAGAAACAGTAAAATTTCTTCCGGCATGCATAAAAATGGCATTTTCTTTTTCATGCCCGTCAGGCCTTGTTCCGTTTGCTTTTCAGTGCCCTTTTCCGGAACAAAATGACAAGATTTCCGTTTTAAATAACACCTTTTCCCAGGCTTAACACGCGCTCATCCCTCCGGATTGGTCATGAACAAAACGCCCAGCGTATTCGGCCCACAGTGGGCGGAGATGGTGCAGCCTGCGCGGGTGACAAAAATCTCCTGAAAACCTGCAAGCTGCTCCACGGTTTTCTTCACCATCTCGATGCGCTCAGGCGACATGCCCGAATGCGTGATGAAAACGCGGTCGAGCTTTAAATCCTTTCTGCCAGCGAGCTGATCGGTGGCATACTGCACAAGGGCCTTATCGAGCGTACCACGGTATTTTTTGCCCACTCCCATCGCGCCGTTGCGCGCCGGGTCCACCATAATGCAGGGCTTGAGCTTTAACAGGTTTGCGCCAAGCATCGCCACGGAGGAGCACCGGCCGCCCGCATGCAGAAACTCCAGCGTATCCAGCACAAAGCTGCATGGGCATAGGGGCGGAGGGCATTGACCTCCTGCTGAATCTGCCGCCCATCCATCCCCTGTGCGATGCGCTCAGCCGCCTCAATCACGAGCAGGCCCATGCCGGTGGAGAGGTTGCAGCTATCAACCGGGTAAACATTGCCCAGCTCTTCGGCAGCGATGCAGCAATTTTGATAGGCGGAGGAAAGGTTGGAGCCCAGGTTGATATGCACCACCTGGTAGCCATCCTCCACCCACTGACGGAAGTATTCCACATATTCCCCCGGCGTGATTGCGCTCGTTTTGGGCAGCTGCTTATGCTGCCACCAGGCCTCATACAACGCATCTGGGAGATCTCCCCATCCGCATACTGCCGACCCTCCAACAGGATATGGAGCGGATACATGTGAACCTGATAGCGCTCAATGAGCGCCGCACTCAAATCGCAGGTGCTATCCGCGCTTAAAATCACCTTTTGCGGCATTCGTCGTTCCCGCCTTTCAATCATGTGTTAAATTTAGCAAACACAGCTGGTGTAGGCTGCTTGTTTTGTATATTTTAGCATACTACATGGGCTATATGATTCTAATATTCCATATTAAGGCGCCGCTTTGCCGAGAGGCGCTCTATTCAGCCTTCCGCCCTGCCGCAGTAGAGCCGGATGGCGTCCCGCAGGAAGATAGACAGACCCTCTGCATAGCGGTCAATCTGGCGGGTAAACCGCTCATCCGCCACATACATCTCGCCAAGGCCGATGAGAATTTCATCCGTGCAATCATAAAAATAACGTGTAATCAGCGATTGCCACTGCTCCACCAGCGCCTGCGCGCGAGGCGAAGCGGGCCCCTCCTCCATGCAGGAGGCAAAGCCGCCGTAGACCGCCTGCATCTCCGCGTGGATCCTTGCCCAATCTGCGCTGGTGTATGCGCCCGTCTTTTTGGCGCTCTGCGCATAAGCGGGCGAATCGCCCCAGCGCTCCTTCGCCTCTTCGGCATACCGCTCCTGCGCCCTGCAAAATTCAGAGGCGTCAAAAGGTTTAAAATCCATGGTAATATCCCCTTTCAAAATATGATCCACAAGCTCGATCAAGCGCTCGAGGCGCTCCCGCTTCATTGCGAGCAGCTCCCGATGGCGCTCCATCGCCTTGCGGCTGTTAAAGGAAGGGCTTTCCAAAATCCGCCGGATCTCATCGAGTGGGAATGCAAGCTCCCGAAAAAAGAGAATCTGCTGTAGCCGCGCAAGGCAGGCTTCGTCATAAAGCGGTAGCCCCATCGCTTGTGCCGCTCGGGCGCAGCAGGCCGATCTCATCATAATAATGCAGTGTGCGCACACTGACGCCCGTTAGACGGGCGGTTTCCCCAACGGTGAGCGGTTTCATCCACGATCATTCCCCTTCCGAGGGACTAGCCGCTTCTATGCGCCCCAGCCCCTGATTGAGCGGGTTTGGTTGCCCGCTGAAACAAGCATATTCCATCACGCAGCGTCAAGGTCAAGCGATTTTGAAAAAATGTTGCACTTTTCTCCATCATGCCTAAAATGACTTGTCATATACCTATACTTTGATATAATAAGGAGAGAAACGCGCTGTCGCAAACGCAAGGATTTTGCGATACCCCATTCTATAATGGAGCAGATAGCGGGGCAGGCGCCCCCGCACGGAAAGAACCGGCTATCCGTTTGAGAGATAGAGCTTTCAAACTGCTTGGTGCTGGAAAGGATTGGTTCATATGAAAGAGGAGAAAAGCAAGCTGTTACAGGCCCTGGAGGCAAAAGTGAAGGAACTCACCTGCGGCGGGATGTGCATCGCCTATTCCGGTGACGATGGCAGCACCCTGCTGCTCAAACTCGCAGCGGATATGAAGGCGCGTATTTTAGCCGTCACCTTCCGCTCCCCTCTCGCTCCTGTGGAGGAGGCACAAGCCGCACAGGAGCGCGCAAAGGCGTTTGGCGCGGAAAGCCACCTCCTGCCGGTGGATTTATTGCGGGATCCACGCATTGCGTCGAACTCTCCCAGCCGATGTTTTTATTGCAGGCGGACACAATATGAGGCGCTCTCCGCCTTCGCGGTCAACCGTGGCATTTTCTGCATCTGCGACGGCACCTGTGCGGACGCTGGGGAAGCAGAGCAGGAAGATAAACTCCGTGCCCTGCGGGAGCTTGGCGTACGCAGCCCGTTAAAAGAGTGCGGCGTTACGCGCGCCCAGGCGCGCGCATTGCTGCGGGAACTCGGCGTTGCGCCGGGGGCTATGCTTTCCCCCTGCCTTGCCAAACGCCTTCCCTTTGACACGCCGCTGGAAAAAGCGGAGCTCAAGCTCATTGAAGATGGAGAACGGCTGCTGCGCGGCCTGCGGTGGATGGCTGCTACCTCTACCTGCACGGTGGGCTCGCGCGCATCGCCGCACGGCGGGATCAGGCGGCTAGCGTGTTGGCCGCAGCACAGGATTGTGTAAACGGGCTGACAGCGCTCGGTTTTTCCAAGTGACGCTTGATCTGACGCCGCTGCCGGGCGCGAAAGAAGCGGCACGAGAGGAACCGGCACAGGAGCGGGCGGAAGAGTCAGCCTAAACAAAGCTAAGGCTGCATTCTGTATCAGCCCCTGCACGAAAAAATAGCGGGCCACAATGCGTGGCCCGCTATTTTTTTGCATCCATAGCGGTTCTGGCCGCCCCATCCGCCGTTACTGGATTTGCGGAGGCTCCAGCGCGATTTTAAGCACCCCCTCTGCCTTCGCCTCAAAGAGCGCATAGGCCTCCATGGCGCGCTCCAAGGGAAAGCGGTGCGTGAGCAAAGGCGTTAGGTCAAGCGCCCCCGATTGGATGAGCTCCAAAATCCGCCCACAGGCATTTGCATCCACTCCGCCCGTTTTAAAGGTTAAGTTTTTGCCATACATCTCCGGAAGCGGCAGGCTCTGCGGCCGCTCGTAGAGTGCAATCACACAAACCGTCCCATTCGGCCTGGCTGCCTGCCACGCGGTTTGGAACGTGCTCTCCCCACCTGCCGCCTCCATCACCACATCTGCCCGCGCCCTGCGTCAGGCTACGGGTGAAGGCCACGATGTCCTCATGCATCGGGTTAACCGTTTGATCCGCAATTCCCATGCGCCGCGCCAGGGCAAGCCGCTCCTCGGAAAGATCCGCAGCAATGATGCAGGCCGGGCGGTGCAGCCGGGCACAAGCCATGGTGCAAAGGCCAGTCGGCCCGGCGCCGAGCACCAGCACAGTATCCCCCTCCTGAATTTCCCCGATCTGCGCGCCCCAATACCCGGTTGCCAAAATATCGCCGGTAAAAAGCGCCTGTTCATCCGTGACGCCCGCCGGAATATGGCTGAGCCCATTTTCTGCAAAGGGGACGCGGACATATTCGCCTGGCCCCCGTCTATCCGGCAACCAAGCGCCCAGCCCCCGTGCACATGTGTACAATTATTGACAAAACCGCGCCTGCAAAAATAGCACTCCCCGCAAAAGGTCTCCACATTGACCGCCACGCGGTCACCTGGACGGAAGCCGCGCACCGTCTCCCCCACTTGTTCCACCACGCCCACCATCTCATGGCCCACGATCACGCCGGGCTTTGCGCGCGGCACGCTGCCGTGCTTGATATGCAGGTCGCTCGAGCAAATGGAGGAGAGCGTCACGCGGACGATTGCGTCCCCCGCCTCCTGCATTTCAGGCACTGGCCGCTGCTCCAATGTAAACAGGCCATTCTCCCGGTAGACGACCGCCTGCATCATTTGATCTTTCACTCGTAACCGCCCCTTCTTCTATTTGTCTCTATTATAGCGGAGATGGGGCGGTTTGTCATGCACCTGTAAAGCGAGAGCCTTATGGCTCGAATAAAATCAATCATGGATATTGTATTTTCCTTCAATATATGTGGTAATAGCCAAAATAAAATTATATTTTTTGTTTATGTATAATATTGAAATATGTATATAGTTATATTACTATATTAATTGAAAATAAAGCAAAGGGGAGATTCCCATGAACGAATACACCCAATATCCCAATCAAATCGAAAGGAGAAAAAACAAATGAAACAGAAACACATCGTCACCAAACAGCTATCCTTCTTGATCGCCATGATCCTAGTATGCCTCCAATTGCTTCCGATAGGAGCCTTCGCAGTTGGACAAGCACAGCCTCAGGAAGAAATGATGCAAGCACAGGCCGCAAGTACGAAAAAATACCGTTCGCCATTTATCGCCAAAGGCTATACATCAGGCGCTTATTATAAACAGCCTGGTTCATCATGGAGCGCCGGATATCACACAGGGCAAGACTATAATTGCAGCAATGATACACTGGTCGCCCCTGCATCAGGTACAATTCAGCGCAGCAGGTGGGATAATAGCTATGGCAACTACATCGTGATTGCAACCAACGATGGATGGGTCATTTTAATGGCCCATATGGCCTCCACCCCGCTCGTGAAAGAAGGGCAAAAGGTCACAGCCGGTCAGCGGGTCGGCACAATGGGAAGCACAGGCAACGTTACAGGAAAGCATCTGCATCTGGAAATAGAGAGCTCCAGCACATGGGCATACAACAAAAATCTACAGGATCCTCGCCAGTATATTGATCTGGATAACTACGGCGGCTCCTCCACCGGCGGGAGCGACATTTATCAAAACGGCTCCACAAAAGAATATGTTTACAGCACCTGGAGCTCCTGCAACGCACAGGGCAGCGATTATATCGGATATATTGATCCCTATGAAACTGCGAATGTCTACGGCTCCTACAACGGCTTATATATTGTTGTTTACAACGCTGGATCCACCAAAAAGGCCGGATTTGTGAAATATTCAGGAGGAAACACCAACCCCTATTGGAACCCCAAAACCTATTCAAATGCTCCACAAGCGAGCCGGTTTACCGGTCTCTGGCAGACGCCAAAAATAAAACAAACGCCATAGGATCGCTCGATCCGTGGGAAACTTGTACCTGTGTGAAAGTGGTCGAGGGCAAACCAGTCGTATTATACACAGCGGGAAGCACCAAAAAGGTGGGCTTTGTGAATTATATGGGAGGAGTCAGTTAAGGCGCTGAATAATTACAGGTAATACAAACGCTATCGAAGAACGGCAATTCTTCCGATAGGCGCTTCCATGTTCTATTCTGCAAAGGAAGAGGCGGAAGATAGACGTTTCCGCCAATAAAGCTGCGCAAAGAGGGCATTATAAACGACTGTTTCACAAAGCATAATTTTGATAGATATCTTTGGCCTTCTCTAGAATCATCTCTTTGAGCTTCTGCGGCGAACGCACCACCGCCCGATCGCCATACTGCATCAACCAGGAGATCAGCCCTCGCTCACCTTCGCCTCAAATTTTACAAGAAAATTCCCCTCGCCTGCGGTGCGCACCAGAGCCGTATCCCCAAAACGATCCAGGATCTCTTCAATGAGCTCCCTCCCGCAGCAGAGCTCTACCGTTTCTGTTTCTCCGGAAAACATATGGAAAAGCTGATTCACATAATCCGCAGCGTCAAAAAATCCGTGTAATCCGACACCTCTCGGAAATCCCGCGCAGGCGTATCCAATGCTTCTGCCCGGTGGATACGATCAAGCGCGCATGCATGAGGTTATCATATTTGGGATTGTTGCACACAAGATAATAATGCCCGCCGGACCAGATCAGCGCATAGGGATTCACGCAAAATTCCTTCTCCTGCAATTCTACCTTCATCTGGCCGGAGAGCGCGCGCCGCGCATATTGGAACCGGACTTGCCGCCCGGCCTGAATGGCTTGATCCAGAATTTCAATCGTATAATAAATTTCCTCATTGGAGCATTTAATGCGATGGTCGATATAGACCTGCCCCTCCAGCCGGGCAGCCTGCCCGCAGCTCACAAGGCCTTCCAGCTTCTGGACGAGCTGCGCCGTTTTTTTGGGTGTAATAAACGCCGCAGCCTGCACCGCATCGAGCAGAAGCCGCACCTCCGCCGTTTCAAAGGTACGCGAGGCAAGAAAATAGCCGGATTTGGGCGCACGGGTGTGCAGAATATCAAGGCCGAAGCTTTTGAGCAGCTCGATATCACCATAGATCGATTTGCGCTGCGCAGCCACGCCGCGTTTTTCCAATTCCCCGCAAAGCTCCTGCGCGGAAAGCGGGTGCTCCTCATCCGTTTGTTCCTGAAAAATCTGAAGAAGATACAGCGGTTTCAGCTTTGCATTTGCACTGCCTGCCAAATGGGTTCACTCCAATTCCTGACGTCTGATCGCGGCAGGGCCAGAAGCACCCGCCTCTCATGCTGCCAAAGGCCAAGTCAGGAGCCGGAATCGCCGGCCCCATCATCCAGCTAGTCAATAGGCCATCTTTTCATTGAGCGCGCGGACGGTATCCTCATCGAGCTTCACAATCGCCCGATCATAGGTCATCATGCCGTTCACCTCATTCTCCACATCGCTGACCTGCGTATAGATCGTAGCGCTTAATCCTTGGGGATTAAGGGAAGAATCTGCTTCTCCAGCAGGCGGCGGTAGGCCTTGGTCAGCTTCTCCTCATTCGCAAACATGCGGTAGCCAAAGCATTTTTGGCGATCCCACACATGGCCGTCGATGATCCGGCTGTAGCCGCCGAACTCCGTCAGCGCAAAGGGGCGGTCATCCAGCTTCGGCAGCCGGACGGGCAGAATATATTTGTGCATACTGTTGAGCTCTCCTCCGCCTGGTCGTACCAGCGCTTGCGTGATCGACGATGCGGCTTGGATCGCGCTTTTCACGCTTCGCCGATCTCCTTGGCGTCAAACTGGCCCCAGCCTTCGTTAAAGGGCACCCAGCAATAAATGGAGGGGAAAACCTCCAGCGCGTCGATCATCTCAAACAGCTCGCGACGGTAATCCTCCCGCGCCTGTTTTTCACCGCGGCTGAAGCGCTTATAATCATCATCCTTCACTTTGATCCCAATATTCGGCAGCACGCCCGCCGTCCAGTCGCCGATATAGGCGCCGCCGCTGATCATATCCTGCCAGACAAGCATCCCAAGCCGGTCGCAGTGATAATACCAGCGCGCAGGCTCCACCTTGATGTGCTTGCGCAACATATTAAAGCCCAGGCGCTTTGCAACCTCGATATCATAAACCATCGCCTCGTCTGTAGGCGGAGTGAGCAGGCTCTCACACCAATAGCCCTGATCGAGCAGGCCGCGCTGGAAGTAGGGCTTGTTATTGAGCAGCAGGCGCGGCAAGCCCTTTTCATCGCGGCCGATGCTGCACTTGCGCATGCCCACATAGCTGCGCACCGTATCGCGCAATTCGCCCTGCGTGGAAAGCTCCAATTGGAGATCGTATAAAACGGGGATTCCGGGCTCCAAAGCTTTGCATCCGGCAGCTCAATTTCCTCGCTGGTGGAGATTTCCCGGGCAATGATCTCCTTCCCCTCATCAAAAACGCGGAGCTTTAGCTGATAGCCCTCGTCGCAATAGAGCTTGGGTATTTGAGCGTAAACAGCCCGCGGTCGATATCCGGCACGGCCTTTACTTCGCGGATATAGCATCTATCCACCGCTTCGAGCCAGACCGTCTGCCAGATTCCGGAGGTGGCGGTATACCAGAAGCCATGTGTTTTGAGCACCTGCTTGCCGCGCTGCTGCCAGCCTTCATCCGTCGGGTCATATACGCAGACGGTAAGCTCATTGTTATGTGCGTTGATATAGCCCGTAATTTCAAAACTAAAAGGGCAATAGCCGCCGGTATGGGTGCCGACGAGCTTTCCGTTCACCCACACCTTGCACTGCCAATCCACCGCGCCAAAGTGCAAAATGACCTTTTTGCCATAAAAGGCCTCGCTGAGCTCAAACGTGCGGCGATACCACAGCAGTTCATCCGGCTTTAATGCCCGCTCCACGCCGGAAAGCGAGCTTTCTATACAGAATGGCACAAGAATTTGCCCCTCAAAGCGTTCCGGCTGCTGCGCGCCGTGCGGCGTAACCGCATAATCATACAGGCCGTTTAAATTCATCCAGCCTTCGCGTACCAGCTGGGGGCGTGGGTATTCGGGCAGAACGCGGGCAACGTCCACGTTTGCCGCAAAGCGTGTTTTGATTCGTTCCATGGTGTCCCCTCCATTATATTCATCATGCGAAATGCCGTTTGCAGACAAGGCAATTTGGCTCTATTCCTAATTTTAATCGGATCTACTGAATTTGTCTATGCATTCTTGCAAAAATGAGATAAAATTTCGAAAAAAGAGATTGCAGGAGGGGGAAAAATCTGTTATACTATCTATCGTTGTTTCATCAACCATAAGTATGCGGGTATGGCGGAATTGGCAGACGCGAAGATTATGGATCTTGTATCATAAGATGTGCAGGTTCGACCTGTTCACCCGCACCAACAAAACAAGCGGAGTTAAGAACTTCGCTTGTTTTGCTTTTATCCCAGATAAAGCAGCATCCCCCGCCAATTTACTATCAATCATCCCACTAGGAAACTCGCCCTTTTGTGTTCTCGCTCTCGTTTCTGTTTTGTATTGTAAAAGAAAGTTTATAACTTTGGAGCCGATTTTAACTCTTTTTCACGATCGCTTATCGTATCAAAATAGCCGGGAACGAACTGTTTCCGTGAACGGCTGATATCCCTTGGGCCGTGTTATTTTGGCAAATGTGAATTCACCACGCTATTTCCTAGATTGTAGGCAAACACAGTTCGCCCCTACTCGCTTCGTAAGAAAAACAGAAGAAAGGAAAGAGGAACAAATGAAAAAAGTGGCGATTCTCGGATATGGAGGCCGGGGTTACCATTACGCAAAAATGTGCAGGCAGATGGACAAAGACTTTCAGATTGTTGCGGTAATCGATAACTCCGAGGATAAACGAAGGTTGGCAAAAGAAACAGCCAAACTTGACGATGCACAGTTGTTTTCATCTTTAGATGTCTTTCTGGCCGCACCAAAAACCGCAGATTGGCTTTTCATATGCACGCAGGATAAAGATCACAGAGAGCACGCTGTAAGCGCGTTGAAAAAAGGCTATCATCTTTTACTAGAAAAGCCGGTGGCCTGTACGCCAGAGGACTGTCTGGAGATTGAAAGAACAGCGAAAGAACTTAACAGGCAGGTTGCTGTTTGCCATGTTCTGCGATATTCTCTCTATTATGAAAAAATTAAGGAAATCATAGAAAGCGGCATTTTAGGGAAAATTATTGCAATCGATCAGGTAGAAAACGTTGCCTATTGGCATCAAGCCCATTCCTATGTGAGAGGCGATTGGCGAAGGGCTGACGAGAGCACGCCGATGATTCTTGCAAAATGTTGCCACGATTTAGACATTGCCGTCTATCTGGCCAACAGTAAATGCCGGCAAGTGATCAGCCAGGGTCAACTGAATTATTTTAAAAGGGAAAATGCACCCGAAGGCGCAACAGAATATTGCCTTGGGGGCTGTAAGGCAAAAAAGGAGTGCCCCTATGATTGCGAAAAACTATATGTAAACACTTTGAAGCATCTGCCAAAAAAAGCAATAAAAGGCGCTTGGCTCAATCAAGACTGATTGCCGACAGCATTGTGACCATCCCCAAACTCTATGAAGCTATGAAAACGACAAGATATGGAAAGTGCGTATTTTTAAGCGATAATGACGTTGTAGATTACCAAATCACAACGATGCTGTTTGAAAACGGAATTAATTCTACTCTTACAATGACCGCCTTTTCGGGGCCATCCTATCGTGAAACAAGAGTGAGAGGAGCTCTTGGAGAACTGGTCTGCAATATGGGGGAAAATAAAATTGTTTTACATATATTCGGAAAAAAGGCTAAAAAAATCCGTTTACACAAACGCCTTGATGCCCACGGAGGAGGTGATAAGCGATTAATGGAATACTTTGCAAAGGATAAACTGAAAACTGACATTTCTCTTTCTATTGAAAGCCATCTCATCGGTTTTGCTGCTGAAGAATCAAGATTGAACGGCGGAATGCCTGTTCCGCTTTGTAAATTTCGAAAAAATGCATGATAAGATATTTGAAGAATCGCGCAATCTAAATAACAGCGCCACATCCTGTTGCCAAACGAATGCGCACCTCACTGCCCGGTGAGGTGCGCGCTTTATCTGCATCATGGAGCAGCCGATAGGCTTCTTCCGCCGCCGTCAGCCATTCGTTGGAGGCTTTTTCTGACGGAACTTCCATTGCCGAATGCTGAATCCAACGGTTGGCTGCCGCATCTCCGATCCGTTCACATCTTTAGGCAGCATTTCTCTGTAAAATCAGCGGTTAAGGCGTCGTTTTCTCCTCAACCGGGAAAACAACGGCCTGCGCCCAAATCCTGCTGCATCTGATGGAAACGCATCCGGTATTCCCTCGGTTTTGCTGATTCATGACCTCACTTGCTTTCGCTGCACAGCAGCTCGGCCACATCTCCGGCAATCTGCTCCGCCGTCAGGTGGTTTTGCCGCAAAACCTCCGCCACATCGTAACGATCCAAAAATTTCTTTTGCAGCCCATAATTCAACACCTTTTGATGGGAGCGGCCATAAAACCTGGCAATCTTTTCACCAAAACCGCCATCCAGAATACCATCCTCCAGCGTGACGATCACCTCGTGATCCTCTTTGAGCTGTTCCAGCAGGTCTACATCAAGCCCACTGATATAGCGAGGGTTAATCAGCGTTGGCTGCACGCTCGTTTGAACGGCGATCGCCTGCGCTGCTGCTTTGCCAAGTGGGAAGAAGGCGCCGAGCGCAAGAATCGCCGCCCGGTTCCCCCTCTGCACAACCTCAAATTGATTCAGCTTGCTGAAATCTTTT
>ENA-OQEX01000803-OQEX01000803.1-human-gut-metagenome-genome-assembly--contig:-NODE-803-length-14322-cov-5.207045_pt1 | contig 14322 bp, 21 predicted proteins | sample MGYA00242802_ERZ504649 | MGnify/ENA primary metagenome ERZ504649 (study PRJEB26092, sample SAMD00036194) | human gut metagenome | host: Homo sapiens | study: EMG produced TPA metagenomics assembly of... | reverse complement strand
CCTTGTCCGTCAGTGTATGAGGGGTGGACGGGCGGTATGACGGGAAGGCTTCTTCTCTGTGCGACCTCTCAGTCTCGCTTTCGCTCGACGGCTCCCTACCGAGGGGAGCCTCTGGCGAAGAGGCGAGGCTTTCCGTCATGCCAAAGCCTCCCCTCGCTAGGGGAGGTGGCAGCGCGTTAGCGCTGACGGAGAGGTTTCTTACAGCAGTCTGTATTTTTATAAAGGTAAAGCGCTCCGACTCAGATCACAGCTGGCTCTTGTACAGCTCCACGATCTCCTCCACGCTGGTGTCGCGGGGGTTGCCGGGACGGCAGGCGTCCGCATAAGCGGACTCGGCGAGGAACCGGATGTCCTCTTCCTTCAGGATGCCGTTCAGGTTTGCGGGGATGCCCACGTCAGCGCTCAGCTGCTTGACAGCGGCGATGGTGGCATCTGCGGCCTCGGCGTCGTTCATCTCGTCGATGCCCTTCACGCCCATAGCCTTGCCGACGGCACGATAGCGCTCACCGGCGACGGTCTTGTTGTACTCCAGACCCACGGGCAGCAGGATAGCGCAGGCCACGCCGTGGGGGGTGTCATACAGAGCGGACAGGCCGTGTGCCATGGAGTGGACGATGCCCAGACCCACATTGGAGAAGCCCATGCCGGCGATGTACTGGCCCAGAGCCATGCCCTCGCGGCCTTCCGGAGTGTTCTGGACAGCGCCGCGCAGGTTCTCACTGATGAGCTTGATGGCTTCCAGATGGAACATATCGGAGATGGTGCAGTGGCCCTTGGTGATGTAGCCTCGATGGCGTGGGTCAGAGCATCCATACCGGTGGCGGCAGTCAGGCCCTTGGGCATGGAGGCCATCATATCGGGGTCGACCACAGCGATCTCGGGGATGTCGTTGGTATCGACGCAGACGAACTTGCGCTTCTTCTCCACATCGGTGATGACGTAGTTGATGGTAACTTCAGCGGCAGTACCGGCGGTGGTGGGGACAGCGATGGTAAAGACGGCGTGCTTCTTGGTGGGAGCGACGCCTTCCAGAGAGCGCACATCGGCGAACTCGGGATTGTTGATGATGATGCCGATGGCCTTTGCGGTGTCCATGGAAGAGCCGCCGCCGATGGTCACGATGCAGTCAGCCTCTGCGGCCTTGAAAGCGGCCACGCCGTCCTGCACATTGGCGATGGTGGGGTTGGGCTTGATCTCGCTGTAGACGGTGTAGGCGAAGCTGCAGCGTCCAGCAGGTCGGTGACCTTCTTGGTGACGCCGAACTTGAGAAGGTCGGGGTCAGAGCAGACGAAAGCCTTCTTGTAGCCGCGGGCGGTCAGCTCGGGAACGATATTCTCGATAGCGCCGTGGCCATGATAAGAAATAGTATTCAGAACGATACGATCAGCCATTGGTAAAACCTCCTGATTTTGCGCCCCGCCGGGCGGCGGGTACGACTCTCTTTGCTTTTACTTTACCACTTTGTTAAAACATTTTCAATGTTATTTTTTTGTAATTTTCATGAAATTTTTATACTCTTTTGAATTTTTGCAGAAAAAGTGAACAAAATTCAAGGCTTGCAGACCGCAAAAAGCGCCTCCGGTGTGATTCCGGAGGGCGCCTTATTCCATAATGTGATTATTTCTTAAGCTGCAGTGTACCCAACCACTATGCACATAAGCTGTTCTTCACCATCTTTTGCAACAATATATCCGAAGGTTGCCCCGTTGTAATCAATGGAGACGCCTTCATCAGCCAATCCACTCTTCCATTCAGACATCTGATTCCTAATCTCAGCCACCTGATATATTGGGGTTGTCTTGTCAGTTAAGAAAACCATCTCTTCTGTAACATCAATTCCCGCCTTATCGAGTATTTTCAACACAAACTGCTCATCAAGCTCTTGATTAGGGTTCTTTTTCGCCGAATCGACAACTACTTCCATGAATTTCTGAGCTTTTGCGCCTTTCGCCGCTTCATAGCTCATATTGATGCCAGTCGATGCCTGTGCATTGATAAATGCTTTGGAAAATTCTGTGTTAGCATTTTGGGTGCTGCTGAATGTTATCATTCCTCCGTTACCGTCGGAAATGGCACCGCCGCCACCACCGCCGCAGCCGCAGCCGGTGAGCAGGGTCAGTGCAAGGGCGCTGGCCAGAGCCAAAGCCATCAATTTTTTCATGATTTTCATATCGTTTCCTCCTCAGATTTTGAGAATTTGCAGAAGAGCGTTTCTGCTGTTTCCGATTTTACCCCCCCCCCGTATACATCTGTCAAGTTGTTCGGCTCTCAAAAGCCATATTTCGTCCTGTTTCACAAAGGAGAGCACCGTATTTTATCACAATATACAAAAAACACGGCAGATGCACATTAAAATGCACCTGCCGTGTTCCGCTCTAAGTAACTCTTTATTTCTTTGCCCCTTCGCCCGCGAAGAACTCCTTCGTGAGCTTTGCCACCGTGCCGGACAGCAGGAGCAGAGCCATGAGGTTCGGAATGCTCATCAGTCCGTTGAAGGTGTCGGCGATGCTCCACAGCAGGCCCAGATCGACCGTCGCGCCCAGAATGGACACGAAGGAGTAGACCACGAGGAAGGGGCCGACCACTTTGTCGGTGTGGAACAGGAACTCGATGCACCGGGAGCCGTAGAGACCCCAGCCGATGATGGTGGAGAATGCAAAGCTGCAGAGCGCCACCGCCGTAAAGATGGACGACCAGCCGCCGTAGGTGGCCGTGAAGCCGGAGATGGTCAGTTCTGCGCCTGCCGCACTGCCGTAGCCCACCGGCACGCCGCTGCACAGGATGACCATGGCGGTCAGGGTGCAGATGACGATGGTGTCAGCGAAGACCTCGAAGATGCCGAACATCCCCTGCTTGACCGGCTTGCGAGTATCGGCGCAGGCGTGAGCGATGGAGCCGGTGCCGAGGCCGGCCTCATTGGAGAAGATGCCGCGGGAGACGCCCTTCTGCATACTGAGGAAGATGCTGCCGATGGCACCGCCGGTGAAGGCCTGCGGATTAAATGCACCGCCGACGATGGAGGCCAGCACCGCCGGGAAGCGCCGGTAGTTGATGACCACGACGCCCAGTGCCAGCACCACATAGAACAGCGCCATGAACGGCACCAGCTTTTCGGTGACACTGCCGATGCGCTTGACACCGCCCAGCAGCACCATGGCCACCATCATAGCCACCACCACGCCCACGACGAGGTTGACCGTGGGCAGGATGCTGTTCAGGCTGCTGCCGTAGGCCAGCAGCCGAGTCGATGGCCGTGACGATGGTGTTGACCTGGGTGGCGTTGCCGGTGCCGAAGACCGTCAGCACGCCGAACAGCGAGTACAGCACCGCGAGGAACTGCCACCGGCTGCCGAGGCCGTTTTTAATATAGTACATGGGGCCGCCCACCAGCTCGCCGTTTTTGTTCCGCTCGCGGAAATGCACGGCCAGCGTCACTTCGGAGAATTTGGTACACATGCCCAGCAGAGCCGAGCACCACATCCAGAACACTGCACCCGGCCCGCCGATGGCGATCGCGCCCGCCACGCCGGCGATGTTGCCGGTGCCAACGGTAGCGGCCAGCGCCGTACACACTGCCTGGAACGGAGTCATCGCGCCGTCGGAGGCATCCTTTTTGCGGAAGATGCGGCCAATGGTCGTTTTGATGGCATAGGGGAATTTCCGGAGCTGCAAAAAGCCTGTCCGCACACTGAGCAGCAGGCCCACGCCGATGATGCAGACCATCGCCGGGATGCCCCAGATAAAGCTGTTGACCGCCTGATTGACGGCCGTGATGGTTTCGAGCATACTTTTAAGCCTTTCTTTTTCACTTTGACACAACGAAAATTATTTTATCGTATTTTAAGCGGCCTGTCAATTTACTTTGAACGTGAAATCTGCACGTCCCGGCTGAAAGCGTTAAAATAGCTTCCCCTTTGTTTTCTCTGTTTCTTTGCCGCTTTTTTGCCCGCCAAAGCCCTACACAAACCGCGCGGGTTGTGCTATGATAAGGGTGAAATTTCGGTTTGGCACTGCCAACCGCAAGGAGATGTCATGGATGTCTGAAACATCTGCTCTGATGGATACGCTGCGGCAGGAAGGGGTCTCCCCCGACCTGCTGCGCGCTGTGGAAGAATACCGTACCGCCCACCCGCTGGCGGAGGCCCTGCACCCCCGCATCCCCTCCCCTGCCTTCGTCTACTACGGCAGAGAGGTGTGGGAACAGGCGCTGGCCGCCCTGCTCTGCGGCGAAAACCTGCTGCTGGCGGGCGGCAAGGCCACCGGCAAGAACGTGCTGGCCGAAAACCTCGCCGCCGCCTTCGGACGCCCCGCGTGGGACATCTCGTTCCACGTCAATATGGACGCGGCGTCCCTCATCGGCATGGACACCTTTGAGGGCGGACAGGTCAAGTTCCGGCCCGGCCCGGTCTACCGCTGCGCCCAGAGCGGCGGCTTCGGCGTTCTGGACGAGATCAACATGGCCAAAAACGAGGCGCTGGCCGTCCTGCACGCGGTGCTGGACTTCCGCCGCGCCATCGATGTGCCGGGCTACGAGCGCATCCCGCTGGCCGAGGAGACCCGCTTCATCGCCACCATGAACTACGCTACGCCGGCACCCGTGAGCTGAACGAGGCCCTCACCTCCCGCTTCGTGGTCATCCAGATGCCCACCATCACCGAGGAGAACCTCGAAAAGCTCCTGCGCACCCAGTTCCCCGATTTGAACAGCAAGTATGTCAGGCAGTTCGCCCTGCTCTTCCTCGATTTGCAGAAAAAGTGCGACAGCGCGGAAATTTCCACCAAAGCTCTCGACCTGCGCGGTATGCTGGACGCTCTGCGCCTGATGCGCCGGGGCGTCGCTGCCGGGGCTGCGCTGGACATGGGCATCACCAACAAAGCCTTCGACTCCTACGAACAGGGCCTCATCCGGGATGCCATTGCCGCCCGCATCCCGGCCCAGCTCACCGCCGCAAAGCTCTTCGATTATAGCAGTTGCGTTTTTAATGCACAAGCAACATCCGCAAACTGCATATCGCAAATATGCTATTTTGATAGGCACTATTTTTGAAAATTGCGATAAAAGGGGCGTTTTTATGGAAGCGCAGAGCTACACCGCCGAAGAGCGGCGGGCCGCCAATCAGGTGTGGGCGGCGGCAGGAGCTTACGGCTTCGAGCCGCTGTTCCTCGCCCGGAACACCGACGGCACCATTGATTTTTACATGAACTGCGTCGTGGGGCTGGTCCACAAATACTACGGCGACGAGCTGGTGCGCAGCCTCTTTGACGCATGGGAGGGCGACATCCGGCAGACTATGCTGGACGATTTGACCTGGCTCTACCTCGAGAGCGCGGCCTACGCGCTGGAGCTGCCCCGCCGCCCGGTGCTTTCGGCCCTCCGCCGCGCCCATGCGGACTACTTTTTCGGCATCCAGTACAAGCTCTCGCGGCAGGAATGGATGGCGAAGAACCAGCTGGTCTACTCCATGCAGGCCGCGCGCTGGCGGGCTGTGCAGGGGCGCACGCCGCCGGTCATGACCCCCTACGAAAAGGATCTCGACGCCGCCCTCAGTCCCGAGACGCCCCCCAAGCCGGACGAGCTGAAAGCCGCACTGCTGGCCGTCTACGCCAAATTCGGGCTGTTCAACGGCACCGTGCATCAGAAGGCCGGGCTGCATCTCCATCTGGACGGTCTGCTGGCGTCCCTCATGACCCGCACCATGCCCACCCAGATGATAAAGACCGACCGGGTGACGGTGGAGCATTCCGGCTCGGTGGACGCCTCCGGCGGCGGCATCCATGCCGACAAGCGGCTGGCCCACATCACCCTGCGCCAGCGCGCCGAGGAAGACCGCGCCTACATCGAAAGCTGCTTTGGCCGGTCGCTCTACCCGCCCGAACGGCTGCGGAAGGCCGAGCAGGAGCTTTGCACCGGGGAGCATCTGGCTGTCACCTCTGGTTTGCCTCCGGCGTCCCCAGCCCGGAGCAGGCCCCTACCCCCGAGGCAAAGCACCTGGCCGAACAGGCTCAGCTTCAGGCTGAGCGGAACCGGGCGTACGATTCGAAAAATCTCGAGCTTCACCGCAGCGTCGTGCTGCGGCTGACTGAGCAGATACGGAACTGCATCCTCGTCCACCAGCAGCCCAACGCCCGGGTCGCCCGCAGCGGCAATCTCGACCCGGAGCGGGTCTGGCGCACCGTCATGGACGACGACCGGGTCTTCCGCTGTGCCGAGGAAGAGAACCACCCGTCCTTCACCGTTGACCTTCTGCTGGACGCTTCGGCTTCCCGCCTCCACTGTCAGGAGGTCATCGCGGCGCAGGGTTCTATCCTCGCCCAGAGCCTCGCGGCCTGCGGCATCCCGGTGCGGGTGAGCTGCTTTTCCAGCCTGCGGGGCTACACCGTCCTGCGGGTGCTCAAGGGCTTCAAGGAGAAGAGCTTACAGGGCATCTGCCAATATTTCGCCTCGGGCTGGAACCGGGACGGTCTGGCTCTGCGGGCTGCAGGCGACCTCATCGACTTCGACCCCGGCCCCGCCGCGCGGCATCTGCTCATTCTCCTGACGGACGCTTCCCCTAACGACAGCCGCCGCATCCCGCCCTCTCCCGATGACCCGCTGGGCCGCGACTACGGCGGCAGCGCGGGCGTGGAGGACGCCGCCGCCGAGGTGCGGGCGCTGCAGCGGAAGGGTCTGCGGGTCTCCGCCGTCTTTATGGGCGAAGACGCCAGCGCCGCCGACGCCTCCCGCATCTACGGCAAGAACATGGCCCGCATCCGGGGCATGGACCAGCTGGCCCGGGCCGCAGGCCGACTCATCCAGAACGAGATACGGGAGCTGGGCGACTGAATCATAATAATGTACGGGGCCGCTGTGCAGTTGTATCTGCTGCCAGCGGCCCCGTATTTTTGTTGTCGTTCACAACCATCTTGTTTTGCGTTGCAGAAGAATCAAAAAGTTTTTTGGTTTATTCGCAAACTTATAGTTGTATTATGGCGAAATTTATGATATACTACAACCAACGAAGGGCCGCACACCTACACATCACCCCGCGCCCACAGGAAGGAGAACCGCTATGGATGCCGCACGTTATTTTGAAGAGATGCATCTTGCCATGTCCAGCCAGAAGCCTGCGTACCGCCTTGTGCTCAGCGTCAAGGTCCAAGACCTCGGAGGCGCAGACGCTTATCTCGAGCTGCGGCAGGAGCCGGTCAGCGGCAAGGCCCGGGTGTTCTATTCCACGATGGGACGTCAGAAGCTGAACTTCCAGCTCGTCCGCAAAGGGTGGCAGAGCTGCCACAACGCCTCGGGCGAGCTGACGGGGCGCTTCCCCGCCACCGCCGACGGTCTGCTGGCTCAGACGGATTTCTCCGCCTTTGTCCGGGACGACGCCCTCGACAGCGGCCGGATGGCGCGCATTCTGGATGTTCTGGCCCATACTGCCGGTGGTTGTGGGACGGTCTCCCCCTCTGCTGCCCGGGAGGGTGCGCTCATCACGGTGGAGCGGTTCGTGGGCCGTCCCGCCCATTGGAGCTATTGGAGCACCCGCGCCGCCGAACAGCTGAACTTCGCGGCCATCCTCTGCTGGCTGGGCGACTACCTCGCCGGGGCAGAGCGCCGCACCCTGCAGAGCTGCCCGGAGGCCATGCAGCTTGCCGCCGCATGGCAGGCCGCGCTTTTCGCTCCCCTGCCCCAGACGGCTCAGCGGCCTCAGCCTGTACAGTCCCGGCCCGTCCGCCGTGCGCCTGTGGTCGAGAACAAACGCTGGCAGAGCATCCTCGCCGTGCTGGCGACGGTGTAAAAGAAAAGCTTCCCACGAAGGGAAGCCCATCGCCGTATCCGGCGCGCATTCGTTCATATTTTCAGTTTCGAGAAATCGGTGCAGAGATATTCATAGAGCTTGTCAACGGCCTGAAATCCCATCTTCGCATACAGTTCCTTCGGTGTATCCTCGGAGTCAGCGTGAAGATACAGGATCTCTCCGCGCTCCTGCGCCTTTTCGGCAATATGCTTCATCAGGGTCATGGCGATGTACTGGTGCCGGAAATCCTCGTCCACCAGCAGGCCGTCCATGCAGACATACCCATCGGATGCGAAAATATAGCAATCACCCACCAGCTTCCCGCCCAGATACGCGCCGAGGTAGGTCAGTTTTTCCCGGAGATGCCGGTTGTTCCGCACGGTAAAATCATCTCCGTACAACGGGCCGTAGTATTTCAGTTCGTGCTGTTCCAGCTGGTCTGCGTCCGGGGCCTTGATCGAGACGTCCGGGTTCGTTTTCCAGCTGCGGATGTCTGTTTCCGGGGGCAGAACCATCGTCAGAGTCTCTTCGCACTCCATGCCGAATGCATCGGCCAGCGGCTCGTACCCTTCCAGCTTGAGGAAGGTGTCTCCCCGCGCTTTCTGATAAGCCAGCGCGGCCCGGAGCTCGTCCTCCGTGGGCTGGCCGGAATAACAGAACGCGTTGTGGTCGTATTTATCGCGCAGCTCGCTGTCCTCCCGCTTGGTCAGATGCTCTGAAACGGTGTGAGACACGGAAAACAGCCGGTAAAAGCTTTCATCGGTCTTTCTTGTAGGTATCATTGTGTTTCTCCAAAACTTATCGCTCACTTCCACCCCCGCGCCGAGGGGTCGAGCATCTCGGCGGCGGAGTAGATGAGGGCGTTGCAGATGGCCGCAGCGACGTTGCTGCCGCCCTTGCGGCCCATCGCCACGATGGCGGGTACCTCATGCTTTTCGCAGACGGCGAAGAGCCGCTCCTTGCTCTCCACCACGTTCACAAAGCCCACCGGCACACCGATGACCAGTGCAGGCCGCAGGCCGCTTTCGATTTGTTCTGCGATCGTCAGCAGAGCCGTGGGCGCGTTGCCGACGGCAAGGATGGCCCCGGGATGCTCCTGCGCTGCCTTTTTCATCGCTGCGACGGCCCGGGTGGTGCCAGCCTCTTTGGCGGCGGCGGCCACCTCGGGGTCAGCCATATAACAGCAGGCCGTGCCGCCCAGCTTCGCCAGACCGGGCTTGGTGATGCCGGCCAGCGCCATATTCGTATCGGTCACGATGACGGCCCCGGCGTGGAGGCCTTGACGGCCTGCTCCACCGCGCGGGGGGTGAAGTGGAGATTCCGCGCATAGTCGAAGTCGGCGGTGGTGTGGATGACCCGCTTGACCACGGCTTCGTGCTCGGGCGGCGGGGTCAAGCCCATCATTTCCAGCTCTTCGGTGATGATGTGGAAGCTCGTCCGCTCAATGTCGGCAGGTAAATGATGCTGCGGCGTCAATATTCTATCCCCTTTCGTGCTTTTATCCCCTTCTGGTAGGGGTGGCGGTGACATTTCATCTCGGTGGAGTAGTCGGCGGCGTCCATCATCCACTGGGGCGGCGTGTGGACTGTCAGGACGCACTCACATCCGGCAGGCCGCTCCAGAACGGCCTTTTTTAATAGATCGACGTCCACCATATCCAGCTCTTCTGCGCTCCCGGCTTCGTCCAGTATCAGCAGGTCGGCAGGCTGTGCCATGGCGGCGGCGAGGTTCTGGTTTTGCAGTTCCCGGGTCGCGGCCTTTTCCTCCGGCGTCATCTGAAAGACGAATTTCTGTCCGGCCTTGCCCGGTAGATCTCCGCGCCAAGCTGGGCCAGAAGCGGGATCTCGCCGCTGTTCCCGCCCTTCAAAAACTGGACGATGACCACCCGCTTCCCGGACCCCAGCGCACGGAGCGCAAGACCCATAGCGGCGGTGGTCTTTCCCTTTCCGTCGCCCCAGTACAGATGCAAAAGTCCCTGTTCCATTCAGTGCTTCTCCATTCCCATCGCGGCATACACCGCGTCCATATCCAGCGCCCCTCGCACGCCGTCGGCCAGGATGTCGAACTGCTGGCGGCGGTACTCTTCCATCGGGATGAGGCCGCGTCGGAGGGGTCGATGCCTTCCGGCGGCAGAGCCAGCCCGCCAGCGCCTCGGTGAGCGTACCGGTGTCGAACAGACCGTGGAGGTAGGTGCCGAATACATTGCCCTGCATACAGCCTTCCCGGCCTCCGTCGGGGTAGTGAGCGAAGGGTTCGCCCTCAGCCTCGGTCACGCCGGTGTGGATCTCGTAGCCTTCCAGCTCTGCACCCGCAAAGGGGGCGGCGGCGACGGTCGCTTTGACCTGTGCGCGGCGCTTCTGCTCGCTGAACACGGTCCGGGTGGCAGCAGACCCAGCCCCCGCAGAGTCTGCGGCCGGCCGCTCTCGCTGCCGGTGGGGTCGTCGAGGGTCTGGCCCAGCATCTGGTAGCCGCCGCAGACGCCCAGCACCGGTGTGCCCTTCGCGGCCAGCTTGAGCAGAGCCGTTTCCAGCCCGCACTGCCGCAGCCAGAGCAGGTCATCCACCGTGTTTTTCGTCCCCGGCAGCAGGATGAGGTCGGGTGCGCCCAGCTCATGAGCGTTCGAAACATACCGCACGCCCAGCAGCGGGTGCTGTTCCAGCGGCATGAAGTCCGTAAAATTGGACAGATGCGGCAGACGGATGATCGCCGCGTCCATCGGCTTTTTGCCGTCCCGCATCTCGAGGCGCTGGCTCAGGGAGTCCTCGTCCTCGATGTCCACCTTCAGGTACGGTACGACGCCCACCACGGGCAGATGGGTCTTTTCTTCCAGCATCGAAAGGCCGGGGCGCAGAATTTCTACGTCTCCACGGAATTTATTGATGACAAGCCCCTTGATGCGCCGGCGTTCTTTTTCTTCCAGCAGCTCCACCGTGCCGTAGAGCTGGGCGAACACGCCGCCCCGGTCGATGTCGCCCACCAGAAGCACCGGCGCGTCCACCATCTCGGCGAGGCCCATGTTCACGATGTCCTCGCTCTTGAGGTTGATCTCCGCCGGGCTGCCCGCGCCCTCGATGACGATGACGTCAGCCTCCTCGGCGAGGCTGTCATACGCCTTCAGGATGTCCGGCACCAGCTGCCGTTTCGTGCGGAAATACTCCGACGCTTTCATCTGGCCCCGCACCTCGCCGTTGACGATGACCTGACTGCCCACGTCACTGCTGGGCTTCAGGAGGATGGGGTTCATCCGCACGTCCGGCTCGACACCGGCGGCCTGCGCCTGCACCACCTGCGCCCGGCCCATCTCGAGGCCGTCCTTGGTGACGAAGCTGTTCAGAGCCATGTTCTGGCTCTTGAACGGCACGGCGCGCAGGCCGTCCTGCGCAAAAATGCGGCAGAGCGCCGCGCAGAGCAGGCTTTTGCCTGCACCGCTCATCGTACCCTGCACCATGATGCATTTTGCCCTGCTCATCCCAGCACCTCTTTCATAAGTTCCAGCAGCCGGGCGTTCTCGGGGGCCGTGCGCACCGCCGTGCGGTACCACTCCGGCCCGAGGCCCGGATAATTCGCGCAGCTTCGCACCTGTGTTCCCAGAGGGCGAAGCCTCTCGTTCAGGTCGGCGGGCGCGCGGAAGAGCAGATAGTTCGCTTTTCCGTCGATGACCCGCAGACCCAGCGCCCGCAGGCCCGCCGTCAGAACGGGCCGCTGCCGGGCGATAAGGGCGCGCACCTCGTCCACATAAGCGGTTTCTTTCAGGGCCGCGACACCTGCCGCCTGCGCCAGGCTGGACACGGCCCACGGCTGGCCCGCTGTCTGCATTTTTCCAGAAGCGCTTCGTCGCCGCAGAGGCAGTAACCCAGCCGGACGCCGGCCATGCCGTAGAGCTTGGTGAAAGCTTTCAGGATGACGAGGTTCCCACTTTCCAGCAGAGGCTTCGCGGTCCACCCGTCGGCGTCGGGCAGAAAGTCCAGAAAGCACTCATCTACGGCCAAAATCGTGTGGCACTCCCCGCACCGGCGCAGCAGCTTTTTCACCAGTTCGGGTGAGGCCAGCTGCCCCGTCGGGTTGTTCGGCTGGCAGAGGAACACCATGTCGATGCTCTCGTCCACGGCGTCCACAAGGGCGTCCGTCGGAGCGAAATCATTCGCTTCCTCGAGGAAGAAGCGTTTCACTTCGCACCCCACCGTATCCAATGCAGAGGCGTACTCGGCAAAAGTCGGGGCTGTCACCAGCGCCTTATGGGGCTTGACGGCCCAGACCAGCCGGAAGATGAGGTCCGCCGCGCCGTTGCCGCAGAGGATATGCTCCTGCGGCACACCCTCGGCCCGGCTCAGCGCCGCCCGCAGGGTACGGCAGAGGGGGTCGGGGTAGCGGTCGGCCAGAGGCAGAGCCTCCCGGATGGCCTGCGCCACCCCTTCGGGCAGACCGAGTGGCTGACGTTCGCCGAAAAATCCAGCGCGTCGCGGCCAAAGCGTTCGCGGTAGCCCATCCAGTCACCGCCGTGGACCAGTTGTTTCATCCCAAGAACCCCCGTATCGCACATCCCCACGCCAGCGCAAACCCGCTGGCTACATACATCATCCGATCTGCCCGCAGAATATCCTCCGGCTCGATGGGCCGCAGCGGGTCGCCGATGGTGGGCTTCGGGTAATACTCCCCGAAATAGTAGCCGGCCCGGCCAGCTGGACGCCCAGCGCACCGGCGCAGGCGCTCTCAGTCTGGGCGCTGTTAGGGCTGGCGTGATTGCGGCGGTCCCGCCGCCAGATACGCCACGCGCCCTTGGCGTCATTGCGGGTGAACGCCGCCGCCATGATCCAGAGCAGCGCCGCCAGACGGCTCGGGATATAGTTTGCCACATCGTCCAGCTTTGCGGCGGCACGGCCAAAGTAAAGATATTTTTCGTTTTTGTAGCCCAGCATACTGTCCATGGTGTTGATGGCCTTGTAGGTCAGGGCCAGCGGCGCACCGCCCAGCAGCATATAAAGCAACGGCGCAATGACGCCGTCGCTGGTGTTCTCGGCCACCGTCTCCACCGCCGCCTTGGTCACGCCCTCGGCGGTCAGAGCGTCAGTGTCGCGGCCCACGATGCGGCTCACGGCCTTGCGGGCGGCGGGCAGGTCACCCTTTTTCAGTTGGACATAGACATTGGTGCTTTCCTGCACCAGCCCTTTGCGGCCAGCGCCTGCCCACACCAGAACATCTGCACGGCCAGCCCCAGCAGGGGGTGAAGCATCGCCGCGCCCCAGCAGACAAGGCCCGTGAACAGCAGCGTCCCCACCGGCAGACAGAACGCCACCACCGCGCCGCCCAGCAGCTCGCCCTGAGGCGTTTTGGGCAGGCGGGAGCGGAGGAATTTTTCCAGCCGGGAGATGGCTTTGCCCATGTACACCACCGGGTGGGGCAGCCACGCCGGGTCGCCGAAAATGGCATCCAGCACGAAGCCTCCCAGCACAGCCCAGGCGGTCATCATACGCCGGCCTCCGCGTCTTTCGTGTACTGCACGGTCTTCACGAGGCGGAGCTGGCGCTTCTCGGCCCAGTCGGCGGCGTCCAGCACATAGCCGCCTGCGTTGGGGCCGCACCACGCATAATAATCGCGCCTGGGCAGGACGTACCGCTCCATGGCCGCCATCTGGGTGCCGCCGTGGGCCAGGATGACCAGCAACTCTTCGCCGTCGGCCAGCGCCTTGTCCACCAGAGCAGAGAAGGCATTGCAGATGCGGTTCGAGAAGTCGTCCTTCCGCTCACCGTCGGGGCATTTGCTCTCGCAGTTGGCCTGCACCCACGCCTGATAATCGGCGTCGTGCTCCATCTCGACGTAGTTTTTGCCCTCGAAGCTGCCGAAGCACATCTCCTGCAGGTCCTTCACGACCACAAGCTCTGCCTCCGGGAAGAGCACCCGGGCCGTCTGGGCCGTCCGCTGCAGCGGGGTGATATAGACCACCTTCGGGTCGATGTCGGCCCGGCGCAGCTGGCTCAGGCCCTCCGCCGAGAGCGGGATGTCGCGCTGGCCCTGATAGCGCTTCTGGGCGTTGTATTCGGTCAGGCCGTGACGCAGCAGATAGATCAACATTGGGGTAATTCTCCTTTCAATACCGTCGGGATGCCGCAGAACATCTGCACCACGCAGTCGGCGCGCTCTGCCAGCAGGCAGGCCAGCGTCCGGCGGCCTCCGCCCGGCGCGCTCCTCAGCATCCATCGGGACAACACCGCCGCCGACCTCGGTGGCGATGACAATATCATATTCCGCCAGCTCCCGGGCCAGCGTTTCGAGCTGCTCCGGGGTCTGAGTCTCGGCGGCGGCGTCCTGCACATCGGCGATGACGCTGCCCCGGAAGTTCCGCGCAAAGGTGCGCTTGCCGCTGTAGAGCGGCCCTGTGATGAACATCATTTACAGCACTCCTCCCCACTGGCTGACGGCCAGCGCCGCCAGCATCCACAGCTCGGCCCGCTGTAAAAACCACCCGGCCAGGTCGCCGGTGATGCCGCCAAACTGCTTTTTTGCCACGAAATCATAGCGCCACATCGCCAGAAGCGCCGCCGCCGCCAGCC
>ENA-OQEX01000801-OQEX01000801.1-human-gut-metagenome-genome-assembly--contig:-NODE-801-length-14328-cov-2.090909_pt1 | contig 14328 bp, 21 predicted proteins | sample MGYA00242802_ERZ504649 | MGnify/ENA primary metagenome ERZ504649 (study PRJEB26092, sample SAMD00036194) | human gut metagenome | host: Homo sapiens | study: EMG produced TPA metagenomics assembly of... | reverse complement strand
AAATTATTCAATGAAGAAAAGCCACATTATAAGATTTTTTAAGAATGTAGTATAAATAGCAGTTCACAGGGAAAGCTATCGACATTTGAGGGAAATTCTGTTAATCTATTATAGGTACAAATAGTAGATTGGAGGAACAACAAAATGAAATTTACAATGGGAAGGACAATGAAGATCCTTGTAGCAATTTTGATCGTAGCAATCATTGCGATCGTTATGCTCTCACCATATTCTTTTGAAAAATATACAGCATCATCTAAAATGATTCAGGTTACTTCGGCTGATACTGTAACAAAAGATGCAAATGGTAAGAAAAAACAGCAGGTATATTCATATGAAAAAGATGATAAAAAATACACAGAGATCGTTAATGTTTTAGATCAGTATTCTTATCATTTTACAACAAAGACATTAACTAACTCATCTCAGATGAGTGATTCTAGTAAGCCACAGATGATCATGTTATTTGGAAATAAAATGCTTGTGATTAGTGATTCAGGAGAAATCCTTCTAGATAATCATGTATACCGCATGGGATATTCTGGTGGAAAAGATGCGAAAAAAATGATGAAAAGCATCAATAAGATTTTAAAGAGTGAATAAAATATAATAGGGGAAGACATCATGGGATATAAACGTCTTTATAAAAATTTGATCGACATTATCAAGGAAGAACAGGCAAAATTGGGATTTCGAAGAGAAAGTATCCGTCTGTACTATCCATTAAGTTCGTTAAACCATTTTTTTGAAACACAGGATACAGAAGAACAGATGAAAAACAGACTTCATGGAATACCAGATTTTATCAAAGAAACTTTAGGAGATATCAAAGTTGCTAGCAAAAAAGAAAGATTTTGCTTCTATATTCCAGAAGAAGGCAGTAACTACGTCCATGAAAATACAAACCCCAATGAATTTATCAAAGACTGGTAGATATCGTTGGAAAACACGGATGTAAAATGGAAGATATTATTGCGTTATTTAAACAACATGATAAAAACGTGTTTGTAGAAGAAATTCATAATGGAGAATTTGATTATCTGATCCGTTTTTCAGAAGAAAATGAAGATCCATATTATTACTGTTTTCACGATGAAGGATGTCACATCATCTATCACCGCTTTTTACCAGAAGATTATGAAGATTTCGGATTTTAAACAATGTTATTAAGAATACATATAGGAGGAATAAGTCATGAGTGAATTATTAGATATGATCAAAACAAGAAGAAGCATCAGAAAGTACAAATCAGATATGGTACCAAAAGAGATCATTGATAAGATCGTAGAAGCAGGAACTTACGCAGCCACAGGAATGGGACAGCAGTCACCGATCATTCTTGCAGTTACGAACAAAGAAGTGAGAGATAAACTGTCTAAATGGAATGCAGATATCATGGGAACAGACACCGACCCATTTTATGGAGCACCTGTTGTATTGGTTGTCTTAGCAGACAAAAACCGTCCAACAGCAGTCTATGACGGAAGTCTTGTTATGGCAAATCTAATGTTAGAAGCTCATGATTTAGGAATCGGAAGCTGTTGGATCCACAGAGCAAAAGAAGAATTTGAAAGTGAAGAAGGAAAAGAATTATTAAAATCTCTGGGAATTGAAGGAGATTATGTTGGAATCGGACATTGCGTACTTGGATATGTCGATGGAGAGTATCCGGAGATTCCTGAACGTAAACCTAATTGGGTATACAATATTGATTAATTGTTGGTTGATAAGCTGAAGTTATTGGTGGAATATTATAAAAATGGTTATCTGTCTGCGACCCGCTTTCGCTCGACTCACATGTAGCTGTACTAAGCTCCTGAATGATCTTACGATCATCCACTCGCTAAGTGCAGACGTGTTCCTACGGTCGCAGACAGATAACCATTTTTATAATATTCAATAATTTCAGTATAAATATAGAAATCCAATATCGTTTAACATACACATTTGTGGTGATTTGAATAGCCGTCTGTGTATATGAGAAAAACGAAATCATAGTATAAAAGATCCAGAGCCATTGAAATTTTGCCGTCGTTTTGAACGGTTCGCAGCAAATTCTGGTCTGATCTTTTATACTATGATTTCGTTTTTCTCATATACATTCGAACGACTACGTCAAATTACTTGTTGTTATTCTTCTCAGCTTCCTGCATCTTCATAGCACGAACTTTTAAAGGAAGTCCAAATAATGTAATAAATCCATCCGCATCATGATGATCATACATATCACCAGTTGTGAAAGATGCTAAAGATTCGTTGTATAAGCTGTATGGAGAAGTAGTTCCAGCCTTGATGATATTACCTTTGTAAAGTTTGAATTTAACTTCACCTGTTACATACTGCTGAGTAGATGTAACGAATGCCTGAATTGCTTCACGAAGAGGTGTGAACCATTTTCCTTCGTATACAACCTGAGCCATCTGGCTTCCAAGTTTCTTCTTAGCTTCCATTGTTTCACGGTCAAGGATTAATTCTTCTAACTGATCGTGAGCTGCCATTAAGATTGTTCCACCTGGAGTTTCATATACACCACGGGATTTCATTCCTACAACACGGTTCTCAACGATATCAACGATACCGATACCATTTTCACCACCAAGACGGTTTAATTCAGTGATGATCTCAGAAACTTTCATTTCTTTTCCGTTTAATGTTTTAGGAACACCAGCTTCAAATGTCATAGTAACTTCTGTATCTTTATCTGGAGCGTTTTCTGGAGCTACTCCTAAAACAAGCATGTTGTCGTAGTTTGGTGCTAAAGAAGGATCTTCTAATTCAAGACCCTCGTGACTGATATGCCATAAGTTACGGTCACGGCTGTAGCTGTGGCTTGCGTCAAATGGAAGGTGGATTCCGTGTGCTTCACAGAATTCGATCTCATCTTCACGAGACTGCATTGTCCATACATCTGTCATACGCCATGGAGCAATGATCTTGATGTCTGGAGCTAATGCTTTGATACCAAGTTCAAAACGGATCTGGTCATTTCCTTTTCCTGTGGCACCGTGCAGATTGCAACAGCATTTTCTTTTCTGGCGATTTCAACTAATTTCTTAGCGATTGCTGGACGAGCCATAGATGTTCCAAGAAGATACTGATGTTCGTATACAGCACCAGCCTGTACGCATGGCATGATATAGTTATCGCAGAAATCATCAACGATATCTTCGATATATAATTTAGATGCTCCGGATAATTTTGCTCTTTCATCAAGTCCATCTAATTCGTTACCCTGTCCACAGTTAACACAGCAACAGATAACTTCATAGTCAAATGTTTCCTTAAGCCAAGGAATCAGAGCTGTAGTATCAAGACCTCCGGAATATGCTAAAACAACTTTTTCTTTCATGAAATAAATCCTCCTAAGTGTATATTGACGGGATGTTTTCCTATTATATATAGGATCTGATATTGAAAATCCCGTATGTTCATATAAATATTTGCTTGTTTACTAATATACGTTATATTTACATCTTTTGCAAGGATTATTTTCGAAAATAATGAATATTTATAATATAAAATGAATAAAATGAAAAATAATTGCATATTTATACAAAACTATTGCATATTTTAAAATTCAGTTGTATACTTATGAACAATGATTAAAAAATAACCTACATTATAAAGAGAAGGACAAGGAGATTAACATGATCAAAGCAGGAATCATTGGATCCACAGGTTACGCAGGACAAGAACTTGTAAGAATCCTTACACAGCATAAAGATGCAGAGGTTGTATGGTATGGATCCAGAAGTTATATAGAACCAGAAATATTATGAAGTATTTAGAAATATGTTCCAGATCGTTGATGACAAATGTCTGGATGATAACATGGATGAGCTTGCATCTAAAGTGGATGTGATCTTTACAGCAACACCGCAGGGACTTTGTAGTTCTTTAGTATCAGAAGAAATCTTATCTAAAGTTAAGATCATTGATCTAAGTGCGGACTTCCGTATTAAAGATGTAAATCGATATGAAGAATGGTATGGGATCAAACATCAGAGTCCAGAATTTATTGATGAGGCAGTTTATGGACTTTGCGAGATCAATCGTGAAGATATCAAGAAAGCACGACTGATTGCTAACCCAGGATGCTATCCAACATGTTCTACATTATCCATTTATCCAATGGCGAAAGAAGGACTCATTGAGATGAACAGTGTGATCATCGATGCTAAATCAGGAACATCCGGAGCTGGACGTGGTGCGAAAGTCAATAACTTATATTGTGAAGTAAATGAAAATATCAAAGCATATGGAGTTGCAACTCACAGACATACGCCAGAGATCGAAGATCAGTTAAGCTATGCATCTGGAGAAGAAGTATTATTAAACTTCACACCACACTTAATTCCAATGAACCGTGGAATTTTAGTGACAGCATATGCAACACTTAAGAAAGATGTAAGTTACGAAGAAGTGAAAGCAATCTACGACTCTTATTATAAGAATGAAAAATTCGTCAGAGTGTTAGATAAAGATGTCTGCCCTGAGACAAGATGGTAGAGGGAAGTAACTATGTGGATGTCAACTTTAAGATCGATAAACGTACAAATCGTATTATCATGATGGGTGCCATGGACAACCTTGTAAAAGGTGCAGCTGGACAGGCCGTACAGAACATGAATCTTATGTTTGGATTAAAAGAAACTGAAGGATTAGAATTAGTACCAATGTTCCCATAGGGCTTTGGTAAGGAAGGACTAAAATTATGAAGATCATCAATGCCGGAGTAACAGCTCCAAAAGGTTTTAAATGTGCAGGACTTCGTGCCGGAGTGAAACCAGGGAAGACAAACAAAGACATGGCAATGATCGTAAGTGAAGTGCCAGCAAAGATCGCAGGAACATTTACAAAGAACATTGTAAAAGCCGCTCCAGTTTTATGGGGAAAGAAGATCGTAGAAGAACAAGAAGCAGTCAGAGCAGTGGTAATTAATACAGGAATTGCAAATGCAATGTACGGGGTGCACAAGGATATAAGAATGTTGTAACAGAAGCAAAAGAAGTAGCGAAATTGTTAGATATTAAACCAGAGGAAGTTGTCGTAGGTTCCACAGGAGTTATCGGACAGCAGCTGCCAATGGATGTGATCAAAGAAGGAATCAAGAAGTTAGTTCCAGAATTAAAAGCAGACAGACAAAGTGAAGAAGATGCATCCTGGGCTATCCTTACAACCGATACAAAACCAAAAGAAGCGGCAGTAGAAGTAGAGATCAATGGAAAGACAGTTACAATTGCAGGTATGTGCAAAGGTTCTGGAATGATCCACCCAAACATGGGAACAATGCTTGGATTTATCACTACAGATGCAGCAATCGATAAAGCTTTATTATTAGAACTGCAGAGGGAACTCATTGAAGATACATTCAATATGGTATCAGTTGATGGAGATACATCTACAAATGATACAGTTTTTGTATTTGCAAATGGAATGGCAGAAAATAAAGAAATTACAGAAAAAGATGCAGACTATGAAGCATTCAGAGAAGGATTATTATATGTTAACCAGTCTCTTGCAAAACAGATCGCAGGGGATGGAGAAGGATGTACACGTTTATTTGAAGTTCATGTAGCTGGTGCAGATTCCAAAGAAAATGCGAAGATCTTAAGCAAATCTGTCGTAACATCAAGTCTTACAAAAGCAGCAATTTACGGAAAAGATGCAAACTGGGGAAGAATTCTTTGTGCACTTGGCTATGCTGGAGTTGATTTTGATCCAGTCAAGGTTGATATTAGTTTAAAAAGTGCGGATGGTGTGATCGAGATCGTAAAAGACGGAATCGCAACAGACTATTCTGAAGATGAGGCAACGAAAGTATTATCTGCAGATGCAGTGACAGCAGATATTGATGTTCATAATGGAGTGTTTGAAGCAACTGCATGGGGATGTGATCTGACACACGATTATGTAACAATTAATGCAGATTACCGATCATAAGAATAAGATTATTATAGATAGACGACAAAATAAAAGGCATAAAAGCAGACAACTATGAAAGGAAGAATCAATGGAACAGATGAGAAATGAAATTAACGAATTGATCGAGCAGTCAAAACAAAAAGCAAAAGTATTAACAGAGGCATTACCATATATCCGTCGTTTCAATAACTGTTACGTTGTTGTAAAATACGGTGGAAGCGCTATGAAAGACAAGAATCTTCAAAAAAGCGTGATCAGAGATGTTGCACTATTAAAACTAGTAGGTATGAAACCGATCATCGTACATGGTGGTGGAAAAGAGATCAGTAAATGGGTTCGTATGTCAGGAAAGGAACCAGAATTTTACCATGGACTTCGTGTGACAGATAAAGAGACAATGGAAGTTGCTGAAATGGTATTATTTAAAGTCAATCAGGAACTGGTGGCCATGATGGCAGAAGTTGGGGTTAAAGCCGTAGGTCTTTCTGGAAAAGATGCTGAAATGATCCGTGTAAAGAAAAAAGAAATGCCTGGAAAAGATCTTGGATATGTCGGTGAGGTTAAGAGTGTCGATACAACACTTCTTGAAGCATTGATCGAAGATGATTTTGTACCAGTTATTTCTCCAATTGGTTTAGGAGATAACTATGAACCATATAATATTAATGCGGATGACACAGCATGTGCAGTTGCAGAAGCATTGAACGCAGAAAAATTGGTATTCTTAACTGATATTGAAGGGGTATTCGTAGATCCAGAAGATAAATCAACATTGATCTCTGAGATGGATCTTAAACAGGCAAAAGAATTTATCGATAACGGAGTTGTTGGAGGAGGAATGCTTCCAAAACTTAAGAACTGTATTGAAGCGATCGAAGGTGGAGTATCCAGAGTCCATATCTTAGACGGACGTTTAACAAATTGTCTGTTACTGGAATTCTTCACAGAAAAAGGTATTGGAACAGCCATCTTAAAAGAACCATTATTTGATAAACCATTATTCAACGAAGAAGATGAGGAAGGATGTTAAGATGAAAACTCAGCAGGAATATATTGAGCAGGGAGAACAGTATATCTTAAAGACATACAATCGTTTTCCAGTTGTATTAGAAAAAGGGGAGGGTGTCTATTTATATGATGCTGACCAGAAGAAATATCTGGATTTTGGTGCAGGAATTGCTGTATTTGCATTAGGATATGGAAATGAAGCATACAATCAGGCATTAAAAGACAGATTGATAAATTGATCCATACATCAAACTTATATTACAATATTCCAGCAGTAGAAGCTGCAAAGAAGATCGTCGATGCTTCAGGGCTTAAAAAAGTCTTCTTTACAAACAGTGGAACAGAAGCAATCGAAGGTGCGTTAAAAGTTGCAAGAAAATATGCATATAATAAAGATGATTCCAAGGATTATGAATTTATCGCAATGAATCATTCATTCCATGGAAGAAGTCAAGGAGCTTTATCAGTGACTGGTAACAGTCATTATCAGGATGGATTTGTTCCAAAAGAATTTCGTGCTGTATTTGCAGAATTCAATAACTTAGAAGATGTTGTATCAAAGATCACAGATAAAACTTGTGGAATCATATGTGAAGTTGTTCAGGGTGAAGGTGGAATTTTCCCAGCGGATAAAGAATTCTTAGAGGGACTTCGTAAAGTCTGTGATGAGAAAGATATCTTACTGATCTTTGATGAGATTCAGTGTGGAATGGGGCGCTGTGGATCTTTGTTTGCACATGATCTTTATGGAGTAAAACCGGATGTCTTAACACTTGCAAAAGCGCTTGGATGTGGTGTTCCTGTTGGGGCATTTGTTGTAGGCGAAAAGGCTGATGGGGCCTTGGTACCAGGTGATCATGGAACAACATATGGTGGAAATCCATTTGCAGCAGCGGCGATCAATGCAGTATTTGACCAGTTTGAGAAGTTACAGGTTCCAGAACATGCAAAAGAAATTGGTACTTATCTATGGGATAAGTTAGAAGAGTTAAAAGAAAAGCATGATTGTATTACAGGGCATCGCGGAATTGCTTTAATGCAAGGACTTGAATTTAATGCAGATCATCCAGTTGGTGATATCGTTAAGAAAGCACTGGAGAAAGGATTGATCATAATTTCTGCAGGAAATAATGTCATTCGTTTTGTACCGCCGCTTGTGATTGAAAAAGAACATGTAGATGAGATGATTTCTATTTTAGAAGATTGTATCGCATAGAATGTATAAAAAAGACCTCTATGGAAAAACTATCCGTAAAAAGATAGTTTTTCATGGAGGTTTTTATATGTTTGGATTGATCATTGCATTGATTTCAGGAGCTTTAATGAGTATTCAAGGTGTATTTAACACAGAAGTAACTAAACAAAGCAGTACATGGACAACGAGTACATTTGTACAGGCAACAGGATTTCTCGCATGTCTGTTGATCTGGTTGATCGCCGAGAGGGACCAAAGTTTCACGATGCTTTTAAAGGTCAGCCCCAGATACCTTTTATTAGGAGGAGTGATCGGAGCTGCGATCACATTTACAGTGATAAAAAGTGTGGCAAGTTTAGGACCTTCACAGTCAGCAATGTTGATCGTCGCATCACAAAGTGTTGTTTCTTATCTGATCGAGGTTTTCGGTCTGTTTGGTGTGGAAAAAACAGGTTTTGCATGGGTAAAGCTTTTAGGAGTGGTTTTGTTTGTCACAGGATTGATAATATTTAAATGGAAATCATAAATATCTCTTGTAAAGTATTATAATTTTCGTTAAAATAGAAGTTAGATTTACATGTTCCAGACTCTTTGCATAAGACCGGGAGGTTTATGTTGTTTAGGAGAGTTAAAGTGATAACCATTTTGCTGATGGTTTTTATGATGTCCATTGGATGCAGCCACAGGAAGGAAGTATCGATAGAACCAAAGAAGGAGACAAAGACAACGGCTGAGAAGTCTTCTTCTAAGGAAACTATTTATGTCTATGTATGTGGAGAAGTAAAACATCCGGGAGTTTATCGTTTTTCGAAAGGTGAACGCATTGTTTCTGCTGTGAAAGCAGCTGGTGGACTAACTAAGAAGGCTTCAGCGGAGAGTATTAATCAGGCAGAGAAGATGAAAGACGGGCAGCAGATAACGATTCCGTCAAAGAAACAGACAGCGAAGAATGAAGGATCTGATTCCAAAGCAGTGCAATCTTCCTCTGGAAAGATCAATATCAATACTGCAGGTGTCAAGGAGTTGATGACGCTTTCAGGGATAGGGGAAGCGAAGGCTTCTGATATTATCTCTTATCGAGAGGAACATGGCCCTTTTTCTGATATTTCAGATATTATGAAGATTCAGGGAATTAAAGAGGGGATATATCATAAGATCAAAGACAAGATAACAATATAATTTTAGAGGTGGAAAAATGAGGAAGGTCTTAGTTGTTGATGATGAAAAACTAATCGTGAAGGGCATCAAATTCAGTCTGGAACAAGATGAGATGCAGGTAGATTGTGCTTATGATGGAGAAGAAGCATTAGAGAAAGCCAAAGAGAATCAATATGATATTATTCTTCTTGATGTAATGCTTCCAGGACTGACTGGGTTTGAGGTTTGTCAGGCAATTCGCGAATTCTCTAGCGTCCCGATCATTATGTTGACGGCTAAGGGAGAAGATATGGATAAGATCCTTGGCCTTGAATATGGGCAGATGATTATATCACAAAGCCATTTAATATTCTGGAAGTAAAGGCAAGAATCAAAGCGATCTTACGTCGAAGTGCACATCACGATGTGAAAGAAGAAGAATCAGCCAAGGTTGTAGAATGCAGAGGATTAAAGATTGATTGCGAAAGTCGCAGAGTTCATATTCATGGGAAGGAAGTAAATCTAACGGCGAAAGAATTTGACTTGTTAGAGTTACTGGTATTTCATCCAAACAAAGTATACAGCAGAGAGGATTTGTTGAATACAGTATGGGGATATGATTATCCGGGGGATGCAAGAACGGTTGACGTGCATATCCGAAGATTGAGAGAGAAGATCGAAGTGAATCCGGGAGTACCGGACTATGTACATACAAAGGTGGGGGGTAGGTTACTATTTTCAGTTCCTAAGAAGAACAGATTTGCCTTTTTACTATAGTATGCAGTTTCTTTATTTTCTTGTCAGTTTTCCTTCTGAGACATTGATATCAGTTTTATTTAGTAAGTTGTTAAACGATGGATATCGTCAGAAACATATGACCAGAAGTGGATAGTGTGGTCAGTCAGTGTAGCTGGCTTGGTGATCAGGTAGTTGGAGTCGATTTTCATTTAGATGATGGCTCCAACTCTCTTTCTAATCAGATTGATGAACTTGCAGCAAGTATGAATGGGCGGATCATCGTAATTAAGAATAATTATAAGATCATCAAGGATACTCATACAGATTTTCAGTCTAGATTCTTTTTAAATGATAATGTATTGGATGTTATGGATGGAAAGAAGACAAGGATTGTATCAGAGAGTGGAAAGTATATCGAAGTGATGGTTCCGATCGTATCAAAAGCTGGAAAGCAGAATCATATCCTGGGAGCTGTGCAGGCGACTGTGCCATCTGAGGATATGATGGGAGCAGTTACGGAGATGGAGCATCGCAGGAATATGCTGCTGGTAGCATGTATCATCTGTGGATTATCAATGGCAATGATCATTAGTTATCTGCTGACGAGAGATTTAAAGAAGATTCAGAGAGATGTTGATTTTATTGCGGCTGGTCATGAAGATGAATCCATTGAAGAGACAGGATTCCTAGAAGTACGCAGTATTGTGCAGCGTTTTAATGAGATTCTTGGAAGAATGCAGACGTTGGAAGATTCAAGACAGGAGTTTGTATCGAATGTATCGCATGAGTTAAAGACACCAATGACATCGATGAAAGTTCTTGCAGATTCTTTAATTCAGCAGGGAGATCAGGTTCCGGCTGAATTATATCGAGAATTCATGCAGGATATCGTTGCTGAGATCGACCGTGAGAACGTGATCATTTCAGATCTGTTATCTCTGGTGAAACTAGACAAGAAAGCAGCGCAGCTTCAGATCACAACAGTAAGTATCAATGAATTGTTGGAGATTATCATGAAGCGTTTAAAACCATTGGCTCTGCAGCGTAATATCGAATTGATCTTTGAAAGTTTTCGTCCAGTAACAGCAGAGATTGATGAAGTGAAGTTGTCTTTAGGGCTTACGAATCTGATCGAGAATGGTATCAAGTATAACAAAGATGATGGGTGGATCCGCGTGACACTGAATGCAGATCATAAGTATTTTTATGTGAAAGTTGCAGATTCTGGTGTTGGAATTCCTGAGGATTGCCAGGATCAGGTATTTGATCGTTTTTATCGCGTGGATAAAGCAAGATCAAGAGATACTGGAGGCACAGGACTTGGATTAGCGATCACAAAGAGCGTTGTTTCTCTTCATAATGGAGAGATTAAGTTATACAGTAAGGTTGGTGAAGGAACAACATTACACTTAGAATTCCATTAAAGTATAAAGGCTAGGAGGAAGAGATGAAGAAAAGAAAATTATGCATGATCTTTTTGCTTTGTCTGGCTTTGATGACTTTAGTGGCAGGATGCCGGTCAAAAAAAGAAACCAATGACCAAGGCAATCAAAAAGGAACAGCAATTTACTATACTAATAATGATGTTACGAAATTGATCATGAAGAAAGAAAATGTGAAGCTTGAAGGGAATCAGCAGCAGAAAGTGAAGATTTTATTAAAGAAACTTCAACAGACTCCAAAGAGTGATAAGATACGCTCAGTGATTCCAAAGAGAATTATGATCAATGGTGTATCAGTGAATACAAATATCGTTGAGATTGATTTTTCGACAGGGTATAAACGAATTTCAGAGAATAGAGATTTGATCTGCCGTGCTGGTATTGTATATACACTGACTCAGTTAAAAGATATCAATTATGTATCATTTTCAATTTCTGGAGAGCCAATGCTTGATACAGATGGTACAGCAATTGGTGCTCTTGGAAGAGATAGTTTTGTATTTGGTAAGTTGCCAATGAAATAATTTATGAAACAAAGACCGATGGTTCTTATATTTGCCGGAGTGTTATCCGGAACAGCCGTTGTATGGAATATTATGTCCATGACAGCGGCTTTTTATCTATTGACAGGTATTTGTCTGTTGGCGTCCTTGATTTTTAGTGATAGGCGTTATGGATGGGTTGTAGTTGGAATACTTGCAGGAATTTTATTATCGTTAGGTTTTAAGACTTCCATGAAACTTGATCTGATCCAGGTAAAGGAAAAGGCAACAGAATATACAATGGGAAGAGTTTTAGAAGTATCGAAAACAAAGAAGGGAAGTTAGACAAGTACTTTTAAAAATAAAAATTTGGAGGGGAAGATCCTTTTATATACACCCGAGGATGAAAAGATCATTCCAGGAGATATTCTTCGGTTTCAAGGAGAATTAGAAGAATGGGAAGATGCAGCTAACCCTGGCCAATTTTCAAGCAGACATTATTATTTCAGTAAAGGAATTTACTATCATGTATATTCGAAAAATATTGAGATTGAAGGACATCAAAATATATATTTTCAGGAAAAGATCTTGCAATGTAGAGAGTACATGAAACATCAGTTAGAAATTCAATACAAAAATGAAGTAAGTGATTTCTTAAAGGGATGTTAATAGGTGATAAAATGGACTGAGTGATGAGGTTAAAGATGACTTTAAGGAAAGTGGATTAATTCATTTACTTGCGGTATCAGGACTTCATATATCGTTGGCAGGAAGAAGGTATATAAATTGGTTCGCAAGTGGTGTGGAAATTTTGTAGTTGGTTCACTGGCAGGAATGACAGGTGCAGTGTTTTATTGTATTTTAACAGGTGGATCGGGATCGTCACTTCGTGCAGTGATGATGTTGGGTGTTTACTTCCTGTCAGAAATATTAGGAGAACACTATGATATGATGTCTGCAGGAGCTTTTGCAGGAATTGTCTTACTTATAATGTGTCCGTACAGAATCTATGATACGGGGTTTTTATATTCATTTACAGCAGTTTTTGTGATCGCAATCTATCAACTTGTTAAACCAAAGATGAAAGGTAAATATTATAAGTTGAAGGAATCTTTATCGTTTTGTATTTTTATCCAGATAGGGATGCTGCCATTAATCATATATTTTCAGTATGAAGCTCCAGCTTTTTCTTTTCTTGCGAATGTAGCAGCAGTACCACTGGCAACGTGTGCTTTTACTTTAGCTTTTCTTTTGATTTTTTTGCCGTATACCGTATTTCATGAAGCAATCTCATGGATGATCCAAGGGGTTTTGTGGATTTCCAGACAGTCTTATGGGATGTTGACGATCGGACATGTACCATTTTTATGGGTACTCTTATTTTATTTTATGACCGGATTGTGGATATGGAAGAAAATGGACAAAATCGACATATCAGGATCAGTCTGGCTTATGTTATCATGATCATTTTGATATGGATTCCAATGGCCAGAAGAAAGAGTCTGGCATTTCTTGATGTTGGGCAGGGAGATTGTTTTGTAGCAGATACGAAGTCTGGGGCGATCATATTTGATGGTGGAAGCAGCAGTGAAGATCAGGTTGGAAGATATCGGATTCTTCCGTATATGAAATATCTGGGGTATCAGAAGATTCAGATTGCGGTGATCAGTCATATGGATATCGATCATTATTCTGGGATCAAGGAATTACTTGAGATGGGGAAAATTAAGTATCTTGGGCTTCCAGAGATTCCAAAAGATGAGACAATGAAAAAGATCATAGGTATAGCGAAGAAACGAGGAACAACTATTTTTTATCTTTCAAGAGGAAGGCAGATCACTACAAAAGATGGAAGTTTGAAAGTGTTGCATCCTCAAAAGAACAGTCAGATGGAAAAGAATGCGGCATCGTTGGTAATGCAGGGAAAAATACTTGGATATCGGGTGCTGTTAACGGGAGATGTGGAAAAAGAAGGCGAAGAAGAACTATTATCAGAAGAATTGGAAAGAGCAGATATATTAAAAGCAGCACATCATGGGTCAAAAAATTCCACGAGTAATGAATTTTTACAAAAGGTTCAGCCGAAACAGACGGTCATCTCTTGTGGAAAACAAAATAGATATGGACACCCACATTTAGAAACTATCCACAGACTACAGACATATCACACAAAGATTTATAGAACAGATCGAAGTGGTGCGATTATTTTTTCAAAAGAAGAGATGGTTGAAAATCTTCAAAAAAAAGGTATACTATCAAAAGCTATAGAAAGAGATGCAAAGAATATGAAGAAAATATTAGAAGATATCAAGACAAATACATACGAACGTTTTTATCTATCTACGGGGAAGAAAAATATATGATCTCCCAGATGAAAAACCAGTTAAAAAAGCATTAGTTT
>ENA-OQEX01000800-OQEX01000800.1-human-gut-metagenome-genome-assembly--contig:-NODE-800-length-14331-cov-7.273655_pt1 | contig 14331 bp, 19 predicted proteins | sample MGYA00242802_ERZ504649 | MGnify/ENA primary metagenome ERZ504649 (study PRJEB26092, sample SAMD00036194) | human gut metagenome | host: Homo sapiens | study: EMG produced TPA metagenomics assembly of... | reverse complement strand
CCCGGACAAAAGGCGGACATTTGTCCGACATTCGTCACCAGAGATAGAGATAGAGATAGATATAGAGATAGAAAAAGAGAGAGAGGGAGAAACGGGACACCCCGCCCCCGCCGCTTATGGCAGATACAACAATGTGATACTGACCGATACAGAGCTTTCCGGGCTGAAAACAGAGCTGCCCGACAAGTGGGAGTATTATATTGACCGGCTTTCCTGCCATATCGCTTCCACCGGGAAGCAGTACCACAGCCATGCAGCCACCATTTACAAGTGGGCGCAGGAGGACGCTGCCAAAGGCAAGGCTGCCCCGAAACAGGGCATACCCGATTATTCATGCAAGGAGGGCGAGAGCTTATGAAAAACGAGATTGAAGCTATGATTACGGACATTACAGCCACTACCGCCGAAGCGGAGGACTACACAGGCGAGGACGGGCTTTTATACTGCGGCAAGTGCCATACGCCCAAAGAAGCCTACTTTGCAGAGGGAAAGACTTGTTTCGGGCGTGACCGCCACCCAACAGACTGCGACTGCCAGCGGGCAGCCCGTGAAAAGCAGCAAGCCGCCGAAAGCAGACAGAAGCACCTTGAAAAAGTGGAGGACTTGAAACGCCGGGGCTTTACCGACCCCGCTATGCAGAACTGGACATTTGAGCATGACAACGGCAGAAACCCGCAGACCGAAACCGCCCGCTTTTATGTGGAGAGCTGGGAAACCATGCAGGCTGAAAATATCGGCTACCTGTTCTGGGGCGGCGTGGGGACAGGAAAAAGCTACCTTGCCGCCTGTATCGCCAACGCCCTTATGGAAAAAGAGGTTGCCGTCTGCATGACAAACTTTGCAACAATACTCAATGACCTTGCCGCCAGCTTTGAGGGCAGGAATGAGTATATTTCCCGCCTTTGCAGCTACCCCCTGCTGATACTTGATGATTTCGGTATGGAGCGAGGGACAGAATACGGGCTGGAACAGGTTTACAGCGTGATTGACAGCCGTTACCGAAGCGGCAAGCCGCTGATCGCCACGACCAACCTCACGCTGGAGGAATTGCAGCACCCGCAGGACACGCCCCACGCCCGTATCTATGACAGGCTGACTTCCATGTGCGCCCCCGTCCGCTTCACGGGCAGCAACTTCCGAAAGGAAACCGCACAGGAAAAGCTGGAACGCTTAAAGCAACTGATGAAGCAGCGAAAGGAGAGCCTATGACAGAAACGAAACAGACAAGCACCACCAAAACAGACCGCCGCCCGGACTGTGTGACGGAAATCCGCATGGGCAACTCCGTCCTTACCGTTTCCGGCTTCTTCAAGCAGGGCGCAACCGACACCGCAGCCGACAAGATGATGAAAGTGCTGGAAGCGGAAGCTGCTACACAAAAAACGGCGATTTGACCGACCATAAAGAAGCAGATTTGACGCTTTTGCCGCTATACAGACAGCCGCCCCATGTGGTACAATCAAGGTACGGAATAGTGGGGCTGGCTGTCGGAAACGGAGGATTTTATGTTAAGACAGACCAACCAACAACCAATTACCGCCCTTTACCCAAGACTTTCCCATGAGGACGAGCTGCAAGGCGAGAGCAATTCCATTTCCAATCAGAAGCGTATCCTTGAAACCTATGCAAAGCAGAACGGCTTTTCCAATCTGCGCTGGTACACGGACGACGGTTATTCTGGTGCGAACTTTCAAAGACCCGGTTTTCAAGCCATGCTTGCGGACATTGAAGCCGGAAAAGTCGGGACAGTTATCGTAAAGGATATGTCGAGGTTAGGGCGAAACTACCTGCAAGTGGGAATGTACACGGAAATGATTTTCCCACAGAAAGGTGTCCGCTTCATCGCTATCAATGACGGAGTGGACAGCGCACAGGGCGACAATGATTTTGCCCCGCTGCGGAATATCTTTAACGAATGGCTGGTGAGAGATACGAGCAAGAAAATCAAAGCAGTGAAACGCTCAAAAGGCATGAGTGGCAAGCCTATCACAAGCAAGCCTGTGTATGGCTACCTCATGGACGAGGACGAAAATTTCATCATTGACGAGGAAGCTGCACCCGTAGTCAAGCAGATATACAATTTCTGCCTTGCCGGGAATGGTCCGACCAAGATAGCCCGTATGCTCACAGAGCAGCAAATCCCCACGCCGGGAACGCTGGAATACCGCAGGACGGGCAGCACCCGCCGCTACCACCCCGGCTATGAGTGCAAGTGGGCGACCAATACCGTTGTGCATATCCTTGAAAACCGGGAATACACGGGCTGTCTGGTAAACTTCAAGACAGAAAAACTTTCTTACAAAGTCAAGCACAGTGTAGAAAATTCCCCGGAAAAGCAAGTGATTTTCGAGAACCACCACGAGCCTATCATAGACACGCAAACATGGGAACGGGTGCAGGAGCTTCGCAAGCAGCGCAAACGCCCCAACCGCTATGATGAAGTGGGCTTGTTCTCCGGCATACTGTTCTGTGCGGACTGCGGCAGCGTCATGTATCAGCAGCGATACCAGACAGACAAGCGCAAGCAGGACTGTTATATCTGCGGCAACTACAAGAAACGCACCCATGACTGTACGGCGCACTTTATCCGCACCGACCTCTTGACCGCTGGTGTACTCTCCAATCTGCGGAAAGTGACAAGCTATGCGGCAAAGCATGAAGCCCGGTTTATGAAGCTCTTGATTGAGCAGAACGAGGACGGGGGCAAGCGCAGGAACGCCGCCAAGAAAAAGGAACTGGAAGCCGCCGAGAAACGCATAGCCGAGTTATCCGCTATCTTCAAGCGGCTGTATGAGGACAGCGTGACCGGGCGCATATCAGACGAGCGTTTCACAGAGCTGTCGGCAGACTATGAAGCAGAGCAACGGGAACTGAAAGAAAGAGCCGCCGCTATCCAAGCGGAGCTTTCCAAAGCACAGGAAGCCACCGTGAACGCAGAAAAGTTTATGAATGTTGTCCGGCGGCATACCAGCTTTGAAGAACTTACCCCTACTCTGCTGCGGGAGTTTGTAGAGAAAATCGTTGTGCATGAGTGCAGCTATGACGAGAACAAGACCCGCAGACAGGACATTGAGATTTATTATTCTTTTGTTGGCAAGGTGGACTTGCCCGAATAACCGCCCGACTATCCGACACAATGCGCAAGTGCCGGATAGGAACGGCAAAATTTTTTACACTTCTATTGCTTCTTTATCACACATCAATAAAGTCTCAGGGCATGAAGCAGCTTATGGCTAATTAGATGTAATAAAAGCGAAGAAAGGAAAAGCACAATCCAGACAGAACCGGCGGTGCGGTCAAGAAATATTGTGAAAACACAAGATTTCTGCTATAATGGGTGCAGAACACATGGCGATGGAAAGAGAGGCGGGACGCTATGCACATTAGCTATCAGCCATTATGGAACACCTTGAAAGAGCATGGCATGAGAAAAGAGGACTTGCGGCTTGCCGCCGGTCTTACCACAAATATGATTGCCAATATGGGTAAAGGCAAGAATATCAGCATGGAAACGCTGGTTCGTATCTGCGAAGCCCTGAATTGTGGTATTTTAGATGTGATTGAATTAGAGCAGGACGAAAAAGCTGAAATATCAAATTAACGAGGAAGGTGCTGTGAAATGGACAATAGAGAAAGAATTATCAGACTTTGGTTTGATATGTGGCTTGCAAAAAAGATTTAGGTATATTTGATGTGTTTTCAGATAATGCCGTATATATTGAAGTTGGGGCCAGAGTACCACGGTTCCAAGAAAATAAAACTTTGGTTTGATGAATGGAATACCCGTGGAACTGTCTTGCAATGGGACATCAAACAATTTTTCCATAAAGGCAATCAGACCATTGTTGAATGGTATTTCAAAAATAAGATGGACGCCGGTAACGTAGAAGCGTTTGATGGAATATCACTGATAGAATGGACGCCAGATGGCAAGATTGCTCTCTTAAAAGAATTTGGTTGTAACGAAAATCGGTATGACCCGTATAAAGATGGCATTATACCACATTTCAGAGATGAAAATGCAAAGTGGTTTTAACAGGAAAATTCAGTTGTTGGAGGTAATTATGCAGAATGGATAATTGGTTTACCATTGAGCAAATAGACCGTGATACATTCTCTATTAGCGAATACAAGCACTGGGAAGAAACACACTGCTATTTACTATGCGGAGAGAAATATGCTGTTCTCATTGATACAGGTTTGGGCGTTTCCAACATCAGAAAAATTGTGGACAGTCTAACAGAACTGCCTGTTATGGCAATTACTACTCATGTTCATTGGGATCACATCGGCGGGCATAAGTATTTTGATAATATCGCCGTACATGAAGCGGAAAAGGACTGGTTATCGGTCAGGTTTCCAATACCGTTGCAAGTTGTGAAGAACAATTTGACAAGACTTCCTTGTGATTTTCCAAGAGATTTTGATATTAACGCTTATCAGATTTTTCAAGGTATGCCACAAAGAATCTTACATGATGGCAATTTTTTGAATTTAGGCGGGCGGGAAATTCAGGTTATTCACACGCCGGGACATTCTCCCGGACATTGTTGCTTTTACGAACCAGAACGAAACTATTTGTATTCCGGGGATTTGATATACAAGGGAAGCCTGGACGCATTTTACCCAACTACTGATCCGCAACTATTTTATCAATCCATAAGGCGGATACGGAAATACAAAATAAAAAAAGTTCTGCCCGGACACCATCAGTTGGACATTCCCGTTTCTTTGATAGCTGATATTGAAGCCGGATTTGCACAATTAGAGAGAGCCGGAAAACTCAAACAGGGAAATGGATTGTTTAAGTTTCAGGATTTCCAAATTCATATATAATCAAAGCTGCCGTTGCAGGAACACCCATTCCCACAACGGTAGTTTTCATTTCCACACTCTGCGCCGGAAGTTCATGCCGGAGTTTTTTATCAGCGGGGATTTCTTGAACAGCTTTTTCAAAAGGCTTCGTTCCTCTTGTGAGAGCCGCTTATATTTGAGCTGGAATGCCTTGCAGAATATCTCCGTAAACTGCTGTGCCCCGGACTGCCCAGCAATCTATCCCCATGCAGCGGATGTTTGAGGATGGCACCTGCCGGGTGAAAGCAAACTACTACACCCGCACCATCCAGTATCAGGACATCAATTATCAGTTGGCGCAGCAGGAGGACAAGACCGCCATTTTTGAGGAATGGTGCAGTTTTCTGAACTTCTTTGATTCCAGCATCAAGTTTGAACTGTCCTTCGTGAACATGGCAACCGACAGCACTGAGTTTGAGAAAAGCATCCGTATCCCGTACCAGCGGGATGGTTTCGATGATGTTCGTGCCGAGTATTCCCAGATGCTGCGCCAGCAGCTTGCCAAGGGCAATAATGGTCTGACCAAGACCAAATTCATCACCTTTGGTGTGGAGGGCGAAAGCATGGCACAGGTCAAGCCCCGGCTCGACCACATCCAGAATGACCTGCTGAATAATTTTCATCGGCTGGGTGTGCAGGCAAAGCCCTTGAACGGTGCCCAGCGGCTGAAACTCATGCACGATATGTTTAACATGGACGGTGCCAGCAAGTTTCACTTTGACTGGAAAGACCTTGTGAAAAGCGGACTTTCGGTGAAGGATGCTATTGCGCCTACCGCCTTTGCCTTCAAAAATTCCCGGACGTTCCAAATGGGCGGCATCTTTTGCGCTGCCAGCTTTTTGAGCATCACGGCATCCGACATCAGCGACCAGCTTTTAAAGGATTTTCTGGATATGGATTCGTCCCAAATCGTCACCATGCACATCCAGTCCGTTGACCAGAACAAGGCCATTAAGACGGTCAAGCGCACCATTACGGAGCCGGACCGCAGCAAGATCGAGGAGCAGAAGAAAGCCATCCGTGCCGGATATGATATCGACATCCTTCCGTCGGATTTGGCGACCTACGGCAGAGATGCCAAGGCTCTTTTGAAGGAATTGCAGAGCCAGAACGAGAGAATGTTTTTGGTGACATTCCTCGTTTTGAACACCGGGCGCACAGAGCAGGAGTTGGAAAACAACGTTTTTCAGGCATCCAGTATTGCACAGAAGCACAACTGCAACCTGTGCAGACTGGACTACCAACAGGAGCAGGGCTGATGAGCAGCCTGCCGCTGGCAGACTGTCAGATCGAAATTCAGCGGGGACTGACCACCAGCAGCACGGCTATCTTTATCCCCTTTACCACACAGGAATTGTACCAGAGCGGAAAAGAATCGCTGTACTACGGCTTGAATGCGCTTTCCAACAACCTCATCATGGTGGACCGCAAAAAGCTGAAAAACCCGAATGGCTTGATTTTGGGCACTCCCGCTCTGGCAAAAGTTTCTCGGCAAAACGTGAAATTGCCAACGCCTTTCTGGTGACAGATGATGATATTATTATCAATGATCCCGAAGCGAATACTCGCCGCTGGTGAATCGTTTGAAAGGTCAGGTCATCAAAATCAGCCCAACAGCACCCAATTTGTCAACCCCATGGACATCAACGCCAACTACTCCGAGGAGGATAATCCGCTGTCCCTGAAAGCCGACTTTATTCTTTCTCTGTGTGAGCTGGTGGTGGGCGGCAAAGATGGTCTGATGCCCGTCGAAAAGACGGTCATTGACCGCTGTGTGCATCTGATTTATCGCAAATATTTTGCCGACCCCTGCCCGGAGAATATGCCCATCCTTGAGGACTTGTACAATGCCCTGCTCCAACAGGACGAAAAAGAAGCCCACCATGTTGCCACGGCTCTGGAAATCTACGTCAAGGGCAGTCTGAACCTGTTCAACCATCGCACCAACGTGAACGTCAATAACCGCATCGTCTGCTATGACATCAAGGAACTGGGCAAGCAGATGAAAAAGCTGGGAATGCTCATTGTGCAGGATCAAGTGTGGGGGCGTGTCACGGCAAACCGCAGCAGCGGCAAGTCCACCCGGTATTATATGGATGAGATGCACCTCTCTTAAAAGAGGAGCAGACCGCCGCTTATTCCGTGGAGATCTGGAAGCGTTTCCGCAAGTGGGGCGGTATTCCCACAGGGCTGACCCAGAACGTGAAAGACCTGCTTTCTTCCCGTGAGGTCGAGAATATTTTTGAAAATTCGGACATGATTATCATGCTGAATCAGGCGGCGGGAGACCGGCAAATTCTCGCAAAGCAGCTCAATATTTCGCCCCATCAGCTTTCCTACGTTACCCACTCCGGCGAGGGCGAGGGGCTGCTGTTCTTCGGCAATGTCATTCTGCCGTTCGTTGACCGTTTCCCCACCGATCTGGAACTGTATAAAATAATGACCACCAAGTTAGGTGAGGTTTCGGAGGGTGCGCAGAAATGAGCAATCCGAAGCTGAATCCCAAAGAGGAATCGTCCGCCAAAAAGACCCGTTCTCCCCCGAAGAAAGCCAAGGTGGAGCAGTCGGTGCCCAAAAAGAAGAAGCTGAAAACTGATGCAGAAAAGACAGCCGAAAAAGCCCAGCATCTGCGGTTTGGCAAGGCGGAACTGACCCCGGACGAACTGAGCCGTTTGAGCAAGGCGCAGAAACGGGAGATGTACGCCGCCCATACCGCCCGGTCTGCGGTGCACCGGGAAATCGACCAGTACGAGGACGACAATGTGGGCACACAGGCTCTGAGCGAGGGCGAAAAAGCGGCTGGCAATGTCCGGGATATTTCCAAGAGCAGATACGCCCGCAAACTCAAGAAGAAAGCCAAAATGCAGGGCAAGAAAGGAGCCAAAACCGCAAAATCTTCTGCACAGAAGCCGACTGCGGCACAAGATGTAGGAGCATCCAGCACCGGCGAGGGCGGCTCCAACTGGCTTTCCCGGTGGCGGCAGAAGCAGGACATCCGGCAGAGCTACTATGCCGCCGCCCGGTCGGGCACTGCGGCGCAGACCGCAGGCGGTAAAGCGGCATCCAACGGTGCATCTGCCGCTCGTTCCGGCATGGAACAGGCGGTGGAGAAAGGCAAAACTGCCGTCAGCACCGCTGTGAAGGGGCTGGTGAATGCCGCCAAGGGCAACGCACACGTTCTGGTGATCGTGGGCGTTTTTCTTTTGCTCATTCTTATGGTGATGTCTGGCTTTTCCTCCTGTGGCATCCTCTTTTCCGGCGGCACGCAGGTATCCGGGCAGACCATCTACACCGCAGAGGATCGGGACATCCGGGGCGCAGAACAGGACTACAAGAAGCTGGAAAAGGAACTGGATAAAAAAATCAAGCGCACCCCCACCGACCACCCCGGCTACAACGAGTATCAGTACCATCTCGACCCCATCGAGCATGACCCGTGGCAGTTGACTTCGTATTTGACCACCCTCTACGACGATTACACCCGGTCAGAGGTGCAGGGCAAGCTGAAGGAGACCTTCAAAAAGCAGTACAAACTGACCACATGGGTGGAGGTACAGATACGGTATAAGACCGTGTGGGTCATCAGCCAGCAGGAATCCCGGTACCCACGCAGGTGCCTACGAGTACAAAATCTTCCACACCAAATTGGTGAATAAAGGGCTGGAAGTCGTTATCCGGGAAGAATTGGATGCTGACCAATGGAAACGGTACGAGATTTTCCAAGATACCTTGGCGCAGACCCTACCTGTTTAACGGCGGTCTGCCGCCCGGTGGCTCCGATGGCTCTGGCGCGCCGGGCATTGATTATCAGGTTCCGGCAGAAGCCCTGACGGATGATGAATTTGCCGCCATCTACAAGGAAGCCCAAAAGTATGTGGGCACACCTTACGTCTGGGGCGGTTCCACCCCGGAAACAGGCTTTGACTGCTCCGGCTACGTCTGCTGGGTATACAACCAGAACGGCTACGATGTGGGGCGCACCACCGCCAACGGCTTGTGGAATAAGAGCCAGCACATCAGCGAGGCCGAAGCAAAGCCCGGAGATCTGGTCTTTTTCAAAGGAACCTACGACACCCCCGGCATGAGCCATACCGGAATCTATCTGGGCAACGGCATGATGGTCAGTGCCGGCGACCCCATCAAGTACGCAAACATTCATTCGTCCTACTGGGAGAAGCATCTCGCCGGGTTCGGACGGCTTTCAAAATGATTGGAGGAGTTTTATGAGCGAAAAATCGGATAAGCTGCGGGCGATGTTGGCAAAAGAGAAGGAACGCCGCATCAAACTGAACAATCGTATCGAGATTTTGGAGCGGCGCATTCAGGAGGAGGATTCCGCCGAGGTCAACGAGATGGTGCGGACTGCAAAAGTCACGCCGGAACAGCTTGCCGCCCTGCTGCGGCAGTCGGCTACCGCCACCCCGACCCCGGCTGCGCTGTCTGCCGTGGGTGCAACTTTCGAGAAGGAGGTCGATGCAGATGAAGATTAAGAAACTGGGCGCGCTGCTGGTATCGGCGGCGCTGTGCGCTGGCATGGCGGCTCCCGCTTTTGCCTTTGAGGCGAAGCTGCCCCGGTGGAGCAGCCGGTTCTGCCGGAGGTGGTGGAGGATGTTGTCACCGTCACGGACGAAGCCTCTGGTGCCCTGACCCCGGAGGGCAACCTGACGCTGGTGGACGATTACCACACCAACTATTCCGATGGCAGCGGACAGCAGTTCATTACGCTGGTGTCGAAGTCGGGTGCCACCTTCTATCTGGTCATCGACCGCAATGCCAAGGGACAGCAGACCGTTCACTTTATGAACCTTGTGGACGAAGCCGACCTTCTGGCTCTGATGGAGGAAGATACTGCCGATGCTTATATCGCTGAAAAAGAAGCGGCGGCGCAGGCGGAACAGGATAAGCTGAAAGCCGAGGAAGAAGCCAAGAAAGCCGCAGAAGAAGCGGCGGCATCCGGCGAGGAACAGCCCAAGGAAAACAAGGTCACAAAGATCGCAACCGGCTTTCTGGGCGTATTCGTGCTGATTGCACTGGCGGCAGGCGGCATTTTCTACGCTTTCGCAAAGCAGAAGCAGAAAAAGCAGGCCGAAAAAGAAGCCCTTGACCCCGATGCAAACTACACCGAGGACAAGGGCGATTTTGAAATTCCAATGGAGAATGAGCCGGAGGAAGCCAGTGAGGAGAACAACACAGAAGTATAATTTTATTGGCGGCGTTTGCCGCCTTACATAATCAGACTCGATAAAGTGTGATTTTCTTCCAATTTTCAGGGAACCCCATTGCATTGAGTAATTCTTCCCCTGAAACGTGCGAGGTGGAACTCAAAAATTTATCAATTTGACTTGTCAAAACACGTTTGAAAGCAAGGAATTCTTCTCTTGGGAGCAAATAGCGAAAAGCAATTACAACCGCAAACAAGTCATTTTTACCATATTGGTATAAACTACGCTCCTTGGGGATTGCCAATTTTGCATGAAGTACAGTGTCCGGAATTGCGTCTTTTGAACGATATGAGAACAAACGTTCATTATGCGCGCAGACATTTCGGAACTTGGTCATAACAGAAAGAAACTGTCCTAGTTGTTTTTCATTTACGCTTGGAAAATTCTTGCTCACCTTGCTCTGTAAGTCAAACGGAAAGAAAAAATACATTTTAGAAAGCGTGCCGAATGTCAGGGCATTTACTAACACCCAAAGTGGAACATTGTGATAAGTATTCCGTTGATAGACAATGTAGGAGTGCTGGGTGGTCTGCGTCAGTTTTTGAAGTTCATTTACTAATCTGTCAATTCCTTGCTGGTTCTTCCGAACATAATTATAATTTGTTTTTGTCAAATAGGCACTCTGTAATTCGCCATATTTTTCCGTGAAGTAATAAGAAAGCAGGGAACGGATGTGCCGCTCAATATGCAGCAGATAGTGGAGAAAGAGTTCACGCAGCGATTCATCAAATTCGTAGAGTGATACGATTTCTTCAAAAGTTGTGCCGCCTTTGTAAATCTTCTGTGACGGAATTCGGAAAAGATGCTTGTACCCACTGACAAGAGAGTAGTAGCTGATTTGCCGTAGTTTACAACAGGTTGCGGATTCATCGGTGATCACCAGATGCTTTTCATCTCGTAATTTTATAAGTTGCTGCTCATATGTTAAAAATGGTTTCGGCATTTTTAGTCCCCACGCAATTCATGTTCTATGAAAAAAGGAGGCTCCTATTGCTAGGAACCTCCCTCTAGGCTGTGGGCCTCACAAGTATCCACAGCACGATCACTGCATATAGTATATGCTTGGTCGGGAAAAAAGTCAACTAGGAATTGATAAAGTTCCAGTTATATTCAAAAAAGTTAGGAGTTGATGCTTATTGTCTTATCGCTTGGTAGTTGCGGAAAAGCCTTCTGTCGGGGCAGCTTACACAAAGGTTCTCGGTGCAACCAATCGACTGGATGGTTATTGGGAGGGTAACGGCTATCTGGTAAGCTGGTGCGTGGGGCACTTGGTGAACTGGCTCCGCCCAATGTCTACGATGCCAAATACGTCAAGTGGAGCATTGCAGATTTGCCTATCCTGCCGCAGAAGTGGCAGTATCTGGTGTCTGCCAGCACCAAAAAGCAGTTTGGCATCCTGCAAAAGCTCATGCACCGCCCGGATGTGGACAGCGTGATCTGCGCTACGGACGCAGGATAGTGCGGATAGGTGACTTAAGGAAAAGAAAAAAGAGACCTCATCTCGTTGAAAATCAAATTTCAAAGTCATTAAAGGAGCTATTCAAATGAAACGAAATCAGAATTTCGATCATAATCACTCTCAAAAAGTGCTTTCCTGCCACTATAACATGGACACCAACCGGGTGGAAGCCCGATTTGAAGATGGCACCACCCTTGCCATCGACTGTATCGCCGTTGAGGACGAATACGGCAATACCCCGGCACAGCGAGCTGAACTTGACTGGCTGCTGTACAACAATCCGCTGGAGTACGCACAGATGGTGCTGAGCGGGGAGATAGAGCACTACCTCACGCTCGGCTGTGATCATGGCAAACTGAAAGACTAACCTCTAAATAGACCAAACAGCCCTCTACCTGCAATCTTTGCAAATGGAGGGCTGTTTGCTTATTTTAAATTTTCCCTTTGCTCATGGTAGTGCAAAATCAACTGCCCAATGACCAAAGAAATCATAAACATCAGGCAAATCCACTGGTCACTTATAAATATCCTTCTAAAATTCAATGGATTTTGCTATTTCTAACACCTGTTCTTCCGACACAAAATTCGATTCGAGTTCAACCGCTACAAAGCATTCTTTCTCATTATTATATGAGAGAATGCCCCAGTTGTTCACCGGTTCAACGCTTGCACCATCCTGATAAACTACCGTTGTAAGTGCAGTCGTTCCATATTTGTTTGTTTTGACCACCTCATACCTGCTGTCTGTATCAAATCTGTACACTGATCCAAGCCGAAGTGCAGAATATACGACCTGCACAGAATCTTTATCTCCCTCGTATGGTTCATAATTGCTGTAACCAATTGCACCGATTAGTGTGCGATTACTGTCATAAATGTCATACACGGTGTACAGCGGATTCAATCCAGCAAGTATGAGCGGCTCAAGTTCGGTGCCCGACTTCTTTGTTTTCTCCTGAAATTCCCACCCTTGTGGGAGTGTAATCGAAATCGTACTGCCAGATTGTCCGGACCCTTGTGCAGCGAATTCAATTTCATGGCTTGGAATTTTTCATCTTTCAAAAAAAGGAAAGCTCCCAAAAGTACTACAACGCCAGTGAACATCATCAAAAACGCTTTTTTGTTTTTCATATTCTAGCCTCGAAAACCTTTTGCTGTTTATCTATAAAAAACAACTAGCGATTAATTGATTTTGACAATGCCAACGGACGGATTATTGTAGGATGAATTATCATAGTAATAATGAAGAATCTCTGTATATGTATACGACTTTGTACTTGCAAGATAATTCGAGCCATTCTGACGCAGTGCCCAGAATTTTACCATCCGTATTAGAACTTCCTGCAAAGTAAGACGTAAAAAACAGTTGTCCACCAGAACTCACAAGCTTTTTGCCATCGACAGCATTGATTGCATTTGTGATTGCCGGTTTCGTTTGATAGCTGCTTTTATATGCAACATCGCCATACTTTATATCACAGCCCTCAGCAGAACGATACCCAGCGGCATGTGCCCACCAACCACACATCTTGATAGCCATAACATTGGCTTTGATTGCCTCATCGTAATACCCCATATTTCCGATTTCATTGTAGGTAACATTTTTCAGATAAGTTGAGAATGCAACATTTTTGACCGCTCCCTTCTCATCTTTTACCTTAATGTAATCCGGTTGACTTTGATAAGAAACAAATCCATAACTTTGTCTCGATACCGTAACACCGGCTGGAACGCTTCCGAGATCGCGTGGACATTTGCAAATGCCTCCGATTTTCCAACCACTTGCTTCTCGAATCATCAGTACAAGACTAAAGTTTGTGCCGTTCCCGAAATATTCGCCCGTTTCGGTTTCCATATCTGTAATAGTCTTGTAGCAGGCATAATTTGTGCCAGAATCATAGTACCGGTTAAATTCATAATATTTCGGAGCATAGACGTTGTTTACTTTTTCAGCATAAAGCAGTTCGGCTTTATCAATATCTAAAAGCCCCAATCTTTTAGCCTGGTTAAATGCATTCTGCGCAAATTCGCGATAGTATCCATATACCGAACTTGCGAAATAATTTACCCAAGACTCATGGTCTGTTGGAGAGAACGATTCAAAAAATTTTTCAGAACATCTTTGGGATTCTCGGAAGCTGTTGTAGCAAAAGCAGTATTGCCCAAATTCAGTGTTACACTTGCCGTCATAATACTTGCTACACTCAGCTTCATAAAATCCCGGCGGTTAATCTCGTTATTCATAAAATATCCTCCATTACTTTTTTGCATCCGCACATCCATATCGAATGCGATAATGTTTGCCGTTTCTTTCTCTTGATATTTTCTTCTCAGCAATAATCACCTCTGCACTGGAGCCACCCTTTCTATTTTATAAAATTACAGCTAGATATCAGACAACTCGCGTTGGTCTCTCCTTTACAATTACCTCCCACCTTTCTAATTTGTTGAAATATATAACAGTTTCACTTATCTGCTGGTACTGCCAGTAATGGTTTCACTCCGCCCATCGGAATAGCTAAAGGTTGCAGAATACTCCAGCCTGTAAGATTTTCCAGGCTTAGTGTTAAAGTTACCGCTCCCCACGCAGGTTGAGGTCGTGCTGCTGTTCGAGCAGCTACTTACTTTTTGCCATGTTCCAATTGTTCCCTTTTCATAGAGAACGCCTGAAACGCTGATTTTCTTTACTTCAGTTCGTGTCTGGGCATCAACCTGATAGTATGTTTGGTAAATAGATCCGTTGACCGTACTATCGCCTACATACCGTTCAGACTTTTCAGCGGCCATTGCGGTGCA